>LNFM01006756.1_pt1 | contig 18600 bp, 17 predicted proteins | sample 596031 | NCBI WGS metagenome assembly LNFM01 (sample SAMN04254537, study PRJNA301005) | activated carbon metagenome | isolation source: dual media filters at the Ann Arbor, Michigan drinking water treatment plant | place: USA: Ann Arbor | reverse complement strand
ACGCCGATCTTCACCGACTGCGCCTGGCGGGACAGCGCGATGTTGCAGGGCGCGGCCTCGTTCCAGCAGGTGGCGACGCCGACGAAGGGCTGGTCGATCTCCTCCTGCGTCAGGCCCATGGCGTAGTAGTAGCTGCGATGCGGCGCGCGTTCCGGCCCCACCGTGGTGTGGCGGCTCGGCAGCTTGGACTTGTCCCATTTGGTCATGGCGCGTCGTTCCCTAACGGTTTGTAATGAGGTGCCACAGGATGCGGCCGGCGGCCAGGGGCGTGTGGGGCGCGCTACCGATCCGGCTGGAAGACATGCGCCATGAACCACTGTTCCGGATGGGCGCGCACCACCTGCTCCACCACCGCATCCAGCGCCGCGATATCCGCCAGCACCGCCTGGCGGCCGCGCCCCGGCGGGCCGATGGGCACTTCGGGCAGAAAATGCAGCCGGAATCGCGCCGCCTGGCCCAGCCGCAGCGCATAGGCCGGCACGATCGCCGCACCGGTGGCCGAGGCCAGGCGGACCGCGCGCATGATATTGCCATCCAGCTTCAGCGGCCGGCCCAAAGCGGGGGCATGCACCCGGCCCTCCCAGAACTCATCCACATAGTAAAGCAGCGCGGCCTCGCGGCTTTCCAGCACGCGATGCGCCTCGAACACCGCGCCGAGGGTGGGCGCGACCGCGACGGCCGCCTGCGGCCCGGCCACGCTGCGGCTGCGCCCGCGCGCCCGGTCCGCGATGCGCATGCGGAAGCGGTTGGGCAGGCGCTGGTAGATGGCGTGGAAGGGAATGCCGAGCTGGGCGAGACCGGCATGCACCACCTCCCAATTCCCGACATGCAGCCCGGCGATGATCAGCGGCCGGCCGGAGTCGCGCAGCGCCAGAAGCCGGTCGCCGCCCTCGATCTCGATGCGGCCCTCGGCGCGGAAGCGGGACAGGGCGGCGAATTCGCTGAAGCAGCGGCCGACATGTGCCCAATGCGCGGCCAGCAGCGCCTCCACCTCCGCCGGCGTCGCCTCCGGCCACAATTGGCGCAGCAGCGCGCGGACGCGGTCGGACCCCACCTGCCGCTTGCGACCGGCGCGCTGCCCCATGGTGACCCCGAAGGCGGAGGCGGCCTCCGTCGGCAGCAGGCGCAGCGCCTGGTGCGGCAGCCAATCGGCCAGCCCTTGCAGCGGGTCGCGCAGCCAATGGCGGAACAACGCCTGGCGGGCGGACCAGCGCCAGGGCGGCGGCGGATACAGATGGTCCGTCACCGGGGAGCCAGGCGCATCGGCAAGGCTTCGCCGGGCCGCAGGGTCAGCCGCGCCACCGGCATCACCTGGGTCCCCGGCTCCAGCGCCAGGCGAAAGTTGCCGGCCAGCGCGGCCAGGCAGATGGTGGCCTCGGCGAGGCCCAGATGCTGGCCGGTGCAGATGCGCGGGCCGGTGCTGAAGGGGATATAGGCATGCCGCGGCGGCTTCGGCGCGCCGGGCAGGAAGCGGTCCGGGATGAAGGCATCCGGCTGGTCCCACAGCCCTGGCTTGCGATGCAGCAGCCAGGGGCAGACCAGGATGATGTCGCCCTTGCGCACCGCCCGGCCATCAATCCGGTCCGGCCCCAGCGCCTCCCGCGACAGCAGGGGCACGGGCGGATAGAGCCGCAGCGTTTCCTCCACCACCGCCCGGGTGAAGGGCAGGTTCGGCAGGTCGGCCAGGCTGGCCACCCGGTCGCCCAGCGCGCCCCGCACTTCCGCCGCCAGCCTTTCGGCACTCGGCGGGTCCTGGGACAGCATGAACAGCGCCCAGGCCAGGGTATTGGCGGTGGTTTCGTGCCCGGCCATGAACAGCACGATCGCCTCGTTGCGGAAGGCGCGGCGATCCATCGGGCGGTCCGTGCCCGGCACCGTGGCTTCCGACATGGCGCGGATGAGCGAGGCCTCGCCCTGCCGGCTGCCGTCCAGGATATCGGCGATCAGCCCGTCCACCACCTTGTGGATTCGCCGCGCGGCCTGGCGCACGCGCGGGCCGCGGAAGCGGGGGAACCAGTCCGGCAGGCCGAGCAGGGACAGGATATCGGTCTGGCCGATATGCGCCTGGTACTCCGCGAAGGCGGCCACCACCTCCCCGGCCGCATCGCGGCCGAGTGCACGGCCGAAGATGGTGCGGCAGATGATCTCCGCCGTCAGATGGCCCATCTCCGCCAGCACATCGACCGGGCCGGGGGGCAGGCCGCGCCACTGGTCGCGGCGCTCCGCCGCGGCCTCCGTGATCGCGGGCGCCAGTTCGGCGAGGCGGGAGACATGGGTGACGGGCGCCACCACGCGCCGCCTTTCCCGCCACAGCGGGCCATCGCTGACGAACAGCCCGTCGCCCAGCAGCGGGGTCAGCGCGTGGCGGTGCTGCGGGCTTTTGCGCTGGAAGTTCTCGTGCCGCTCGACGAAGACGTAGTGCACGGATTCGGGGCTGTTGCAGACCACGACATTCCGCAGCAGCAGGCGGCTGCCATAGACATCCCGTTCGAAGGAGGATTTGGCCCAGATCGCCAGCCAATTCTCCCGCGCCAGCCGCAGCATCTGGCGCAGCGGCAGGCCCCGGTCCGGCCGCGGCGGATAGGGCGGCACATAGGGGGCGTGTGGCGGCGGGGCCGCCGGTTCGATCAGCATGCCCCGCAGTCTATACAACAACCCGTGGATCGTAACCGATCCACGCCTTAGGGCCTGTGGACAGTTGGGGCCGGGCGCGTCCGGCGGTGCTTTTCCGCGCTGGGTGCGTCAGCCATGCTCGCCGATGGATAGCCATCGGCTCCGCTGCCTTCCTTCCCAGCCCGAAAAATCCCTCGCCGGCCGGATCCCGGCCCCAACTGTCCACAGGCCCTAGGCGCCGGCACCCGCATCCGCGGGCTTGGCTGCGCGGCATGGGCCGCGGCGCCCATTCGGGCGCAGGTCGCGATCAGCTGGACTGGAATGACAGGGCCGCGTGGCGCTACGCAGCCTCCGCCGTCAGCACGATGCGGCCGGTGACCTTGCCCTCGCGCAGGCGTTGCAGGGCGCTGTCGGCGTTGCGCAGCGGCTCCCGCGTGATGGGAATGCCGGGCAGGCCGCCGCCCTGGGCGATCCGCACCAACTCCCGCAGCTCCTTCGGATTGCCGACATAGCTGCCGCGCACCGTCAGCGCCCGCATCGCCATCAGCGGCAGCGGCACGGTCAGCTCCCCGCCGAACAGCCCCACCTGGATCAGCGTGCCGCCCTTGGTCAGCGCATCGAAGCACATGCGCGCGGTCTGGCTGCCATTCACCAGGTCGATGATCGCCTCCACCGGGCCGCCGCACAGTGCGACCAGGCGCTGCACCGTGTCGTCTCCGCCCGGCTGGAAGGTATCGGAGGCCCCGGCCTGCCGCGCCGCTTCCAGCTTCTCCGCGCTGAGATCGACGGAGACGATGCGCCGGTGGCCCATCGCCTTCAGCACCGCGATCGCCTGCAAGCCAAGGCCGCCGGCGCCGACCAGCACGATGGCCTCATCCGGCTCCATCGGCATCACCTTGTTGATGGCGGAGAAGACCGTGATGCCGGAACAGGCATAGGTGGCGGCCAGCGCCGGGTCGATATCGCCCGGATCGACCAGGTGGCGCGGCTCCGGCACCAGGATATGCGTGGCGTAGCCGCCATTCTGGAAGATGCCGAGCGCCTTGCCCTGGAGGCACATATTGTCCTCCTCCGCCCGGCATTTCGCGCAGGTCCCGCAGCCGACCCAGGGGAAGACGATGCGGATCTGGCCGACGGCGAGCCCCTGCCCTTCGGCCTCCGGCCCCCACTTCACCACGCGGCCCACCGTCTCATGCCCCATGGCCAGAGGCAGCTTCACGCCACGGTCCATCAGCCGCATCTTGCCGCGGCTGCCGAGGTCCCATTCGCCTTCCCAGACATGGATATCGGAATGGCAGACGCCGGCATGGGTGACTTCGAGCAGCACCTGGCGGCCGGTGGGCTCCGGCGTCGGCAGGTCGATCTCCTGCAATGGCTGCGCGACTTCGACGATGGCCCATGCCTTCATTGGTCGATCCCCCGTTTCGTGGGGCGCATGGCAACAGGCGCGGCAGCCGCGGTCAATCGGGCCGGATGTTGTTCTCCCGCACCACCCGCCCCCAGGTGGCGATCTGCGCGGACAGAAAGGCGCCGAACTCCGCCTCCCCCTTCGGGTCCAGGTCGATGCCGAGGCCGAGGACGCGCGCCCGCACCTCCGGCACCGCCAGCGCCTCCAGCAGCGCGGCTTCCATGCGCTGCTTGATGGGCGCCGGGATGCCGGCCGGGCCAAGGAAGCCCCAGAAGGCGCGCGCATCGATGCCCGGCACACCGGATTCGGCCAGGGTCGGGATGTCGGGCATGGAGGGGGATCGGGTCGCGCCGGTCTGCGCCAGCGGCACCAGCGCGCCGCTGTCGATATGCACGCCGATGGCGGGCCGCGTGGCGATGGGCATGTCCACCTCTCCGGCCAGGGCGGCCAGGGCCAGCGGGCCGCCGCCGCGATAGGGCACATGCACCAATTGCAGCCCGGCCGCGCGGCCGACCAGCGCCATGGTCAGATGCGCGAGCGATCCATTGCCGATGGTGCCGTAGGTCAGCGTATCCGGCCGCGCCTTGGCGGCTGCCGCCATCTCCGCGAAGGTCTTGAAGGGGCGCGTGCGATGCGCGGTCAGCACCATGGGCGCGGTGCCGAACAGCAGCAGCGGCGTCAGGTCCCGCTCCGTGTCGAAGCCCATATTGGGGATCAGCGCCGGGTTCACCGCATGGGTGTCGAAGACCAGCACCCAGGTGCTGCCATCCGGCGCGCTGCGCGCCACGGCGCCGGTGCCCAGCGAGCCGGAGGCGCCCGGCCGATTCTCCACGATGACATTCACGCCGAGGATGCGCGTGAGGGGCGGTTGCAGCAGGCGGGCCAGCGCATCCGTGCTGCCGCCCGGCGGGAAGGGCGGGATGATGCGGATGGGGCCGGATGGCCAGGCAGGCTGCGCCCGGATGGCGGGCGCGGCGAGGGTCGCGGCGGCCGCCAGCAGCACGCGGCGCGTCATATGTGGCATGTGTTATTCCTCCCTGGGTTATTGCCCGCAATTTGGCCCGGCCGCGGCGGCGGGCGCAACAACGGGCTGCACTTGTCCCTGGTGCCGCCGGCGCGCAGCATGGCGGCGGCATCTGCGAAAGGCTCGTTGCATGATCCGCGACCTGGGCATGGTCCCGATCCTGGCCGCGTCGCTGGCCGTCGCAGCGCCGGCATCCGCCCAGCAGATGCCGGGCCGCATCGGCGTGCATCTGGAACAGCTGGATGCCACCGGTGCCGTGCTGCGGCGCGACTCCTTCACCTGCACCCAGCCGGACCCCGCAGGGCCTGGCTGCACGGGCCAGGTCACCCTGCTGCTGGATGGCGAACCGGTGCCGCTGCTGGCACGGGCCGAATTCGCGACGAACTATGCCTTCCTGACGCTGCGGGACGCGGCGGCGGCGCCCGCCTGGCGGATCGAGGCGCACGGCATCGAGCGGATGCCGATCCCGGCCGCATCACGGCGGATGGCGAGCCGGCTGCTGACGCTGGGCCTGTTTCCGGCCGGGCTGGAACGCACGGACCTCGTCCCCCTGGTCTTGCAGCGGAGCCGCCTGCCGAGCCTCCGCCTGCAGGTCACCATGTTGCATCTGGAGCCTTGAGCGCCGCCCGGCCTGCCGCGTGCCCCTAGACCGGCCGCGGCGCCGGCGGCGGGGGCTTGGCTGCCTTCAGCGCCCGGCGGATATCGCCCTCCAGCTTCTCCAGCTCCTCCGCCGCCCGCAGGCGCTGGCCGCGCGCCTCGTCGGCGATGCGGAGGCTGTCCTCGATGGTGGAGACCAGCGCGGCATTCGCCTTCTGCACGGCGGCCAGGTCGAAGACGCCGCGCTCCAGCTCCGTACGCGCTTCCAGATTGCCGCGGCGCAGCGTTTCGGCATTGGCGGTCAGCAGCTGGTTGGTCAGGTCGGTCGCGGCCTTCACCGCCTGGCCGGCCTCCCGCATCCGATGGATCGCCAGCGCCTGGGCCAGCTGCTGGCGCCATAGCGGCACGGTGTTGGCCAGCACCGAGTGGATCTTGCTGGCCAGGGCCTTGTCGTTTTCCTGGATCAACCGGATCGAGGGCAGCGCCTGCATGGCCACCTGGCGGGTCAGGCGCAGATCGTGCACGCGGCGGTCCAGCTCATCCCGCGCGCCGCGCAGGTCCCGCAGCTTCTGGGGCGCCAGGTCGTCGGTGGAATGGGCAACGGCCGCTTCCATCGCCGGGATCGCCTCGGCATCGGTCTTGCGCAGCACTTCCTCGCCGGCCTGCACATGGGTGCCGAGGGCGTGGAACCATTCGAGGGTTGCCTGGTACAGCCGCTCCAGCCGCTCCACGTCCTCCAGCAAGCGGGTGCGGTGGGTGTCGAGCTTGTCGCCGATGCCCTCGATCTGGCCCTTCACCGTCTCGTAGCGGCCGATGATCTCGGTCACCTCGGCGCCGGCCTTGGTGAAGATGCGGGCGAGGAAGCCGGGGCGTTCGTCCAGCTTGGTCACGTCGAAGCCGCGCAGCGTCTGCAACAGGCTGGCGAGCGTGCGGCCCGCCTCCCCGGTTTCCTGGTTGCGGGCGCCTTCCAGCATGGCATCCGCCGCGGCCTGGGCCTGGGTCTGGGTCTGCTGGCCGAAGCGCAGGATGGAGCCGGGGTCGGAGAGGTCGATCTGCTGCGCCAGCTGGCCGATCATGATCTCGGGCACCGCGGCGCCGGCCGGGGCGGCGTTGGCCAGGTCGCGCTCCGCCGAGGCCTGGGCGGCGGCCATCGGCGTGGCCTCCGGCGGCGCGGCATGGGGCTTCGGGCTGTTCGGCTTGGTCGTGCTCATGCGTAACCCTCCTGGCGCAGCCTTTCGGCCAGCACCTTCACCTGGATATCCAGCGCCACGCTTTCCTCGGCGCGCAGCTTCGTGCGCAGCTCGTCGGCGGCGGTCTGCATGTCCGTCAGCAGTTGCGGCAGGCTGGCGGGCGGCTCGGCGCCGGCGGACAGGCGCTGGGCGATGCGGTCCAGCCCATCCAGATGCACCGCCAGGAAGCGGCGCGCGAGCGGCAGGCGGTCCGGCCGCGCATCGAGGTCGTCCAGCACCGCATCCATCGCCTGGGCGATGCCGGCCATGCGGGGCTCGGCGCTGATCCGCGCCAGGCGGATGCGGGCCTCCTCCAGCGGGCCGGGCGGGGCGGGCGGCATGGCGGGCGCGGGCGGGTCCACCTCCACCTGCGCGCCGTCATACAGCAGCCGCGTGCCGAGCCAGGCGCCGGCGGCCAGCAGCAGCGGGATGGGCATGGCCATCTGCGCGCCGAGCAGCGCCACCAGCCCGGTCGCCACCGCCACCAGCACCGCCGCGCGGCGCGTATCGCCACGCCGGCCGCGCCGCAGGATGCGCACCGCCAGGATCGGCAGCAGGATTCCGAGGCCGGCGGCGACCAGGCCGCGCGTGTTCCCGCGCACCACCTCCACCACCACGTCGAACAGCAGCGGCCAGGTGAACAGCGGCAGCAGCAGCCCGCGGGTACCGTTGCGGAACTGGCTGAAAGCGCCCTCCGCCTTGGCACGGGCGCCGCGCCAGGGGTCGTTCTGCCAAATCGGCCGATCCTCGGCCATCAGCGGAACAGCGCCACGGCACTGGCCAGCCAGAGGGTGAGCGTGAGAAGCCAGAAGCCGGCGACGCGTCGCGCGGGGACCGGCAGGGTGGGAAGCAGGATCTTCGGGGGTCGGGCCATGGCGCTCCTCAGATCGCCGCAAGGGGGCGCTGGATCAAGGGAGGAAAGCGGCCGAAGGGCCTTCCAATGGTACCGATAGGGGAATGTGATTGTCGTCGCGCTGCTGCACCCGCATACAATGCGCCAGCCGCCACCGGTCCAAGGCTGCGCGCGACCCCCATCATCACCTGGAAGCTTCCGATGCCACCCAAGGACCACCCTGCCCCGCGCCCGCTCAATGCCGAGGATCTGTCGGCGGTGAGTGGCGGCCTGACCATGTTGCATGAGCAGACCGTACTGGCCAATGACCTGACGGCGCCCCCGCTCGAAGACGGCAGCGCGCCGCTGAGCGACGAGGATGCGCCGCAGGTCACCAACGCCACCGTCACGCCGACCGGCTCGGACCATAACGCCGTCTGGCGCCCCGGCGACGGCAATTTGGAATTCCAGGCCGGACAGATCTATCCCGGCGTGGGCCACTTCAACACCCTGACACTCGACCTGTCCGGGCTGAATATGCAGCACGTGCATGACAGCCTGCGGGATGCAGCGGCCGAGATGGGCATGCCCGCCCCGCCCAATCCCCACGCACCTTTCGTGCTGATGGGCGACCAGATCATCGCCACCTACGGGCAGGGCAAGCTGGTCCTGTTTGGCGAGACGATCACCTTCAGCGGCATCAACCGGATCCAGCTGACGGGCCTGGAATGACCGAGTGATCGGCCGGGCCTGGCGCGTCGGCCGCGTTCAGGTCTCGCGCGCCTGCGCATCGGCGGCAGGCTGCGTCGCGCCGAGGAGCCGCGACCAGGCGAACAACCGCGGCCGCTCCGGCATCGGCGGAACCGATGCCCGGCATAGACGGATCCAAGGGGACTCCAGCCCGACCGGTGGCTAGTCTGTGCGTCAACGCATCGGAATGGAGCACGCGCCATGACCACCCCCCGACCCCTGTCGCCGGAAGCGCTCGATCATGTCAGTGGCGGCCATGAAGGCCGTGGCAGTGGCGGCCGCCTGTTCGGCACCGGTGCCGCCGACCAGGTCTTCGGCACCGAGCATGCGGACCAGATCTCGACCGGCGCCGGCCGCGACGTGGCGGTGGGCGGGGCCGGCGATGACATGATCGGCGGTGGCGAAGGCAATGACCGCCTGCTGGGCGGCAGCGGCGACGATACGCTGGCCGGCGGCCAGGGCGCGGATTTCGCCGATGGCGGCGAGGGCTCCGACACCATCCTGTGGCGGCCCGGCGAGGGCAATGACACGCTGCGCGGCGGCCACGACGTGGCATGGGGCGAGGAGAGGCTGCCCGGCCTGACGCCCGATACGCCCGATACCAGCACCGACACGCTGCGGCTGGAGGCGACCGGCCTGACGCCGGAGCAGCTGATCGCCGCGATGACCCTGCGCGACGGCTCCGCCCAGCCGGTGATCCAGGATGGCTGGATCGACGTGACCGGCGTGACCGGCCAGATCACCCTCGGCGGCGAGACCATCCAGTTCACGCAATTCGAGCGGCTGGAACTCGCCCAGTCGCTGGCCCGCTCCTACGGGCGGTAGCGCGGCGCCGGCGCCCAGGCCTCAGCGCCTGTCGGCGCGGGGGTCCAAGGCGTCCCGCAAGCCATCGCCCATCAGGTTGAAGGCCAGCACCACGATGAAGATCGCCGCCCCCGGGGCGATGGCCAGCCAGGGTGCCGTCTCCAGGAAGCGCTGGGCGCTGTTCAGCATGGAACCCCAGCTCGGCTGCGGCGGCTGCTGGCCGAGGCCCAGGAAGCTCAGCGAGGCTTCGGCGATGATCGCCTCCGCGATGGACAGCGTGGACTGCACCAGCAGCGGCGGGATGATGTTGGGCAGGACATGCACGAAGGCAGTGCGCCAGGGCGGATTCCCGAGGGAGCGCGAGGCCTCCACCCAATCCGTGGATTTCGCATCCAGCGCCATGCCGCGCGCCAGGCGGACGAAGATCGGGCTGGCGGTGATGGCAATCGCCAGCATCGCATTCTCCAGCGCCGGGCCGAGGAAGGCCGCCAAAGCGATGGCCAGGATCAGGAAGGGGATGGACAGCATGGCATCCGCCACGCGGCTGATCACCGCATCCACCCAGCCACCCGCCAGCCCCGCCAGCAGCCCGAGCGGCACGCCGATCAGCACCGCGCCGATCACCGAAACCACGCCCGCCATCAGCGAGGCCCGCGCCCCCCAGATGACGCGGGACAGCACATCGCGGCCATTCTCATCCGTGCCGAACCAGTACAGCTCCGATGGCGGGCGGCGGATGCGGGACCAGCTGGTCTCGATCGGGTCGTAGGGCGCGATCCAGGGTGCGAAGATCGCCACCAGCACGAAGGCCATCACCACCACAAAGCCGGCCAGCGCCAGGCGGTGGCGGATGAAGCGGCGGATGGCGCGGCGCGTCGGGCTTTCGCCGCGCGCCAGCGCGACAGGGGCGCCCGGGGGGGCGGTGCTCGCGCTCATGCCTGGCGCAGCCGTGGGTTGATCATCATGTACAGGATATCCGCCAGCAGGCTCAGCGCCACGAAGATCAGCGCGGTGGCCAGCACCACGCCCTGCACCACCGGGTAGTCCCGGTTGAACACCGCATCCACCACCAGCTTGCCGAAGCCGGGGATGGTGAAGATCTGCTCGGTCAGCACCGCGCCGGCCAGCAGGCGGCCGAATTCGATGGTGCCCAGCGTGACCACCGGGATCAGCGCATTGCGCAGCGCGTGCTTCCAGACCACCACGCGCTCCGTCAGCCCCTTGGCGCGGGCGGTGCGGACATAGTCCTGGGACAGCGCCGTCAGCATCGCAGCGCGGGTGTGGCGCATGAGGACGGAGGCGACGCCGGTGCCGAGCACGAAGGCGGGCATGATGGTGGTGGCCAGCGACTGGATGGGATCCTCCCACAGCGGCACGTAGCCCGAGGGCGGCAACCACCCGAGCTGCACACTAAAGAAAAGAATCATCATGATGCCGAGCCAGAAATTCGGCGTGGAGATGCCGAACAGCGCGATGCCATTCGCCGCCCAGTCCCAAGGACTGTCCTTCTTCACCGCGGACAGGATGCCGAGCGGCACGCCGATCAGCACCGCGATGATGAAGGCCATGGTGGCAAGCTGCGCCGTGACCGGCAGCTTCTCCAGGATCAGGTCGGAGACCGGCATGCGGATGCGCCAGGAAAAGCCGAAATCGCCCTGGAGGACATTGCCGATCCAGTACAGGTATTGCGACCAGATCGGCTGGTCCAGCCGCAACTCGGCGCGGATCTGCGCCAGCACCTGCGGGTCGCCGCGCTCCTCCCCGGCCAGGATCATCGCCGGATCGCCGGGCATCAGCTGTTGCAGCCCGAAGATCAGGAAGGAAAGGATCACCAGCGTCGGCACGACCTGGCCGAGGCGTTTCAGAAGCCAGTTCCACATATCAGGTCAGCTCCTGGCCAGGCCCCCACCCCGACCCTCCCCCGCAAGTGCGGGGGAGGGAGAAAAAGATCTCAGTTCAGCCGCATGCCCTGCAGCCGCACCATCCCATCCGCAATCGGCTGGTAGCCGGTCAGCCGCGCCGAATGGATCATCACGTTCTTGCGGTGCCACAGGTAGATCCGCATGCGGTCCTGGCCGAGCGCGGTTTCCATCACCTGGCGATACAGGTCCAGCCGCTTCGCCACATCCTGTTCCGTTCGCGCCGATTCCAGCAGCGCATCCACCGCCGGGTTGGAATAGCGCCCGTCATTCTGGCCGCCGCGGCTGTGCATGAAGGCGTAGATGTTGCCATCCGGATCGGTGCGGCCGGACCAGCCGAGCAGGAAGGTCTCGAACTCACCCCGCACGGCGCCGGCCAGCGCGGAGGCGAATTCGGCGGCGCGCAGCGTCACCTCGAAGCCGGCCTCGCGCGCCATGGCCTGGATCACCTCGCCGGCCTGGCGCAAATCCGGGTTGTTCGGCACGGTCAGCTCCACCGGCACCGGGGCGGTATGGCCGGCTTCGCGCAGCAAGGCGCGGGCGCGGGCCACGTCGCGGGTCTCGGGCTGGAAGCTGCGGATATGGAAGCTGCTGGCCGGCGGCACCGGCTGGCGCGTCGGCGTGTACATGCCCTCATAGACCACCTGGTTGATGGCGGTGCGGTCGAGCGAGAGCTCGAAGGCCTGGCGCACGCGGGCATCACGCCCCATGGGCGTGTTCGCGCGCGGGCCGTTGCCGATATTGATGGTGATGCCCTGGTAGCCCAGCTCCTCCACCGGCACGCCGCGCAGGTTGCGGTTACGCTGGATGGAGCGCAGGTCGTCCGGCTCCATCCGCTCCCCGAACTCCACGGCGCCGGATTGCAGGTTGGCCAGCCGCACGGTGTTGTCCGGGATCGGCAGGTAGGTCACGCGGTTGAAGTGGATGTTGGCGGCGTCCCAGTATTCCGGGAAACGCTCCAGCACGATGCGCTCCTGCGCCACCCGCTCCACGAAGCGCATCGGGCCGGCGCAGATGGGGCGGTTGCCGAAGTTCCGGCCGGCGGCTTCCGCCGCCTTGGGCGAGACGATCATGCCGGCGCGGTCGGTCAGCGTGGACAGGAAGGCGGCATTGGGCGCGCCGAGCTTGATGCGGACGGTCAGCGGATCCACCACCTCGATCGCCGTGACATCGCCCATCTCGGAGCGGCGGAAGCTGCCTTGCAGGGTCAGATGGCGGTTCAGCGAATAGCGCACCGCCTCCGCATCCATCATCTCCCCATCATGGAAGCGCACGCCGGCGCGCAGCCGGATGGTCAGCGTGGTCGGGTCGTCCCAGGTGAAGCCGGTGGCAAGCTGCGGGATCGGCTGAAGCTGGGCGTTGATGTCGAACAGCTTGTCGCAGAAGCCCATATAGACGATGCGGCCGACATAGGTGCGCGACAGGGTCGGGTCGAGGATGTCCGGATCCTCGCGCAGTGCGATGCGCAGGTTCTGGGCCTCGGCGGCCGGTGCGGCGCCGAGGGCCGCCAAGGCCACCAGCCCGAGGGCGAGGGTCTTTCGGATCATGCCAGTTCTCCCGTTCTTTGCGTCTGGTCTGTGAAATAGGCTTGCAGGCGGCGCAGCCTCTCGCCCCCCGTATCCGCATCCTGCCCCATGATCGCGGGCGGCAGGCTGGCCTGAAAATGGCAGGCGGCGACATGCCCCTGGCCTGCCATCGGCGGCACCTGTTCCGCGCACAGCGCCTGCGCATGGGGGCAGCGGGTGCGGAAGCGGCAGCCGGAGGGCGGGTTGATCGGGCTCGGGATATCGCCTTCCAGCAGCGGCGCATTCGCATGCCCCTGCCCCGGCACGGCGGCCAGCAGCGCCCGCGTATAGGGGTGGCGCGGGGCGCGGAACACCTGCGCGGTCGGCCCTTCCTCGACGATGCGGCCGAGATACATCACCGCGACACGGTCCGCGATGTGGCGCACCACGCCGAGGTCGTGGCTGATCAGCACGAAGGTCAGGCCCAGTTCCCGGATCAGATCCTGCAGCAGGTTCACCACCTGCGCCTGCACCGAGACATCCAGCGCCGAGACCGGCTCATCGCCGATGATCAGCTTCGGCTGGCTGGCGAGCGCCCGCGCGATGGCGATGCGCTGCCGCTGGCCGCCGGAGAATTCATGCGGCCAGCGGCGTGCGAGTTCCGGCCGCAGCCCGACGCGAGACAGCAGTTCGGCGACCCGCTGCGTCTCCTGCGCCCGCGGCACGATGCCATGCAGCCGCAGTGGTTCGGCGACCGCCTGCTCCACCGTCATGCGCGGGTCGAGACTCGCAAAAGGGTCCTGGAAGATCAGCTGCATGTCCCGCCGCCGCGCCCGCAGCGCGCGGGCGGACAGGCCGCGAAGGTCTTCGCCTTCAAACAGAATTTGGCCCTGGTCGGCTTCGATCAGCCGCAGCGCCAGGCGGCCGAGAGTCGATTTGCCGCAGCCGCTTTCGCCGACGATGGCCAGCACGCTGCCCTTCGGCACGGCGAGCGAAACGCCATCCACCGCGCGCACCGCGCCGCGCCGGCGGCCGATGGCGTCGCGCACCGGAAAGCCCTTCGCGACATCGCGCAATTCCAGCAGCGGCGCGGTCATGCTGCGGCCTCCAGCAAGGTATCCAGCGGCGCGCGCCAGCAGGCCGCCTGGTGGCCGGGCGTGACCTCGGCCAGCGGCGGCTGTTCCGCGCATTGCGCGATGGCGAAGGGGCAGCGCGGGGCGAAGCGGCAGCCGGGCGGCGGGTTCATCAGGTCGGGCACCGTGCCCTCGATGCTGGCCAGCCGCGCGGCGCCGCCTTCCAGCCGCGGCGCGGCACCCAGCAGGCCGATGGTGTAGGGGTGCTGCGGATTGGCGAACAAATCCGCGGCCTTGGCACGCTCCGCGACGCGGCCGGCATACATCACCACCACATCATCCGCATGGTCGCGCACCACGCCGAGGTCGTGGGTGATCAGCACCACCGCCGTGCCCGTCTCCCGCTTCATCTCGTCGATCAGGGCCAGGATCTGCGCCTGCACCGTCACGTCCAGCGCCGTGGTGGGTTCATCCGCGATCAGCAGCCGCGGGCGGCAGGCGAGCGCCATGGCGATCATCACCCGCTGGCGCATGCCGCCCGAGAGCTGGTGCGGGTAGCTGCGGGCGCGGCGCTCGGGTTCCGGGATGCGAACGCGGGCGAACATCTCGATGGCTTTTGCAAATGCGGCGTCGGGCGACAGGCCCTGGTGCAGGCGCAAGGCCTCCGCCACCTGTTCGCCGGCGGTGAAGGCCGGGTTCAGGCTGGTCATGGGTTCCTGGAACACCATGGCCATCTCCCCGCCCCGGCGCGCGCGGCGCTGGTCCGGCGTCAGCGCCAGCAACTCCTCGCCGCCCAGGCGGATGCCGCCACCCACCTCGCCGCCCTGCGGCAGCAGCCCCATGATGGCGAGCGCCGTGACGGATTTGCCGCAGCCGCTTTCGCCGACCACGGCCAGCGTCCTGCCCGCCTCCACGCTGAAGGACACGCCATCCACCGGCCGCAGCCTTCCGCGATCGGTGGGGAATTCGACGGTGACGCGGGCGAGGTCGAGGACCGGCGTGCTCATTCCGCCCCCGCTTCGGCAGACTGCGCCTTTTCCATCGCCGCCTGGATCACGGCACGGTCGAAGACGCCGGGATGGTCCCGCCCCGGCAGGAAGCGCCGGAAATGCCGCAGATAGCCGTGCCAGACGCCATGCAGCCGGCGCAGCTCCACCAGCGGCTCCGGGTGGTCATCCACACGCAGATCGAGATCCGGGTAGGAATCGCGTGATGCCACCTGCATCGCCGCCGATTGCCGGCCGCGCTTGTCGCCACCGGCCGCCTCCCCGGCTTCCATCGCCAGCAGCAGGCGTTCCGCCATTGGCCGCCCGGCCGCGGCCATGGCGGCGTCCAGCGTGGCGCGCAGCACCTCCGGCCCCACCAGCATATTGCCGGCTGTTGACACATTCGGCGCCGAAAAATGTCCGCACCAGCCGACGCAGCCGCTGCCGGTGTGCTGGGCGCTGCTGCCATCGGCGGCCAGGATGTGAAGCTGGCGCGTCGCCTGGCCGGCATCCGCGGCGATCAACTCCGCCAGCGCCTGCTGCGGCGCCTGCCCGGCCCGCAGCCTTGCCAGCGCATCCGGCGCCAGGAACGGGTTCACCAGCGCCTGGGTACTGGCCGCACCGACGCCCCCCTCCACCCGCGGGCAGAGCGCGCCGGCCGCGAGGAAGCGGCTGGCCACCGCGACGCCGAATTCACCGGTCGTTGGATCGCGCAGAAGAAGGGACCACGTCATGCCAGTCTACATGACAGGCTCACCCGGCCGCGCAAGCCTGACTTTTGGACCCTTTGTCTAGTGTTCGACCGACCGCTGCCCGCGCCCTGACCAGCCTGCCGCCGCCTGCGGCAGAATGGGGCTCAGGCTGCCCGAAGCCGCGGCGTTCGTGCCACCAGCGCCGCCACCTCCGCCTCCGTCAAGGGCTGCGTCGTGAAGCGCAGGCGCAGCTTGTCCTGCGCGGCCGACACCACTTCCGCCGCGCGGCGGCCGAGCCCGGGCAGTTCCAGTTCCAACTGCGCACCACGCGCCAGCATGGACGGCCAGCCTGTGGCCAGGCTCAGCCGGGCGCCGCCCTGGGAGACATCCCGCATCCGCATCACCTGGTTGCGGCCGGCGTGGTGCAGCGTGGCATCGAGTTCCACGTCATGGCGTGGCGAGGCGCGCCGCTCCAGCTCCGGCGCCGCGCTGCGCACCGTCATGACCAGCGTGCGGCGCAGGCCGGTCAGTCCGGACAGTAGCTCATCCGTCATGCTGGCCATCCCCGCGGCGCGCATGGCCACCGCCTCCCCCGCCTCGGTCACGGCGGTCAGGCGGCCGTTCATCTGCCGTGCGGCATCGGCGGTGCCGAGGACGGTGCGGGCGATATCGGCCGTCGCCTCGTTCTGCTGCGTCATGGCCGCGGCGATCGAGGCGGAAATTCCATCCAGTTCCGAGATCGTGCCGAGCGTGGCATGCACCGCCTTCACCGCCGCCTCCGTCGCCGCACCAACCTCGGCGATGTGGCGGGCAATTTCCTCGGTGCTTTTGGCGGTCTGGCTGGCCAGCGACTTCACCTCGCCGGCCACCACGGCGAAGCCCTTTCCGGCCTCCCCGGCGCGGGCGGCTTCGATCGTCGCATTCAGCGCGAGCAGGTTGGTCTGGCCAGCGATATCGCCGATCAGCCGCGCCACGGCACCGATCCGGCCAACCGCCTCCTGCAACCCCACAATGGCCCGCGTGCCGTCTTCCGTCTCCACCACCGCGCGACCCGTGGCGGCCGCGGCCGCGGCGACCTGGTCGGTGATGCTGCGGATGTTGGCGGTCATCTCCTCGGTCGCGGCGGCTCCGGATTCGGCGTTCTCCAGCACCCGGATCGCCGCTTCGCTCACCTCCGCCCCGGCGCGACCGGAGGCCTGGGCGAACTCGCCCATGACCTGTGCAGCCTCGCCCATCCTGGACAGGCTGGCGCCCATCGCCTGGCTGGCATCGCCGGCCTTATGCTCCACCGCCTCGGCCATCGAACGCAGCGCGGCAGTCTGCGCCTGACGCGCGGCCGCGCGGTTTCGTTCCTGCTCGGCGCGCAGCCGCACCGTCTCCGCACTGCGATCGCGCAGCACCTCCAGGGCCTCCGCCATCACGCCGAATTCGTCCCGGCGCGGGCTCAGGGCGCGGGCGCCGTCCAGCCGGCCCTCCGCCACCTCCCGCATCGCATGGGTCAGGGCGCGCAGCGGCCGGGCGACACGGCGGCGCACCAGCCACATCGCGCCCAGCGCCACCAGCAGCGCGGCCAGGGCCAGCCCGGCCATGACCTTGCCGAGCAGGAGGGTGCGGCCGTCGCTGGCCTGAAGGCGGCGTTCCGTCTGGGCCAGGATCTGGTCGGACAGGCCGCCGATGGCCTCGCTCAGCGGGTCGATATCCCGGTACAGCGCGTTCAGCACCAGGTCATCCAGCGCCGCCCGGTTCTGGCCCTGCAGGGCGGCGGCCAGCGCGGTGACGGTGGCATCGGCCGCCTGGCGCCGGCGGCGCACATCGGCCCAGGCCTCGGCATTCAGCGGCGCGGCATCCAGCCGGGCCAGGCTTTCAGCGATCTTGGTCTGCGCCTCCCGGAAGCTCGCCAGGCCTTCCGACCAGGGCATGTTGCCGTTGCGAACCTTGTGGCTGACATCGACGACCGCCACCGCATAGGCATCCGACATCGCCTTCAGGTCGATCAACGGCGCCACCGCCACGCGGGTCAGGTAGTCCAGGTCCCCCCGGTTGTTGCGCAATGCTGACCAGCCCAGCAGGCAAGCGGCAACAACACACAGCGCCAGCGCGAGCTGTGTAGCGACCAGGACATGGCGAATCGGCATGAGACCTCGGGGGCGTGGGAAGGTGGCAAGAGCCCCCGCAGTAACATTATTGTCATTAAATCAATCTGAATCGGAGACGATCTCAGCCGGCCAGGCAGGGTGGGCCGCCTGGGGTGGGATCCCTTTTGCCAAAGCCGCCCGGACGCCTGCCTGGATCGGGAAGCCGTGGCGGCTATAGCTTTACCTTCAACAGGTTGCCGATCTCACCCACCACGCCGCGCCGGAAGGCCAGCACGCAGGCCACGAAGATCACGCCCTGGATCACCGTGACCCAGGCGCCGAACTCGGCCAGATAATTCTGCATGGTGACAATCACTGCAGCACCCACCACCGGGCCGAACACGGTGCCAAGCCCGCCGACCAGCGTCATCAGCACCACCTCGCCGGACATGGTCCAGTTCACATCCGTCAGCGTCGCGATGCCGAAGACCAGCGCCTTGGTGCCGCCAGCCACGCCGGCCAGCGCGGCGGACAGCACGAAGGCCATCAGCTTGTAGTCATCCGTGCGGTAGCCGAGAGAGGTGGCGCGCGGCTCATTCTCCCGCACCGCCTTCATCACCTGGCCGAAGGGCGAATGCACCACGCGGTGGATCAGCAGGAAGCCGGCCAGGAAGACGACGGCCACCACCCAGTACAGGGTGAAATCCGACCCCAGCGGGATCACACCGAACAGCATCCCGCGCGGCACCTGCTGGATGCCGTCCTCGCCGCCGGTAAACGGCGCCTGGAGGCAGAAGAAATAGACCATCTGCGCCATGGCGAGCGTGATCATGGCGAAATAGATGCCGGAGCGCCGGATCGCCAGCCAGCCGATGCCAAGCCCCAGCACGCTGCCGACGACACCGCCGGCCAGGATCGCGACTTCCGGCGTCAGCCCCCAGACCTTGGCCGCATGCGCCGTGACATAGCCACCCATGCCGAAGAAGGCGGCGTGGCCGAAGGACAGCAGCCCGACATAGCCGATCAGCAGGTTGAAGGCGCAGGCGAACAGCGCGAAGCACAGCAGCTTCATCAGGAAGACGGGGTAGAGGAA
>LNFM01016062.1_pt1 | contig 18604 bp, 14 predicted proteins | sample 596031 | NCBI WGS metagenome assembly LNFM01 (sample SAMN04254537, study PRJNA301005) | activated carbon metagenome | isolation source: dual media filters at the Ann Arbor, Michigan drinking water treatment plant | place: USA: Ann Arbor | reverse complement strand
ACATGCAGACCGAGATCACGCTGGGCCTGCACGCCGTGCTGCGCGTCGGCCGGCTGTTCGACGAGCACAAGGTCGCGCCGGAGATGATCTCCCTGGTCAAGCGCAACAATTGCGGCAAGTCGCTGGATATCGCGCGCATGTCGCGGGACATGCATGGCGGCAACGGGATCGTGGACGAGTACCACGTGATCCGCCACGTCATGAACCTGGAGACGGTGAACACCTATGAGGGCACGCATGACGTTCATGCGCTGATCCTCGGCCGCGCACAGACCGGCCTGAACGCCTTCGGCGGCTGAAGAACGTTACGAAACCCCGGTTGCTGCGCCGCAGCGACCGGGGATAGGCTCCGGGCATCAGGAGTATCCCAGATGCCCACACGTCGCGCCCTCGGCGCTGCCGCGCTCTCTCTGCTCGCCGCCCCTGCGCTGGCGCAAGGCGCCTGGCCCAGCCGGCCGGTCCGGCTGCTGGTGGGCTTCGCCCCCGGCGGCTTCACCGACATCGTCGCCCGCGCCATCGCGGAGCAATACACCGCCATCCTCGGCCAGAATTTCGTGGTGGAGAACCGCTCCGGCGCCTCCGGCACCATTGCCGCCGATGCCGTGGCGAAGTCGCCGGCGGACGGGTCCGTGCTGCTGCTCGGCCATTCCACGCCCAATGCCGTCTCGGCCGCGCTGTTCTCCAACCTGCCCTTCGACCCGCTGAACGATCTGACGGCGGTGGCGCAACTGGCGGTGCACCCGCATCTGCTGGTGGTGCCCACGGCGTCCCCCTTCCGGACCACGGCGGAGCTGATCGCGGCGGCGCGGGTGCGGCCGGGGGCAATTTCCTACTGCTCAGCCGGCATCGGGTCCGTGCACCACACGGCGTGTTCCATGCTGGCGCAGCGGGCGGGGGTGGAATTCACCCATGTGCCCTATCGCGGCAGCGCGCCGGCCATGGCGGACCTCATCGCCGGGCGGGTGGACATGACGATCGAGGGCATCAACACGGTGGGTCCGCTGATCGCGGACGGCAAGCTGCGCCCGCTCGCGGCCGGCACGCTGGCGCGTATCGGGCCGCTGCCCGACCTGACGACGCTGCAGGAACAGGGCTATGGCGATATCGACGCGCAAAGCTGGGTCGGCATCTTCGGCCCGGCCGGGCTGCCGTCGGAGGTGGTGGCGAAGCTCGGCGCGGCCTCCGACCAGGCGATGCACGCGCCCGCCTTCCAGCGCATCCTGACCACCGGCGGGTCGATCCCCGCCAGCCGGCGCGGCGCCGAATTCCGCGCCTTCCTGGCGATGGAGATCGAGCGCTACAAGGCGGTGCTGGGGGATGGCAAGATCGCGCTGTAGCGCGCTCACCAGCGCCTCAAAGGTGAGCGGTCGGCGTCTCCGCCGGCCGAGCGGCCGAATGGCCGCCGCGGCACGTGCCGCGCAGCAAGCGGCCGGAGGCCGCGCCCGGCGCTTGAGGGCGATGCATTACGCGCGGACGGTGATGGCGGTCACGTTGTCCCGCGCGCCATTGGCCAGCGCGGCCTGCACCAGCACCTCCGCACCAAAGCCATCGGCCAGCATGCGGCCGATCTCGGCTTCCGGCACCGCCTTGAACAGGCCGTCGCTGCACAGCAGGAACAGGTCGCCGGGGGCCAGGCGGGCGCTGGTCTTGTCCAGGTCCAGCTCGCCCGCCGCACCCACGGCACGGGTGATGATATTGGCCTGGGGGTGGTGCTCGGCCTCCTCCTCCGCCAGCACGCCCTGGTCCACCAGGTCCTGCACCAGGCTGTGGTCGCGGGTCAGGCGGGTGAAGGCGCCGTCGCGCAGCAGGTAGATGCGGCTGTCACCCACCCAGAGGCAGGCGAAATGCCCGCCACGGGCCATCAGCACCACCAGCGTCGTCGCGATCATCCGCCCCGGCCCGGCCTGCTCCGCCTGGCGCTGCAGTTCCGCATGCACGGCGGTGATCCGTAGCCGAACCTGCGCCAGCATCTCCGCCGCCGAGAGCGCCGGCGGCAGGTCCTGCAAGGCGGCGATGACGGCGGCGGAGGCGACGTCGCCGGCGCCATGCCCCCCCGCGCCATCCGCCACCGCCCAGAGCCCGACATCGGGGCGGTCGATGAAGGCATCCTCGTTGCGACGTCGCACGGCGCCGGGGTGGGTGGCGGCCTCGCTGGTCGATGCGCCCGTCATCCCCCGCCCTCCAGCAATACGCGGAACAGCAACGGCGGTGGCAGGGCCGGCAGCGGCCAATGGTGGTCGGGTGTCAGCCACCAGCCTTCCTCCGGCCCGGCGCCCTCCGCCCAGGGTTCGGGCAGGGCGGCCAGCAGCGCATCGGCGTCCTGGCCGAGCGCGCGGGCCTGCTGGCCGGCGGCGTGGATCTGGTCGAACCAGGCCTCCGCGGGGGCCGGGGCCTGGTCCGGCAGCAGCGCCGCGAGAGTGAGCGGGAAGCGGCGGCCGACCATGTCCTCGCTCGCCAGAATCACCCCGGCGGCGCGGGCGGCACCGCAGGCCCCGGCGGGCAGCAGGAAGCGCCAGGCGGGTGCGGCGTCCCAGGCGGCGGCGAATTCCGCCTCGCCCAGATCGTCGCGCAGGGCCGAGAGCCCGTCCTGGAGCCAGGCATCCCAGGCTTCGGCAAAATCCTCCGGCAACGCCCGCCGCAGGAAATCGCCATGCGCCGGCAGCTTGCCGAGAAAGCCGGTGGGCATGTCAGGGCGCCAGGGCCGGGCAGCGGAACTGCTGCAATTCGCGCAGCGCGAAGGGATGCAGGATGGAGGAGGCGCGCAGCTCGAATTCCGCGCGCCGGTCGCCATGCTGCATCGTCAGCCGCAGCCGGTCCGCCGCGCGGGTCGTGGTCAGGCGGCCGCGGGCGACCAGGCGCATCGAGGCCCAGGCGCCATCGGTGGCCAGCGGGCCCGCGGAGCTGGGCGGGTCGAAGGTCAGCGTGATGCCGCCGCGGGCGGGCCATTGCATCGGGATCGGGCGGCTGGTGGCGCCTTCGCCTGCCAGCACCACGCGGTTGCCCTCCACCTCCAGCACCGCGCCGGTGGCGCCGGGGTCGATGCCGAGCGGCACCAGTTCGAAGCGGAGGCCCATGGCGGCCCCGGCGGCACCGGCGGGCCAGAAGGCATCGCGGATGGCGGCGGCGCGCTGGAATTGCAGCAGGTCCGCCTGGGTGACGGGCGGCACCAGCCCATCGGCGGCCACCGGGCGCCAAGGGCTCTGGGTGGTGTCGACGAAGTTGCGGAGGTGCTGGGCGAAGAACTGGTCGAAGACGCCGCCCGGGCCGAACAGCCGGACGAAATCGTCATAGGGCGTATCCTCCGCGGTCAGCGTCTGGCGGAAGGGAAAGCGCGTTTCCAGCCCGCGGCAGAAGGGCGCCAGCGCCGCGCCGCCGGCCGCCGCGATGGCCGCCCGGGCGCCGCCGCTGCGCGCGGTGGCGGTGGACAGCGACAGGGTGTTGAGCCAGCGGGACAGGGGTTCGGGCGCGCGCTGCGCCTCCGCCGCCAGGCGCTGGCCGGGGTCGAGGCCGATGCTGGGCGGGATGACGGTGCCGGGGGGCGAGGACACCACGCGCGCCACCTGCACGTACAGCTCGTTCACAATGGCCAGGATGGCATCCAGCGGCTGGCCCGCGACCTCCCGCAACGGCCGGAAGCGTTCCTCCACGATGGTCGCGACCGGGGCGGCGGAGGAAGGCTGCAAGGCGGCGCCCACGGCCGCGGCCAGGCGGCTGGTGGCGGCGGCCTGCTGCGCGGCACCGGCGGCGGCCTCGGCGCCGGGCGGGGCCTCGGGCGGGGTGCCGGGCGAAAGCTGGCGGGCGGCGCCGCGCAGCACGTCGCGCAGCGGGGAATTGGGCGCGCCGAGCAGGTTCAGCGCCTCCGCCGCCTGGGGCAGGTCGCGGAAGGGGGGCAGCACGATGTCGGCCAGGGTCGCCTGCCAGGCGCGGGCGTAATCCTCCGCGTAGAGGCGCAGCACGGCGGCTTCGAGCTGGCGCGGATCGCCGGCCATGGCGGTCGCGGCCTCCGCCCCCAGCACCCAGCTTTCGGAGGCGGCTTCCAGGATGGCGCGCGGCAGTTGCGGCAGCAGCGCCTTGTGCAGCCCATCCACCGTGAACAGGCCGGGCACGGCGAGCTCGGCGATCGGGCGGCCGGAGGCGGTGGCAAACCAGCGCTGGCCGGCCACCCCCATCGCATCGCCCGGCTTCCAGGGCGGCGTGGCGTTGGCGGCGGTGCGGAGGCGGCTGTAGATGCGTTCTGCCATGGGAAGGCGGGAGAAGATGCGCCGCGCCTGGTCCACCAGCGCGCCATCCAGCGCATAGCGGCTGAAATCGGTGGCGAGCAGCGCGGTCAGGTGGCCGGACAGCGCATCCCGCACCGGGGTGCCGACGGCGCCCGGAAAGGCCTGCTGCCAGTCCAGCGTCATCCATTCCTGCACCAGCGCGCGGTCCATCGGGCCGGCGCGGCCGAGCATCAGGTAGATGCGGGTGGCCTCATACAGGAATTCGGGGCGCTGCATGCCGGCGCGGATCTGGTTCTCCAGCCGGGCGAGCAGGCGGGGCAGCAGCACGCGGTCGAGCGCGCGTTCGTAGGAGAGGTCGCCGGCCTCCACCAGCTTCGCCTCCTGGCTCAGGCCGAGGCCGGCGCCCTCGGCGCGGGCGGCATCCGGCAGGGCGCGGGTGGCATCCAGATAGGGGATGACACGCAGCAGCTCGTCCTCCGCCGTGATGCGATCCAGCGGCAGGTTCTGGGCGGCCTGTTCGGCGCGCGCCACGGCGGCTTCCAGCGCCGCGCGGCGCGTGGCTTCGGCGTTCATCGCCGCATAGCCCCAGGCGCCGCCGCCGATCAGCAGCAGCAGGGCGGCGGCCCAGGCGCCGGCCTGCACCAGCCGGCCGCGCTTGGCCTGACCGCGGTCGCGCGCCGCCAGCCGCGCCTCCCCGAAGACAACGTCCCGCAGCAGACGGCCGAGGAAGTAGCTGCGCCCCTTCTGGCCCATGACGGAGGCCGGGCGGCGCGGATCCAACCCAAAGGCGCGGGACAGCGCGCCGGTCAGCCGGTCGATCGGCGTGCCCTCCTGGGTGCCGGAGGTGAAGTAGATGCCGCGCAGGAAGGGCGCGGGGTCGAGCTTCGATCCGCCGAAGGCCGCGGTGACGAAGGCCTGCAAGGGCGCTTCGAGGGAGGCGAACTGCGCCGGGAAGCCGCCGATGCGGGCGCGCTGTTCCGGACCGCGTTCCGCCTGCAACCGCTCCAGCAGCCGGTCCTGCAGGCGCTGGGTCAGGGCCGCGAATTCGGCCGGCAGTTTCGCCGCATGGCCGTCCGGACCGGCATCCTCGGGGAAGGTGACGCCCCAGACCTGGGCGCGGGTTTCCTTGTCGAGGTCGTCGAAGAATTCGGAGAAGCCGACGATCAGGTCGGCCTTGCTGACGACGAAATAGACCGGCAGGCGCTGGCCGAGCTTCTGCTCCAGCTCGCGCACCCGGTTGCGGACGGTCTGCGCGTGAGCATCCCGCTGCGCCGCGTCCAGCCGGCTGATCATATCCGCGCCGAAGGCGACGACCACGCCGTTCAGCGGCTGCTTCGGCCGCTGCCGCTTCAGCAATTCAAGAAAACGTTCCCAGCCGGCCTTGTCCGCCTGCGCGTCGGAATCCTGGGTGGTGTAGCGGCCGGCCGTGTCGATCAGCACCGCCTGCTCGGCGATCCACCAATCGCAGTTCCGCGTGCCGCCGACACCCTTCACCCGGCCGGCAGCAAGAGGAAAATTCAGGCCGGAATTCTCGATGGCGGTGGTCTTGCCGGAGCCGGGCGGGCCGATGATGACATACCAGGGCCGCTCATACAGGTAGCCGCTTTTGCCGCCGCCGGCGGTCTTCAGCGCGCCCAGCGCCTCCGCCAGCCGGGCTGAGACGGCTTGTTCCTCGGCGCTCGCAGCCTCCGCATTCGCCTTGTCCTTGGCGGCGGCGGTGTCAGCGGCGGTGACGCCGGCGATCAGCCCGGCCTCCCGCTTGCGGCGGCGCTGCACCACCACGAGCATCACGGCGAGCCAGACCAGCACCGGCAAAGCGGCGAGCAGGCCGAGCAGCCACAGCGCCTCGATGCCCAGCAGCGCCGGGGCGAACAGCCAGATCACCGGCACCAGGATCAGGGCGCCGAACAATCCGCCGAGGGCGGGGATGGTGAGGAAGGCCTTCATCAGCGGGGCTCCCCACGCGTCAGCACCAGTTCGATGCGGCGGTTTTCCTCGCGGCCGGCGGCGGTGGCATTGCTGGCCAGCGGTTCCGTATCGGCGCGGCCAACGGCGCTGAAGCGGCCGGGGTCGGTGCTGGCGGCGGCGATGACGCGCATGGCGGCCTCGGCACGGGCCAGCGACAGATGGTGGTTGGAGGGGAAGCGGACGGTGCGGATCGGCTGGCTGTCCGAATGGCCGTACAGGACCACGCGGCCGCGTTCCTCCGCCATGGCTTCCGCGATGCGGTTCAGCAGCGGCAGGAAGTTGGATTCCACATTGGCGCTGCCGGAGCCGAACATGCCGCGGCCCTTGATGCGGATGGTCAGGCGCTGCGCGTCGCCATCCACCACCACCAGGTTCTGCTGGATCTCCGGCGCCAGGAAGGTGCGGACGCGGTCGATGAGGTCCGGTCGCGCGGTGGGCGGCGGCGGCGGGGGTGGCGCGGGCGGCACCGGCGGCGCGGTGCGGTCGATGCCCGGCAGCGCGCCCGGCGGCAGGCTGGCGAGGCGCGTCTGCAAGCCATCGCCGGCCGCATTCACCTGGTCGGAGACGAAGATCCAGCCGAAGGCGAGCAGCGCCACGGCGACCGCGCCCGCCACCCAGGCCGGGACGGAGCGGCCCGGCCCGCGATGCGGCGCGTCCACGCCCCGCCAGCGCGGCGACAATTCGCGTTCCCAATTGCCACGGAGCTGAACGAGAAGCTGGAACAGCCCTTCGCGGATCCGGTCGAGCTCGGCATGGCCGCGCGGCGCCAGGCGGTAGCGGCCCTGGAAGCCAAGGGCGAGGCAGAGGTAGCAGATCTCCAGCGCCGTTAGATACCGGCCGGGGTCCTTCTGCATGCCGGTCAGCAGGTCGAAGAAGCGCTCGCCGCTGCGGACTTCCTGGTGGAAGGAGGAGACGAGGGAGCGCGTGGCCCAACCGCTCGCCTGGCCCCAGGGGGTGGCGAGCGCCACATCATCCAGCGCGGCACACAGCGCGTAATGCGCGGCGCGCAGCTGGTCGGGCGAGACCTCCAGCGCGCGGGCCTCGGCCTCGAAGGCGCGGAGCGCGCGCATGGCGCGCTCGCGCAGTTCCTCGGGGTTGGCGACCTGGGCCGCCTGCGGGCCGGCGCCGAGGCGGGCCAGCAAATCCAGCAGCGGCGCGGCGGCGGCGGCCAGTGGCGACAGGCCGACTTTGGGTAGTGCCTCCGCCTCGCCAGCCATGCGTGGCGCGGCCGGCATGGGGGCTGCGGGCTGCGCGGGCGCGGCGGCGCGGGGGGGCGGCGGCGGGACGGCACCACCGGGGCCGCGCACCACCGTGCGGTCATTGTCGTCGGGTTCGGAGAAGGGATTGTCGCTCATGCGCGTATCGCCCAGAGCTCCATGCGCAGCCCAGGGAATTCGCCGGAGACATGGATGGCGAATCCGCCCGAGGTCTGCATCTGCTGCCAGTGCGGACTGCCCCTATCGAGCTCGAAATAGGTGGCGCCGGCGTTGAACGGGATCTGCCGCGGGGCGACGGGTAGCGGCCGCACGGCAATGCCGGGCAGCGCCACATTCACCAATTCGCGGATATGCTCGACCGCGCCGATCTTCACCTGGTTCGGGAAGATGCGCCGGATCTGCTCGCCAGGGACGTCCGCGGCGACGGTCAGTACGAACTGGCTGGCGCGCAACAGGTTGCGGTCGGTGATGGCGCCGACGCGGACGCCGAAATTGCGGTCCTGCAGCGGGATTGAGACCGCATTCGTCTCCAGCACCGCCGACAGCGACCGGCGCAAATCCGCCACTACGGGCGCGAAGCTGCGTTGCAGGTCGTCGTGCCGGTAGGCGGGGTAGGCGGTGGCGCGCTTGTCCGGCGCGGTGAAGGTGGCGAGTTCGCCGGCCACCTGCACCAGAGCGGCGAACAGAGTCTCCGGGTGCAGATTTCCCGAATCCGCCCAATGCGCCACCAGCGGCTGCCAGCGGTTGATGGTCTGCAACAGAAGAAAATCCGCCACATCCGCCACGCCACGCGCGCCGGGCTGGCCGAGGCGGGCGGCCAGGGCCTCGCCGCGCTGGCCGAGCATGCCGACCAGCTCCGCCACCAGGTTGTTCAGCACGGAGGCGGCCGAGACGCGGAGGCAGGGCGGGATGAAGCGTTCATCCAGCACCACGCGGCGATCCGCCTGCACCTCCACCACCCGCGCGAGGCCGAGGCAGGCATAGCCGGCGCGTTCCTCGCCCTCCAGCATGTAGCGCATGCGCAGCCGGCCGATGCCGAGCTCTGCCGCCATGGTGCTGTCACTATGGGTGTCGAAGGCTTCGAAGGCGCGCAGCGTGTGGCGGGCGCGGGCGGCCTCAGGGCCGGCATCGGGGTTGGCGACCTCCGGACTGCCGGGCTGGCGCAGCGGCAAGGCCAGGTAGACCACGGCGTTGCGGGTGCCTTCGGGCAGGTCGAGCGGCAGCGGCGCGTCGGCGGTGCCGGGGATGGCGAAGGGCGTGCCATCCTCCATCACGCCCATGGCGCCGGACAGGGCGAAGCGGCCGGCGGCCAGCAGGTCGCGGTCGAGCGCCAGTTCGGTGACGCCCAGCAGATGCTCGAAGTGCCGGTCCTGCTGCTGGAAGTGCTGCGCGCGAAGGAACATGCCTTCCTGCCAGACCACCTTGTCGTGCCAGACCATCTTGCTTCTTTATCCCTCAGCGCTCGCGTCGCGTGGTGGCCTGTTCATAGGCCCTTGCGAAGGCCTTGCCGAAGGCGCTGTCGAAATCATCCTCGAATTGTTCCACCAGCAGGCCGTGGCGGCGCTTGTACGCCTCCCACAGCCGCTTTTCGCGGGCGCCCGGCAGCAGGCCGCCGCCGGGGTCATCCGATTCGATCGAGGCGGGGGCCAGGCGGTCCAGCAGGGCGCGGGCAGCGGCCTGGGTGGCAGCCAAGGTCGCCACCTGATGCGCCGTGAGGTCCTCCACCGTTTCCTGCACCGCGGCGCGTGCGGGGTTGCGCGGGTCGAGCAGCGCGGCGAGGGCCTGGTCCTCGGTGGCGGCGAATTTCAGCGGGTTGTTGTTGGCGGCGCGGAGCATGGTCTGCTCGATGCGGAATTCACGCTTCACATCGGCCCGGGCGATCAGCAGGGCGCGGATGCCGGTGATGGCGGCGCGCAGCACGGCGCCGGCGGCCTGCAGCGCGGCATCCGGGTCCTGGGCCGCAAGCTGCGCCGCCATCTGCTGCGGCAGGCCGGCGCCGGCCAGCAGCGCGGCCAGGGCGGCGGCGCTGTCCGGCGCGGAGGTGGTGGGCGCGGGCATGGCAGGCGGGGGCGATGGGGCCGGAACGGCAGCGGGCGGCGCACGGAAGGCGTCGCCGGCTTCGAGGAAAGGGTCGCGCGGCGGCGGCGGGGGAGCCGGCGGCGGGGGTGCGACGGGTGATGGTGGCGCCGGAGATGGCGCGGGCGGCGCGAAGGGGTTTGCGGGCGGTGCCGCGAAGGGATCGGCGGCGGGCGATGCGAAGGGGTCCGACGGGGCAGGCGTGATCGGCGACGTTGCAGCCGGTGGCGGCGCGGCCGGGTGCGCGGGCGCCACGCCCAGGTCCCAGTCATCCGGAATCAGCGCCTTGCCGGCCGGCAGGCTCGGCGGGACCATGAAGGCCTCGGCAGTGGAGGGCGCGTGGTCCGGCATCGGACCCTGCGGCTCACCGGGGCCGAAGGGATCGAAATCATCGGGCAGCAGGCTGCCGCCATGCGCTGGAGGGGGGCCGAAGCCCTGCCCCGTCCTGCCACCGAAACCCTGTTCCGTGGGCGCGCCAAAACCCGGGCTCGCGGGCGCGCCGAAGCCGGGCAGCGATGCGCCGTCAAAACCCTGGCTCGGCGGCGCGTTCGCGAAGGGGTCGGCCGCGGGGCTCCAGCCGGGCTGCGCCGCGGCCTCCGTGATCCGCACCTCGATCTCATAGGCACCGAGGCGCAGCCGGTCGCCATCATGCAGCGGCCGCACCTGGTCGCGGCCGACCGGCGCATCCGCGTGGTTCACGAAGGTGCCGTTGGTGGACAGGTCCCGCACCTGCCAGCCGCCGCCGAAATACTCCAGCACGCAATGCCGCTTGGACAGCACGCGGTCCGGGTCCTGAAGCGGCCAGTCGCATTCCGCGGCGCGGCCGAGGCTGATCTCGCCGCCCGTGGCGCGGCGCTGGCCGGGCACCACGGCATCGGGGCAGCGCAGGACGGAGAGGGTGATTTCCGACATGCCTCAGCCGCCGATCAGCACGGTGGGAAAGCCCATGATCAACGCGCCGCCATGCGCGCAGGTATCGCCGATGCGCGCCGCCGGCAGCTTGTTCACCAGCACGGTCATGCTGCCCTTCACGATGACATCCGGCGGCCCGACGCACATGCAGGTATCGGTGATGCGGGCCTGCGGCAGCTTGCCGGTCAGCACGGTGGGTGAGCCGGTCAGCACCGGCCCGCCGACATGCGGAATCGGCACCGGGGCGGGCGTGACCATCGGGCAGACATGCATGTCCGTGATGCGGGAAGCGGGTGGTCCTGGCATCAGCCGACTTCCAATTTCTGGGCGTCCGCTTGCGGGGCGCCTTCTTCCGGCGCGATGCGCCCGGCGCCGCCGGCGGCAATGTCCCGCGCCGAGACCAGGAAGCGCGTCAGCCGGTCCTGCGCCCGTTCGGGGCGGAGGCGCACCGCGGCGAGCACCACGCCACCGCTGACGGCGACCCCGGTCAGATGGTCCGGCGGCGGCACCTCCGGCTGGCCGGCGGGCGCCATGCTGCCGCCGGACCAGAAGGCCCCGACGGCGGCCCAGGCCTCGGGGGACCGGAAGCCGGTGCGCTGGGCGGCTTCCATGGCGGCCCGGCGCAGCCCGTCATCGCCCGGCTTGCGAACCCAGGCCTCCGCCGCCTGCAAGGCCGCGGCATCGGCCGGGGTCAGCGCCGGGTCGGGCACCGCGCGGGCGCACATGCAGCCCCACCACACGGCTTCGCGTTTCGGCAGCGCATGGGCGGCGAGCCGCGCCGCCTCGTTCCGCAGCCCGGCGGCTTCGAGCTTCGCGATGCCCTCCGCCGCGGTGGTGGCGCCGGCGATGGCGGCCATGGCCGGTGGGTCGAGCTCCAGCCGGGACAGCAGGGGCAGCAGCGGCGCGGCGAGCTTGGGAAGGGGCTCGGTCATGTCAGTTGATCATCACCAGGCCGCCCTCGACCTGGACCATCGCATCGCCCTTCTCCTGCACCATCAGGCCCTTCACCTTGTGCACGAGCTGCGCCTCGCTGGTGATCAGCATGCCCTTCAGCGTGATGCCGGTCTGGTCCACCACCAGGGTGGATTGACCCACCTTCAGGGTGATGGATTGCATCGCCTCCAGCGTGATGGCGCCGAGGTCGCATTTGACCGTCAGGTTGCCGAGCTTCAGCTGGGTGCTGTCATTGCCCATCTTCAGCACGGTGTCGCGGTTGCCCATCTCGATGGCGAGTGAATCATTGCCCATCTTGATGGTCTCGCTGCGGTTGCCCTTCTCCAGCGTCAGCGTGTCATCCGCATCCTTCACCGTGACGGTGCGGGCATTCTGCACCACCTGGGTCTGGTCGTGGCCGATGGTGGTCTTCTCGTCGTTCTCGACCTCCACCGTCAGGTTCTTCTGCGCGTGCAGCGTGATGTCCTCGCTGCCCTTCTTGTCCTCGAAGCGCAGCATGTTGGCATCCGACGCGCTGTCCGACTTGTAGCTGCGCGTCAGGATGCCGCTTTGCGCCTTGTTCGTGCCGGGCTTGAAGGGCGGCGGCGCATCCTTGCCATAGACCGAACCCACCACGATCGGCCGGTCCGGGTCGCCATCCAGGAACGCCACCAGCACCTCATCGCCCACCCGCGGCGGGAACCAGGTGCCGCCCCAGGCGCCGGCCGCCGTCTGCATGACGCGCACCCAGATGGAGGCGGTGTCATCCTCCTTCGCCACGCGGTCCCAGCGGAACTTCACCTTCACGCGGCCGAATTCATCGAGATGGATCTTCTCCCCGCTCGGGCCGGTGACCTTGGCGGAGTGCATGCCGGGCATGATCGGCCGATCGTGCCGTGGCTGCGGCATCCAGACGCGCGCCGCAAGGACCAGGCGAAGCTGCGCCGCGTAATGCTCCGTCTGCCCGGCGCCCGCCGTGAGGCCGGAGGTGTCGGAAGCCTGGTGGCGGACGCCGGTGACCAGGTACTGCTTGTTGTTGAGGCTGCCATCCTCCCGCTTCACGCCGACGAACAGTCGCACGCCGGCGGTGAAGCGCGGATCGCGCGCATCGGCGCCAAACTCCTCCGACGCCGCCTCCTGCGCGCCCATCATCACCTCCCCGCTTTCGAGGTCGGGGCGGGTGGACATGCCGCCGGGCCAGCGGAACACCTCGCCGGCCGACCACATCTGCGCTTCCTCGGGATAGCCGCGGGTCTGGCGCGTGGCGGAAAGGACCTCGGAGGGCCGCGACCTTTCGCTGTCCATGTCGTCCAGCTTCGTCGTGGCGCTGCGCGCGCGGTTGATGCGCCGCCAGCCGCCGAGATGGTCGAGTTGCGGCGCGCCGTGCTCCGCCGTCATGCTTTCCTCGGCATATTGGGGAAAGCCCTGCGCGCTGTAGGCCACGTTCATCTCATGGCCGGAGGCGCTGTGCGTGAAGCTGTAGGTCAGCCCGTGTTCTTCCAGCAGGCGGGAGACGAAGTGCAGATCCGTCTCATTGAACTGGGTGCAGTAGGGCATCGGCGAAAAGCCGGGCAGCATGCTCCATTTCGGCTCGGCCAGGCCGTGATCGGCCAGCACCGCCTTCACCACCTCCTGCACCGTCTTGTCCTGGAAGATGCGGCAATTGCGGCGCAGGCCGAGCCGCCACAGGTTGGGCACCGCGACCAGGCGATAGGCCATGCGCCCGCCGGGCCCCGGGCCGAGGCGCTGGAATTCCGCCACCACGCCATGGAAGTGCCGCACCAGCGGGGCCGCGCCATGCTGGGTGACGGTGATGCAGAGGTCCTTGGTCAGCAGGCTCTCGGGCAGCAGGTCCGGATCCTCGCCCAGCACCTCGGCCTCGATGACGTAGGGAACGCCCACCTCCTCGGTCACGTTCAGCCGCACGACCATCAGGGCCCGGTCGGGCAGATGCGTCTTGATGCCGAGTAATCGCGGAGGCTGCATGCCCGTCAGGTCCTCCCTTGGGAATCCGAAGCGGAATACGGAACCGCTGCCCAGCTGACAGGATAGACACGGTTCTGCGTCGAAGGAAGCAACTGCGGCACCCGATGCAACAGGGTGCAACAGTGTTGCGTCGCCCGCGCAACCAGGACGCGCATTGCCGAGTGGCGGGCGCGACACAGGTCTGTTACGATATCCGTCCCAATATTGCATTGGAACGCCAGGATGCTGCGTCGCACACCCGTCGCTGCTGTCTCGCCCGGCCCGCTTCGCGGCAGGGTCTCGCGCAGCCTGGCGCTGTTCACCGCCGGCGCCATGCTGGCCGGCTGCGTCTCGACGCGTGAGGCGCGGATCGGTGGCGATGACGGCGATGCCTGCCGCACCCAGCTCATCGCGCTGGACAGTACCGGCAATTTCTTCGCCGAGGATATCCTGCGCGGCGCCGCCGTCGGCGCCGTCAGCGGTGCCGTGATCGGTGGGTTACTGGCCGCGGCCACCGGGCAGCGCGGCAGCAACATTGCCGCGGGTGCCGCGATCGGCGCAGTGGGTGGCGGTGTGGTCGGTGGCACCGCGGGCTACCTCTCCGCCCGGCAACAGCAGGCGACCGACCAAGCCTCGCTCAACCTTACGGTGGCCGGCGACCTCGCGGCCGAGAATGCGCAGCTCGACCGCACGCAGCTGGCCTTCAACCAACTGATGGATTGTCGCTTCCGCAGCGCGGAACAGGTCCGCGCCGATCTGCGGAGCGGCCGCATCGCCCGGCCGCAGGCGGCGGCCGCGATGGAGAATATCCGCGCCCGCACGCAGCGCGACATCCAATTGGCGCAGACCATCAACGCCCAGATCGCCAGCCGCGGCGCACAATTCGACACGGCGATCGAGAGCATCGCCCCGGATGTGAAGCAGGCCGCGGCGCGGCCGCTGCGCGCCCTTCCGGCCGAGCCGCGCGGGCCCGTGAAGCTGTATCTGCGCCCCGATCCGGCCTCCCCCGAAGTGGCGCAATTGCCGGCGCGGGAACGGGTGACGCTGCGCCCGGCGCGCAATGGCTATGCCCAGGTCGAAACCAGCTCCGGCCTGCGCGGCTATGCGGCGGCGCAATCCTTCCCCGAGGCGCGGCGGCTTGAACCCCGAGCCGCCGTGGCGGAAGGCGGCGATGTGCGGTCGCTGGCTGCCAGCAATATCGCCCGGCGCGACAATTTCGCCGAAAGCGTCGGCACCGCGGAACGCCTGACCGCGCAGGGCCAGGGCTTCGAACTGGCGACCTGAGATGCGCCGGCTCGCAGGGCTGCTGCTGTGGCTGGTCGCGGTCGTCGCACCCGCCGTAGCGCAGGTGCCGGACCCGCCCCAACAGCCATTCCTGCGGGTGGAGGCGGCCGCGCACACCGCGCCGGTCGCGCGGCTGGCGACGGATGCGGCAGGGCGAATCCTGGCCAGCGTCTCCGACGACAAGACGCTGCGGCTGTGGGATCTGCCCGAAGGCACGCTGCGCGCCGTGCTGCGGCCACCGATCGCGCCGGAGGCTGAGGGCGAGTTGTATGCCGTGGCGCTGACGCCGGATGGCAGGCGGGTCTTCGTCGCCGGCTGGACCGGCGCGGCCTGGGATCGCAGCTACGCCATCTATCTGTTCGACACCGGCAGCGGGCGCATGCTGGCACGGCTGCCCGGCCTGCCCGCACCCGTGCAGCATCTGGCGCTGTCCGCCGATGGCACCCGGTTGGCCGCCGCGCTGGGCGGGCGGGCGGGCATCCGGGTCTGGAATGCCACCACCGGCGCGACGCTGTGGGCCGATGCGGGCTTCACCGGCCCGGCGCGGATGGTGGCCTTCGAACCGCGCGGCGAGAGGCTGGCGGCCAGCGGCGCCGATGGCAGGCTGCGGGTGTACGATGCCGCGGGCCGCAAGCTGGCGGAGCGTGTGCCGCTGGCCGATGCCCGGCCCTTCGGCCTGGCCTGGTCGCCCGATGGCGGGCTGATCGCGCTGGGCTTCGAGGACCGGCTGCGGGTGGAGGTGCTGGCCAGCGCCGATCTGCGCGCCGTCTTCACCCCGGATGTGGCGGGCCTGGCGGGCGAGGGCCTGCCGGCGGTGACCTGGGCGCAGGATGGCCGTGGCGGCGTGCAACTGCATGCGGCGGGTTATGCGCGCCGCGCCGGGGGCGACGCGCTCCGCGCCGGGGGCGACGCGCTCCGCGCCGGGGGCGAGTTCCTGATCCGCCGCTGGAGCGATTACGGCCTCGGTGGATTCACGGATGTGGCGGCGGCACGGGATGCCATCGCGCATCTGCTGCCGCTGCCCGGTGGCGGCCTGGCCTTCGCCGCGGCCGATCCGGGCTGGGGGATGCTGGCGCCGGATGGGACGCTGGCGATCGCGCCGCGGCCGCCGGGGGCGGATTTTCGCAATACCGGCGCGGCGCTCGCGGTTTCCGCCGATGGCGCGCGGCTGCGTGTCGCGCTGCGGGCCGGCGCGGCGCCGCTGGTCTTCGATGCGCTGGCCGGCAGCCTCGGCGCCGCCAACGGTGACTTCGCAGCGGCGCGGACCGAGAGCGCGCGGCTGGTGGTGACGGATTGGCGGGACACCAACCGGCCGCGCCTCGGCCGCACGCTGCTGGCGCTCGGCGCCGGCGAATTCGCCCGCAGCCTGGCCCTTCTGGATGGTGATGCGGGGCTGCTGCTCGGCACGGACAACCATCTGCGGCTGTTCGATGCCGCCGGGCGCGCGGTGGCGAGCCTGCCGGTGCCGGGCGCGGTCTGGGGGCTGGCACTGGCCGGCGATGTCGCGATCGGCGCGCTGGGCGATGGCACGCTGCGCTGGTGGCGGATCGGCGGTGGGACCATCACCGAACAGGCGGCGCTGTTCATCCATGCGGAATCGCAGCGCTGGGTGCTGTGGACGCCGGAGGGGTTGTTCGACCACGCGCCAAATGGGGGCCAGGAACTGGTCGGGCTGCATCTGAATGGCGGCCGCGCGCAGACGCCGGAATGGGCCAGCTTCCAGCAGGCCTATCGCGCACTGTACGCGCCAGCGGCGGTGCGGGCGCGCATCGCGGGCGATGGCGCGCCGGCCCGGGCGCGGCTGGCGCAGCTCGGCGAATTGCGCGCGCGTGTCGGCCGGCTGCCGCTTCTCGCCCCGGATGCGGCCTGTGCCGTGACGCCCGATGGCTGTCAGGCGCTGGCCTGGGACAGCCGCAGCCTGCCGCAGGGCGCCACCGCGCTGCGGCTGCGCTTCGCCAGCACGGATCGCGGCCTCGGCCTCGGCCCGCTCGATGTGCTGGTGAACGACCGGATCGCGGCGCGGACGGAATCGGCGCCGACCGCCGGGGCGCTGGAGGCGGAGGTGCCGCTGGACCCCGGCCCCAACCGCATCACCACGCGGCTTTATGCGGAGGATCGCACCCTGTTCGCCGAAGGCCCGGTGCTGGATCTGCGCCGCGCGGGCGCGCAGGCGCCACCCCAGGCCGGGCGGCTGGTGGTGCTGGCCATCGGCATCAACCGCTACGCCAACCCGGCGCTGAACCTGAACTTCGCCGTGCCGGATGCGGAAGCCATAGCGCGGGCGCTGCGGGCGCGCGCCGACGGGCTGTTCCGCGAAGTGCAGGTGACGGTGCTGCGCGATGCCCAGGCGACGCGGCGTGGGGTGCTGGCGGCGCTGGAGGATCTGGCGCGCACGACGAAGCCTGAGGATACCTTCGTGCTGTATCTCGGTGGCCACGGCGTGCGGACGGAGCCGGACCAGCGCTTCCTGTTCCTGCCGCAGGACGCCAGGGGATCGAGGATTCCGTGCTGGTCGCGGCCATCGCCCGCATCCGCGCCCGCGACGGGCTGCTGCTGCTGGATACCTGCCATGCCGGGCAGCTGACGATGGACCAGCTCTCCGCACTCGGGAATGAGACGGGGCGCTTCCTGCTGGCCGCCAGCACCTCGGTGCAGGAGGCGCTGGACAGCTATGATGACCGCAACGGCGTATTCGCCTTCGCGGTGCTGGAGGCGCTGGGCGGCCGTGCGGCGACGGATGGCGAGGGGCGGGTCAGCGCGCTGGCACTGGGTGAATGGGTGATGCGGCGCGTGCCGCAATTGGCGGCGGAGAAGCGGCACCGGCAGGATGCGGTGTTCCGCAGCGCCAGCCGCGACCTGCGAAGCTTCTCCCTGGCCATCGTGCCGCAGCCCTGACGGCACAGATGAAGAACCCCACCCGGCATCGCTGCCGGGTGGGGCGGAAGGCGCGGTCCAGGCCGGGCCGGATCAGCCCGACTTGGCCATGGAGATGTCGTAGATCACGTGGCCGGTGGTGGTCGACTTGAACTTGTCATCCACCTTCAGGTACTCGCTGTCCACCTTGGTGAAGTTGAACGAGATCGACTCGCTCGGGCGGTCGCCGCCGCTGCTCAGCGAATAGCCGCTGACCAGCGTGTTGGTCAGGATGTACTTCTGGTAGGCGATGTTCTTGCCGCTCGCATCCGTCTGCGTCATTTCGATCTTGACGGTCTCGGCCTTGCCGCCGATCGCTTCCTTCAGCATGAGCGGGGAGATCGCGTCCATGGTCTTGGTCACGACGATCTCGGAGACGCTCGGCGCCGTCGCTTCGCGCTTGGAGCCACCGCCGACGCCGGAGGAGATGCCGCGGCCGACGCCCCACTGGAGGGAGTTGACCTCCATCCAGTCCTTGTAGCCCTCGGCGGTCACCTCGCCCTTCAGGTCGCCATACTTGATGAAGATCGCCATTGTCCGGTCCCTTGCCTGTGGTTGACCAACATGTCCCCGAATGAAGCTGCCTCGGCGGCGGGGCCTATCAGCCGAGGTCGTACCGGAAGCCGCCAGCATCATTGATGCCGACCTGCACCCGGCTGATCTCATCCCCAGCGGCAAGCCGTTCCAAGATGCCGGCGGAAAGCTCCGGCAGCAGGGTGCGGCTGAGGATGTTGTCGATGTTGCGCGCGCCGGATTCCACCTCGCGGCAGCGGGAGACGATGGTCTCCGGCACCGCATCGTCGAATTCCAGCGGCACGCCGTAGCTTTCGACCATCCGCCGGCCGATGCTGCGCAGCTTGAGGATGCAGATGCTCTTCAGCACCGCATCCGCCAGCGGATAGTAGATGACGGTGTTGCAGCGGCCGAGGAAGGCCGGCTTGAACACCTTCAGCAGGTCGGGCTGCAACGCCTCACGTAAGGGCTCCGGCTCCGGCGCCGTGTCCGGGTCCGCGCAGAGCTTGGCGATGGTGTCGGTGCCGGCATTGCTGGTCATGATGATGACGCAGTTGCGGAAGTCGATGTCCCGCCCCTCCCCGTCCTTCATCTGGCCCTTGT
>LNFM01006754.1_pt1 | contig 18606 bp, 16 predicted proteins | sample 596031 | NCBI WGS metagenome assembly LNFM01 (sample SAMN04254537, study PRJNA301005) | activated carbon metagenome | isolation source: dual media filters at the Ann Arbor, Michigan drinking water treatment plant | place: USA: Ann Arbor | reverse complement strand
CTTCATGATCGCTCTGGCGATACTGGAAGCAAACAAGTTGGCCGCATTCACCAAGGAATCAAGCGGCACGTCGCATACAAGTTCCGGAGCGCCTCGTTTAGGCGGTCGCTGTTGCCTCCGGAGTCTCGTTGGCATGATGCCTGCTCAACCATGGGCTCTGTGCAGGTGTGATTCGATAGCGCAGGCGTTTCGTCCAAGGGCTTCTCTTCCTGGCTGGCGAGCAACCGGGTCGAGATGCGGGCCGCTCTTTCGATGTCTACATCATGAGGTAGGCACGTGCGAGAGCGAGCGACGGAAGATCGCTCCAGTGGTCGTCTGACTGATCGCTTGTGCGTATCTGGCGAGTGCGGAAAAGGCGCCTTGCTGCCCTCGCGATCTGGACCGTTTGGGCACGAACGTTGACCAGAACATGGGCAGATGGGGATCGAAGCTGGATTGAACGCCCCTCGCGGTTTAACTCATTCAAGGAAGCCATCATGAAGTTCCCCCACAAGCTCGCTGCACGATCGTTTCGTCGTCTTTCGCAGTGCGTGCTCGCGCCGCTTGCGCTCTTGCTTTCTACGGCAGCGCTTCCGAGCCTTGCGATTGCCGCTGACTTGACGGTCTTCGCCGCGGTTAGTACGACCGGTGCCATGACGGATATCGGTGTGTTGTATGAGAAGAAAACCAACAAGAAGGTACAGTTCTCGTTCGGCGCCACGTCCACGCTGGCCCGACAAATCGAGCGTGGCGCCCCAGTCGACATCTTCCTGTCGGCCGATCAGGTATGGATGGATTACCTGCTGGAGCGCAAGCTCATCGACACGTCGACCCGCAAGGACATCCTGGCCAACACGCTCGCCCTGATCGTCCCGGCCGCCAGCAACCTGACGATCAAGATCGAGCCCGGCTTCAAGCTCGCCGAGTTGCTGAAGGGAAAGCGGTTGGCGGTCGGCGATCCGGACCATACCGCGGTGGGCATTTACGCCAGGGAATCGCTTCAGAACCTCGGCATATGGAGTCAACTGGAGCCGGTCCTCGCGCGTGCCGATTCGGTGCGCGCGAGCCTCGCCATGGTCGAGCGCGGCGAGGTCGGTGCCGGGATCCTGTTCGGGACGGAGGCTGCCGTCAGCAAGAAGGTGCGGTTGGTCGACACCTTCCCCGCGTCGTCGCACAAGCCGATCAACTATCCGGTCGCCGTGCTCGCCAAAGCCAAGAGCGCAGAGGCCAAGCGCTTCATCGAGTTCCTGAGTTCACCCGAGGCTGCGCGGATCTTCCAGGCCTATGGTTTCGTTTCGCTCAAATAGCATCGGAGCCTGAGCGATGGGGGCCGAGTTCTGGACAATGCCGCTCTCCGAGCAGGAGTGGAGTGCGATCTCGCTGAGCTTGAAGGTGTCGTTGTGGGCGATCGTCGCAGGACTGCCTGTGGCGGTTTTTTTCGCCTGGCTGCTCGCCTACAAGGAATTCTGGGGCAAGAGTCTGGTCAACGGCATCGTTCATCTGCCGCTGGTGCTGCCTCCCGTGGTCTGCGGCTACCTCCTGCTCATCACCATGGGCAACAACGGCATCATCGGCAAGTTTCTCAACGAGACGTTCGGTCTCAACTTCGTCTTCTCCTGGCGGGGCGCCGCGCTGGCAGCCGCCGTGATGGCGTTTCCTCTCATGGTGCGTGCGATCCGTCTGAGTTTCGAGTCGGTCGACCGCAAGCTTGCGGCTGCGGCCAGTACGTTGGGCGCCAGTCCCTTGCGGGCTTTCGTGACGATCACGCTGCCTTTGATCAGCCCCGGCATTATCGCCGGCTTGATTCTCGCGTATGCCCGCAGCCTGGGCGAGTTCGGTGCGACGATCACGTTCGTGTCCAACATCCCCGGTGAAACCAGAACGTTGCCCATCGCCATCTATACCTATACCCAAATGCCCAACGGGGATTTGCCGGCGGCGCGCCTGGTCATCGTCGCCGTCGTCCTGGCGATGGTCGCCCTCGTCGGCTCCGAGATGCTTACTCGGCGCCTGTCCAAGGTGCTGCATGGCTAAGACGTCGCTCGATATATCGGTGCGGCGCAAGATCGGTAGCCTGGACCTCGAGCTCGATTTCTCGACATCGACCGGCGGGCTGACGGCCGTATTCGGGCGATCCGGCTCCGGCAAGACCACCTTGATCAATATGTTGGCAGGTCTGCTGAAGCCCGACGCCGGGCGCATTTCGCTCTACGGCAAGGTCGTCTTCGATTCGGATGCGGGGATCGATCTTCCGCCGGATCGAAGGAACATCGGCTACGTGTTTCAGGAAGGTCGGCTGTTTCCGCACATGAAGGTCAAGACGAATCTTCTTTATGGCGTGAAGGCTGGCTTGCGAAGCGAACAGAAGATCGTCCTCGACGAGGTCGTCGAACTGCTGGGGATCGGGAAGCTACTCGACCGTCGTCCCCATCACCTCTCGGGGGGCGAGAAGCAGCGTGTCGCGATCGGCCGCGCGCTGTTGATGAATCCGGATCTGCTCATCATGGACGAGCCGCTGGCGGCACTCGACGACATGCGCAAGTACGAGATTCTGCCCTTCATCGAGCGAGTTCGCGACGAGATCGTGACGCCGATCATCTACGTGACTCATTCCGTCGCCGAAATTCACCGGCTCGCCAGCAGCGTCATCGTGATGAGGGAAGGTCGTCTGCTTGCCTGCGGCAGCGTGGCGGAGGTCGACAGGTATCTGTCGTTATCGGAAAGAATGCAGGAGATGCAGCGTGAACAAAGAAGCGCATAAGGACGGTCCGACGGACGTAGCCAAGGGGTCGAGACGCGCGATGCACGATCTGGGAGGTGCAGCGCATGCCGGCACGCTGGACTTCTCACCGCATTTGCTGAGCGATTTCGAGCGCAACGTCGACGCCCTCGTGAACTTGCTGGCCAAGGCGGACATCAATATCGTCTGTCCGGACGAGCGCCGGCGCGGCATCGAATCGCTGCCGCCGGAGCTTTACCGGTCGTTGACCTACTACCAACGCTGGCTGATGGGGGTGAAGCTGATCCTCGTTCAGAAAGGCGTGTTGAGCGACGCCGATATCGAGCAGCGGGTAGGCGAGATCCGACAGCGCGACGAGGCGCGCTGATCGTGCCTCGCTGCGTCGATGCCGCCCAGTCAGCGCCGCGCTTCGGTGAAGGCGATCGTGTCCGCGTGCAGTGGCGCTTTCCGGACGGACACATACGAACACCGTTCTACCTTCGAGGCAAGACGGGAACCGTGGTTCGCAGTCATGGCCCCTTCCTCGACGCCGAGAAACTCGCCAACGGACTACCCGGGGTGCCCGCCACAGTCGTCTATCAGGTCGCCTTCGCATGGGAAGACGTCTTTCCTGCCGGGGCCGATGCTCGAGGACGAACGCTCATACTCGCCGATCTACAAGACAACTGGCTGGATGCTGTCGTCCACGAAGTGGCGTGAAAGGGTGCGAATGATGAAGGATCACGCTCACGATCACGAACATGATCATGCCGAGTCCGAGTCGCACGGCCATGCGGCGCCGAAAGAAGTGCTCGACAAGTTCGCCCTGGTCGAACTCGCGATCCGGGAACTGCTCGTCGAGCGTGGCCTGATTACACAGGCGCAGCGACGAAAATACCTCGATCAGATCGAAAGCAGTACTTCGATGCTGGGCGCCCGCCTGGTCGCCAGGGCTTGGACGGCGCCGGACTTCCGGCTGCAACTGCTCGCGGATGCACGCAAAGCGGCCACCGAGTTTCTCGGCATCGAGATCCTGCACGGTCCGGCGCTGGTGGCGTTGGAGAATACCGAGCGGATGCACCATGTGGTGGTATGCACGCTGTGCTCCTGCTATCCGAAGGCGCTGCTGGGCATTCCCCCGGACTGGTACAAGAGCTTCGCCTATCGTTCGCGCATGGTAGCCGAACCGCGTTCCGTGCTGGCGCAATTCGGCACGGACATTCCCGAGGACATCGAGATCCGTGTCGTCGACAGCACGGCGGACCTTCGCTATCTCATCATTCCTCGTCGGCCCGCCGGCACAGACGCCCTCGACGAGTCACAACTCGCATCGCTGGTGACGCGCGACAGCATGATCGGCGTCTCAGTACTGCCCGAGATGCGCCGCTGAGCGTGTTCGATGCGGTTCGCACGTACGCTGTCGGCTCGCGCCCCAAAATCGATGCGTCTCGCATCACGGCGCTGTCGAGTTGCAAGGCTGTCTAAAGGCAATGCCAGCCACCCCTCATCGCATCGGGCTGTCACGCCAGGGGCTTGGGGTAGCCGGGAGAGAGGTCGCCTCTTTTCCGATCCTGGCGTTTCGCGATGCGAACCCGCTCGAGCGAAACCCGAAACGGCTCGGTGCCCCGCAGGCTACAGACCCAGTCTAGTCTTCACCCGCTGCGCATCCTCGATCTCTCTCATGAGCAACGCGTTTGCAGGCACCGGCCCGAGATAGCCGTCGATCTGCGCAGTATCCGTGAGGTACTTCTTCCACTCCTCGGACTTGTGCGCCTTCTCGATGGCCGCCACGAGCTTGTCCATCACCGGCTTGGGCATGCCGCTCTTCGCGACGATGCCGCGCCAGTTGTAGCGCACGAGATCGATGCCGCTCTCTTTGTAGGTGGGTACGTCGGGAAAATCAGCGAGCCGCCGCTCGGAGGAGATGGCGAGCACGCGCACGCGGCCCGAGGCGACGAATGGCTTGGCGTTGCCTGGGTTGGTATGCGCCGCATCGATCTCGCCGCCGGCGATTGCGGTCAGCACCTGCCCGCCGCCCTTGTACGCGACCCATTCGGCCTTGATGCCCGTCGCTTCGGCGAACAGTTCGAACGCGACTCTGTGGCTGCTCATCGTCAGCGGCCCGCCGAGGTTGATGTATCCTGGCTTCTGCTTCGCCATGGCGACGAACTGCTTGATGTTCTTGAACGGCGTCGACGTATGCACGACGATGGCGAACGGGTCGATCTGCGAGCGCGCGATCATCTGCAGATCCTGTGGCTTGAAATTTGCATTCTTCTCGCCGAAGAGCGTGGCCAGCGTGACGGTCGTTGCGGCGAGCAGGTAGCCGTCGGCGGGAGCGCGCACCATCGCATTGATCATCGGCATGCCCGAGCCGCCCGGACGGTTGTCGACGATGACGTTCTGGCCCAGATCCGGGCCGATCAGCCGGGCCAATATGCGAGCGTAGAAATCGACAGGTGAACCGGGCGATGTGAACACCTGCAGCACAACGGGTTTCGTCGGATAGTTCGACTGCGCGCCGGCGCCGCCTGCGATTGCCAAGCCAGTTGCCACACTCAGTGCCAAGACATGGTTTCGTTTCACGATTGCGATTTCCTTGTTCGGTACGACCTGTCGGACGAAGCGTTCACGAAAGGACGTAAGTACGGATGAATTTCGACGCTCGGCTCGCTTGTCCTGGATCGGTGGCGACTTCGCGCGGGTCGTCGGCCCGATACGAGGGCAGGCGCACCGATTCGGGGAGCTGTCGCACCATGCTGGCGCGTAGGCTTCAGCGTGATGCCCCAATCATTGCGGAACCGCGAGCACAGCTGCGATGATCAGCACGAACCGTGCCGATGCGCACGGATGCGGGCGGACACCGCCAACCGTCAGTCCAGCCGCGATCCTTGCGATACTCGCGGCTCTATCGACCTCACCAAGGAGTGAAGCACCATGAACCCGACCAGTCATGCCGTTGTCAAGGAAGCAGACCAGCCCGCCGAGAGAATCTGTCTGGTGAAGCCGGCGCAAGCGAGCCCGGAGGTGGCGGCCATCTTCGAGGACATCAAGAAGACGAAGGGCGCCAAGTTCCTGACGCCCACATGGGGTTTCTTCGCGCACGATCCGGAGTTGCTCACGCACTGGTGGGGCTTGCAGAAGCGCCTGCAGAAGCTCGCCGGCGAAGTGCCCAAGAAGATCATGTTCGGGATCACGTTCGTATGCGCGGCCGAGGTGGGATGCCCGCGTTGCATCAACAACGCCCAGGTTCATCTGCAGGAGCAGTTCGACGTGAGCGACGCCGAGATTCTCGAGCTGAGCGATTTCGAGAATTCCAAGGTCATCCCCGACAGCGAGAAAGCCGTCTACCGCTTCTGCCGCAAGATGGCTTTCGACAAGCCGACCACCGAGGAGGATTTCGCTGCGCTGCGGGCCGCGGGCTACAGCGATCGCGCGATCGTGGAGATGATTTCGATCACCATCCTCGAGGCGGGCTTCATCCGCCGCGCGCGCGCGGTCGCTCCTTTCGAGGATGGCTCGTTGTGGCCGAAGGACAATCTGCCGAGCGCCACCTACGCGAGCAATGTCGATTCCAAGCACAGCGCCTGAGCTTCAGGTCGTCACGAGAACACGGAGAATGCAATGACGGGTTTCGATCCCCAGCAGACCAGCCAGGCGGCCAAGGCCGCCATGACCGAGGTGAAGGCCATCCTCGCCGAGCACGGCTTGAATCATGCGTCGCTCGCCATGATGAAGGACGTTCTGGTGCGATTGACGCAGCGCACCGAGCTGTTTCCGTCGGCGGTGTTCCGGCCCATGGAGCACGGTCAGAATTCGAACGTGCTCTACTGCCTGGCCGAAGACCCGGACGGCACCAACGCGTTGTATCTGTCGTCCGAACAGCATGCGGAGGATCGCAGCACCTTGCCGCACAATCACCTGACGTGGGCCGTGATCGTCGGCGTGGAAGGCAAGGAGTTGAACCGGCTCTATCGTCGTGCCGACGATGGCAGCGTTTCGGGCCATGGCAAGGTCGAGGCCGTGGGCGAGGTCGAGCTCAGCCTCGGGCAGGGCATTTATCTGATGCCCGAGGAAATCCACAGCGTGCATGCCAAGGGAGGCAGCACGATGCTGTCGATGCATGTATACGGATTGTCGATGCCGCGCCAGACCGAGCGCATCGAATTCCTGCCCGACGGCACGACGCGCAACCGCAAGCCGAACACCAACATCCGCCCGATTCCCGGCTTGGCCTGACACCCGCAGCCCCATCGAGTCCGGGCTAGGAGCGGGTGCCGGCGCTGCGCAACGGCGCCGGCCCTCCGCCCAAGAAGGCTTCGCTTCGGCATGCGGGCCGCGCTGAGTCCGCTCGATCGCTTCGGTGCGCCCGCTCGCGTGGGGAGCGCCTGTCCTGGACAACTTCTCGCAGGCTCGCACACAATAGGGGCGCCACTAACGAGGAGGGGCGCATGAAGCCAGGGTTCGAGGAAATCATGAACATTCGCGGGCGCGGCATGCCCGCGGACGGCGAAGTAACGATGACGGGGCAGGATCCTGTCTTTTCTGCGCGCTTCAAGATCGGCGAGACCACCGCGAACATCCTCGCCGGCATCGGCATCGCGGTCACCGACATCCACGAGATGAAGACGGGCAGGCGCCAGCAGGTCGCCATCGATGTCCGTCATGCCGCGGCGACTTGCCAGAGCTCCAAGTATCTCAGCCAGCCCGCGCCGGGCGGAGGCTGGGAGCCGGTGCCCCAATCGCCGTCGATGCTGCATATGCGCTCGCTGACCCAGCCGTGGCAGTGCAAGGACGGCCGCTGGTACCTGCCGCATTTCAACCTGCCGCATCTGCACGATCGGGTGATCGGCGTGCTCGGTTGCGAATCGAATGCCGATGCGGTCGCCAAGGCGGTCGCCAAATGGGATTCCCACGATCTGGAGGAGGCGATCGCCGAGGCCCGTGCTTGCGGCTCGATCGTCCGCTCCAATGCGGAATGGCTACAGCATCCCCACGGCAAGATGCTGGCGGGCAAGCCGCTGGTCGAAGTAACGAAGATCGGCGACAGCGATCCGATGCCCTTTCCGCAAGGGGGGCGGCCGCTCTCGGGCATCAAGGCGCTCGATCTGACGCGCATACTCGCCGGGCCGATCGCCGCGCGCACCTTGGCCGAAAACGGGGCCGATGTGCTCATGATCACCGCCAAGCATCTGCCCCAGGTGCCCGAGCACGTCATGGACACGAGCCACGGCAAGCGCAGCTGCTTTCTGAATCTCACTCAGCCCGAGGATGTGGCCACGATCAAGCGGCTCGTGCGCAACGCCGACGTGTTCAGCCAGGGCTACCGGCCCGGCATCATGGACAAGCACGGCCTCAGCCCCGAGCAGCTTGCCCGGGAACGGCCGGGCATCATCTATGTTTCGATCAGCTGCTACGGCCATGGCGGCCCGTTCTCCAGCCGGGGCGGATGGGAGCAGATCGGCCAGTCGGCCACCGGCATCTGCCTGGACAACGGCGATGAGCACCGCCCCAAGCTGCTGCCGGCCTCAGCCTGCGACTACACGACGGGCTATAACGGCGCCTACGGCGTGCTGCTCGCGCTGGCGCGGCGCGCGCGCGAGGGCGGCTCGTATCACGTGCGCGTTTCGCTGTGCCGCTCCGGCATGTATATCTACAAGCAGGGTCACGTGAGCTATACGGATCCCGAGATGGGCCTGAGCCAAGACGAACTCGATGCCATCTCGGTGGAATCGAAGGGCGGTCACGGCACGCTCAAGCACCTCGGGCCGGTGCTGCGGATGTCCGAGACCAAGCCGTATTGGGACAAGCCCTCGCCGGTGCTGGGCGCGAATCCCGCGCAATGGCTGGGTTGAGCCCGTGAGGGCCTGATCGGTCAGGAAGGCGTGCGGCGGATGTCTTGGAGCAAGGGGCGGGCAAAGTTTTCCAGCATATTGTCTGCGCCCTGCATCAGGCAGGCGCGCACCCCGTGTTGTTGCATGCGGCGCACACGCTCCAGCATGCGCTCATGCGTGGTGTAGTCGTAGCCCATGTTGGCGGCGACCGCGATCTTGCGCTTGTCCGCCTTCTCGACGATCGAATCGAGCGCGCGCCACACCTCGGGATGCTCGTACTCGAACGGATGGCCGAGGGCCTTGCTCAGATCGGTCATGGCGAGCATGACCATGCGCATGCCGTCGAGCGATAGGATCTCGTCGATCTCCTGGAACGAGGTGCCGGCTTCGATATGAGGCACGAACATGGCGACGTCCTTGCCCTTCGCGTGCATCGCCTTGAACGTCTCGTTCGAGGTTGGGTATTCCCCCGTACCGGATCTGTGCCAGTCGTTCGCGACCTCCAGACACGCGCGCACCTGCCGTGCCGAGGCGATCGACGCGCCCACGATCTCGATGCCCAGGCTGAATGCGCGCTGGACATCGACGGTGACCTGGAGCGATTCGGTGCCGCCCAGCCATGGATTGGCCGGCACGCGCACCCAGGTCGTCAATCCGACCGCTTGAGCCGCACGGTGAATATGATCGAGCTCGCGCCAGTCCATGGCGGAGAACATCATGTCCGGCCGCACGAAGTCGAAGCCTGCCCGTGCAATCGTAGGCACCCAGCTCGGGCCGCTCTTGAGCCACACCCCAAGGGCCGTTTCGCCCGCGCCCAGCCGTTCGAAGACTCTGCTCATGTTCTATTCCTCATGTGGGGCCGGCGCACGCGTTCACTGCTTCTGCAGGTTCAGGCGTGATGTGACCTTGGCCCATTTTTCGATATCGCTGCGCATAAGCTGCGCGAACTTTTCAGGCGTGCTTGCCACGATCTCCCCGCCTTGGGATGCGAGCTTGTTGCGCATGTCCTCGGATTGGAGAATGCCGCTGATTTCCCGACTGAGCCGCGCGACGATCTCGGCGGGTATCCTGGCAGGTCCGATGACGCCGTACCATGCGTCGGCCTGATATCCCGGGACACCTGACTCGGCGACTGTGGGGACGTCAGGATACAGCGCGCTTCGCTGCAGGGACGTGATTCCAAGGGCTCGGAGCTTGCCTGCGAGCACGTGCGGTCTTGAATTGATGGTGTTGCTTGCCATGAGTTGCACGTGGCCGCCGACCAGATCGACCAGTGCGGCTGAGCCGCTCTTGTAGGGCACGTGAAGAAGCCGAATCTGCGCCATCGATCGAAACAGCTCGAATGCGAGATGCGTTCCCGAGCCCGTGCCCGCGGATGCGAAGTGCAGGTCGTCGGGCCGGCGCTTGGCCAACGCCACGACATCGCGGATCGATTTCACGGGCACACTGGGATGAACGACGATCCAGTAGGGCACCGAGGCGACCAGGCTGATGAAGGAAAAATCCTGGATCGGGTCGTACCGCAGCTCTTTATGCAGGCCCGCGTTGATGGCATGACTATTCGTGACCATCAGCAGCGTATAGCCATCGGGAGGCGCCTTGGCCGTGAGTTCGGAAGCGAGCATCGTTCCAGCGCCCGGCCGATTGTCCATCACCAGGGGCTGACCGAGCGCCGGGCTGAGGGCCTGACCAAGCATTCGCGTGATGGTGTCGACGCCACCGCCCGGTCCCGCAGGAATGATCATTCGGATCTGGCGCGAGGGATAGGGCTGGGCTGCCGCCAGGCCTGTCAGACAGGCCAATCCAAGCACCCACCCAAGTGCGACCAGTCGGCTGCCAAAGGGGCGGCCATTTTGCAGGGCGGAAAGGGGATGCGTGGGCGACATGCGATGCTCCGAATCGTGACACGCCGCTGCGGCGTTGTCGCGCAAAGTATAACCGCTCCTTCGCGGCGGAGTCCGCGCCTCGCTCCAACGCCGATGCGTTCCGGTTTCGCTAGCGCAACCGAACCTGGCCCAGGGTAAGGATGCGCGAGCATGCTGCTGCACTGCATGCGTTGCAAGGCGCTCTGCATAAACGGAAGGATCTTCGATAGCGCTCTTCTATAGCGCTCGGTCTTGATGGACAATGCGAGCGGAAAGCGAAGCCCGGTCGCCCTCATCGTTCCTGGTTGCGGCGAGGGCCCGAGACGCCTCGCGAAGGCGATGGCATATTCGAACAACGACAAGAGGTGAGGCAATGATATTTCCTAGCGTGGAGGACGCGCACAACATCTTCGATTTGCGGGACATGGCCAAGCGCCGCCTGCCCAAATGGCTGTTCGAGTTCGTCGATCGCGGCACCGAAGACGAAGTCGCGTTGCGGAACAACCGCGAGGCGTTCGAGCGCATCAAGTTCAAGCCCCGGATGCTGGTGGATGTTTCGGGGCGCAAGCTCGATACCACGCTCTTCGGCAAGGAGCACAAGATGCCGATCGGCATCGCGCCCACGGGGGCGGCAGGCATGATGTGGTATCAGGGCGAACTCGAGCTGGCGCGCGCGGCCAAGGCTGCGGGCATACCTTTCTCGCTCGCCACCGGCTCGATCACCAGCATGGAGAAGATCGCGGGTGAAGTAGGCGGCACGCTTTGGATGCAGCTCTATATGTGGGCCGACCGCAGCCTGTCGCATCAGTTGGTGCGTCGTGCATCGGCCGCCGGATTCGAGGCCCTGCTGGTCACGGTCGATGGCGCCGTTGCCGGCAACCGCGAGTACAACAAGCACAACGGCTATTCGGTGCCCTTCAAGTACAACAGCAAGAACACCACCGATGTGCTCATGCATCCGCGCTGGATGCTCGGCGTGCTGGGGCGCTATATCGCCAACGGCGGCATGCCCACGCGCGTGAACTTTCCCGCGGAACTGCAGGGCAAGATCACCACCGGCTACGGCGGCACGAAGGAGACGCGCGCCGATTCGCTCAACTGGGACGACCTCAAGGCGCTGCGCGACATCTGGCCGGGCAAGCTGCTCGTGAAGGGGTTGCTGCATCCCGACGATGCGTCCAAATCGGTCGAGTACGGCGCCGATGGCGTGATCGTGTCCAACCATGGCGGACGCAACTGCGACGCCGCGCCTTCGCCCATCGAGGTGCTGCCCGAGATCGTCAAGGCGGTGGGGGATCGAACCACCATCCTGTTCGACAGCGGTGTGCGTCGCGGCTCGGATGTCGTCAAGGCGCTGGCGCTCGGGGCGAAGATGGTCCTGATCGGGCGCAGCACGCTCTACGGCACGGCGGCGGCGGGCGAGGCCGGGGCGACCCGGGCGCTCGACATCTATCGCGGCGAGATCAGTCGCGGCATGGCCCAGATCTCGTGCAACACCGTGGCCGAGATCGGCCCGCAGCATGTCGTGTTCGATCGGGAACTGCGGGGAGCGGCCTGACGCGGTTGCGGTGGGTGCAACGACGCTGCGGCAAGAGGCGTCGCCGCGTGCCGCCGGCGGCGTGATCGCAGCTCTCGCGGGATGCAGGCAAGCCCGCGACTCAACTCAAGACGAACGGCGACTGTGCCTGCGAGGCGCCGTTTACTCCAAAGGCATAAGGCGGACGAGGGTGGCCCGGGGCGCGGTGAACGCCGCCGGGCAATTCGGTTTCAAGCCTCGACCAGCCCGCGGTTGGACACGAGCAATTCCTGCTTCATCTCGGCGAGCGTCGAGATGCCGAGCATCGCCATGTTGCGGCTGATCTCCTCGCGCAGCAGCTTCGCGCCATGGTGCACACCGGCTTCGCCGCCGACCGAGGCGGCGTAGAGGAACGGACGCCCCACGAACACGAAGTGCGCGCCTAGGGCGAGTGCCTTGAGCACGTCCGAGCCGCGGCGCACGCCGCTGTCGAGCATGATGGCCATGTTGCCTGCCTCGGAGACCACCGAGGGCAGCACTTTGAGCGGCGAGACCGTGTGATCGAGCTGGCGACCGCCGTGGTTCGAGACCATGATGCCGTCGACGCCGCTCTCCCGCGCAATCCGAACGTCCTGCTTGGAGAGCACGCCCTTCAACACCAGCTTGCCTTTCCAGAGCTTGCGGATGAGTTCGACATGCTCCCAGGAGAGCCCGTCGCGCGAGCGTCCGGGGCGCTCCAGATTGGCGAGGATGGGCAGTCTCGGATAGCCGAGATTCTCCAGGTGCGGCATGCCGTAGGTCATCAGCGTGCGGCCGAAGGTGCCCAAGGTCCAGCGCGGTCGCAGCATGCAGTCCCAGGCGAGGCGTGCCGTCGGCTTGAGCGGCGAGCTGTAGCCGCTGCGCACGTTGTTCTCGCGGTTGCCCGATACTTGCACGTCCACGGTGAGCACGAGCACCTCGAAGCCGGTGCGCTTCACGCGCTCGATCAGCGGCGTGATGATCTCGGGCTCGCCGGGCAGATAGGCCTGGAACCATGCCGTCGGGCCGACCTCCTTCACCTTTTCCATCGTCATGAGGGAGGCGCCGCTCTGGATCATCACCGTGTTCAGCTCGCCCGCGACCTTGGCCAGAACGGTGTCGCCCATGTAGGCGGCAAGCGACGTGCCGCCCATGGGCGGGAAGCCGAACGGCAGGTCGTAGGTGCGCCCGAAGAGCGTGGTCTTCTGATGGCGAGCCCGTGTGTTGACCAGCACCCGAGGCAGGAACTGGAACTCGTCGAATGCGGCGCGGTTGCCGTCGCGCGCGGCGTTGGATTCGACGCCGCCGGAGATGAAGCCGAAGATCGGGCGCGGCAGCAGCTTGCGCGCGGGCTCCTCGAAATCTTCCAGGCACAGGATGTTGCTCAGCGCGCGCGGTGTCGCAGCGGGCCTCGCTACAGCCGGCGAGTGCGGGATGGTTGCAGTGGCCTGCGTCGCGGTGTCGTTCATGCTTGCCCTCCTCCTAGAGTTTTGTGTGACTCGGCCGGCGAGTCACGCTGTCACATGCTAAATCGGTTCGAACACGTAGCGATAGGCATCCCCGCGACGCACGATCCGCCCGACGGTCGGCGACGGAAAATGTCCGGGCAGCAGACGGGTGCCGCGCTCGGCGTGTTCTTCGATCAGCCGCATGCGCGTCTTGTGCGACTGCACGGGATCGCTGCAGGCGAGCGTGGACCATGCCGGGTGCATCAGCTGAAACTGGTGGTGGAGCACGTCGCCGAGGAAAACGCCGCGATCGTCCTTCGAACGCGCATGGATCACCACGTTGCCGGGTGTGTGGCCGGGCGCGCTTTCGAACCAGAAGTCGTCTTCGAGCGCGTAATCGTCGTCGACCAGGACCGATTGGCCGGTGCGCACGACTGGCAGGACGCTGTCCTCGAAGGCCCGGCGGTGAGGCGTATCCTCGCTCGCCTTGTGCGCTTCCTGCCAGTGCTCGAACTCGCGGCGCGCCATGATGTAGCGGGCATTGGGGAAGGTCGGCACCCAACGCCCGTTGTCGAGCCGGGTGTTCCAGCCGACATGATCCCAATGCAGGTGCGTGCACATCACGAAGTCGACCTCTTCGGGCTTCACCCCGGCATGGGCGAGATCGGCCAGAAACGGCGAGCGCAGGCGATGGAACTGGGGCCGCGTCGGGCGCTCCTTGTCGTTGCCCAGACAGCTGTCGACCAGAATGGTGTGACGTCCGGTCTTGACGACGAAACTGTGGAAGCTGAAGACGAGCTTGCCGGTCGCCGGATCGATCAGCTCGGGGCCCGCCATGTCCGGATTGGCCCGCAGGACCTCGGGATCGTAATCGGGAAAGAACACCTCGGGCGCGATGAACGGCCCTTCGAACTCGGTGATGCGGTGGACCTCGAAGTCGCCGATACGTGTGGCCTGCATCTGTCTCCCCCTCCGGGCGTGGCGAATCGATGCATTGTAGTTCGATCGGGCCGGGGGCGCGAAACTTGCCGGTGCGGCCGAAAATGCAGGTCTGAATTAGGCGTGCAACGGTCTGGGCGCTATCATGCGCGTCCTCCAAGAAAGTGCGCTGCATGATCATCCTGAAGAATGTCACTTTGCGACGCGGCCCGCGGGCGTTGCTCGACAATGCCTCCGTGACGCTGAATCCAGGCGAGAAGGTGGGCCTCATCGGACGCAACGGGGCCGGCAAATCCACCTTGTTCGCGCTGCTCGGCGGCAAGCTGCGTGAAGATTCCGGCAGCTACGCCATCCCGGCGCAGTGGCGCATGGCGCAGGTCGCCCAAGACATGGCGGAGACCGAGGCGAGCGCCACCGAGTTCGTCGTCGAGGGCGATACCGCGCTGATGGCGGCGCGGGCCGAGGTGAGCGCGGCCGAAGCGAGCGACGACGGCATGCGCATGGCCCACGCCTACATGGCATTGCAGGATGCGGGCGAGCACGATGCCGAAGCCCGCGCGCAGGCGCTGATCCTGGGCCTCGGTTTCAAGGTGGCGGAGCTCGCGAATCCGGTCAACAGTTTCTCCGGCGGCTGGCGCATGCGCCTGCAGCTTGCGCGCGCGCTGATGTGCCCGTCGGACCTGCTGCTGCTCGACGAGCCGACCAACCACCTCGACCTCGACGCGCTGGTCTGGCTGGAGGCGTGGCTCAAGCGCTACGCGGGCACCCTGATCGTCATCAGCCACGACCGCGAGTTTCTCGATGCGATCACCCAGGTGACGCTGCACATCGACAACGCCAAGCTCATCCGCTACAGCGGCAATTACAGCGCCTTCGAGGACATGCGGGCCGAGCGTCTCTCCTTGCAGCAGGCGGCATTGAGCAAGCAGCAGGACAAGATCGCGCACCTGCAGAAGTTCATCGATCGCTTCAAGGCCAAGGCGAGCAAGGCCAAGCAGGCGCAAAGCCGGGTCAAGGCGCTGGAGCGCATGGAGCGCATCGCCCCCGTGCTGGCGGATGCGGATTTCAACTTCGAGTTCCAGGAACCGGCCAATCTGCCCAATCCGATGCTGTCCATGCTCAGCGCGAGCTTCGGCTATCCGCCGGCACAAGACGCCCCGCCCGGCACCGGGCCGAGCGTGATCGTGCGCGACATCAATCGCTCGGTCTACGCGGGTCAGCGCATCGGCATTCTGGGCGCCAACGGTCGCGGCAAATCCACACTGGTGAAGACCATCGCGCAGGCGCTGCAGCCGATCAGCGGCGAGATCGTCGAAGGCAAGGGGCTCGTGATCGGCTACTTCGCACAGCAGGAACTCGACGTGCTGCGCGTGGAAGACACGCCGATGCAGCACATGACGCGGCTCGCCAAGGAGGCGCTGGCGAGCGGCCGGCGCGGCTGGATCAACGCCCGCGAGCAGGATCTGCGCACCTTCCTCGGCACGTTCAACTTCAGCGGCGACATGGCGCACCAGCCGGTCGGCACCATGAGCGGCGGCGAGAAGGCGCGCCTGGTGCTGTGCATGATCGTCTGGCAGCGGCCCAACCTGCTGCTCCTCGACGAGCCCACCAACCACCTCGATCTCACCACGCGCGAAGCGCTCGGCGTGGCGTTGAACGAATTCGAGGGCACGGTGATGCTGGTGAGCCACGACCGATCGCTGCTGCGCTCGGTGTGCGACGAGTTCTGGCTCGTCGCCGGCGGGGGCATTCAGCCTTTCGACGGCGATCTGGACGACTACCAGCGCTATCTCCTCGACGAGGCCAAGCGCTCGCGCGAGGCGGCCAGCGAGTCGAACCGGGAACGGCGCGCCGCATAGCAGAGCGGTTGCCGGTCGTGGTATACCGAGGTTCGGTCATCCTCGGGATATGCCATGAACCCTGCATTCTGGTCTGCGACCAAGCTGGTCCGCGCGCTGCGCGCGAAGAAGATCGGCGCGGTGGAACTGCTCGATCTCTATGCCGAGCGGATCAAGCGCTACGACGGCGAGATCAACGCCCTGCCGGTTCTCGACATCGACGGCGCGCGCAAGCGGGCGAAAGCCTTCGATCGCAAGAGCGCCCAGCCCACGCCGCTGGCCGGGTTGCCGATGTCGGTGAAGGAATCGTTCGACCTTGCCGGTCATCCCACGACCTGGGGGCTCGACGAGTACCGAGGCCAGCCGGTGGCGACCAACGCCGTGGCGGTGGAGCGATTGCTGCGCGCGGGCGCCAACATTTTCGGCAAATCGAACGTGCCGGTGCTGCTGGCCGATTGGGAGACCGCCAACCCGATCTACGGCAAGACGGTGAATCCGTGGGATCACACGCGTACCCCGGGTGGCTCCTCCGGCGGTGCCGCGGCGGCCTTGGCCGCCGGCTTGACGGGTTTGGAGATCGGCAGCGATATCGGCGGCTCGATTCGCAATCCGGCGCATTACTGCGGCGTCTACGGTCACAAGCCGACGTGGGGCATCTGTTCGCCGGCGGGGCAGGCACTCGCCGGTATCAAGCAGCAGGCCGACATTTCGGTGGTCGGGCCGTTGGCGCGCAGTGCGGACGATCTCGCCCTGGCGCTGCGCATCATGGCAGGGCCCGACAATATCGATGGCGCGGGATGGCAGCTCGCGCTGCCCAAGCCGGCGCGCAAGACGCTGCGAGGCTGGCGAGTGGCCGTACTGACCACGCATCCCACGGCCGAGACCGATGCCAGCGTCCAGGCGGCCATTGAGGACCTCGCGCGGTTCCTCGCCCGCCGAGGTGCCAAGGTGTCGGCACGGGCAGTGCCGGCGTTCGATCTGGACGAAGCCCACCGCGTGTTCATCCAGTTGCTGCGGGGCGCCACCTCGGCGCGGCAAACGCCCGAGACCATCGCCAAGCTCATGGCCGTCAAGGCGCGGCTCTCGCCGAAAGACGATTCCTACTACGCGCGGATGGTGCGCGGCAACACGCAACTGCACAAAGACTGGCTGATCGCATCCAATCGTAGGCATCAGATGCGGCTCGCATGGGCGGATTTCTTCAAGGATTGGGATGTGCTGCTGTGTCCGAATGCGGCGACGGCCGCCTTCCCGCATTCGATGCCGGGAGAGCGCTGGGAGCGCATGATCGTCGTCAACGGCAAGCAACAGCCGGCGACGACTCAGATGTGGTGGGCGGGCATCTCGGGCATGTGCTACCTGCCGGGCACCGTGGCCCCGATCGCATCGTCTGCACAAGGTTTGCCGATCGGCGTGCAGATCGTCGGGCCGCAGTACGGTGATCTTTCGACGATCCGCTTCGCGCAGCTCATCGAGCGGGAGTACCGCGGCTTCGCGCCTCCTGCGGGACGCTACGAGTAGTCGGGCTGTGCGGGGTCGAGGTTCCTCGAGCTAAAGCAGGGCGCTCCGGTGCATCGCCGCTTGTGCGCGACAAGGCTCCCGAGGATCGATCCGAGACGGTCGGGAGCTTTCGCGGTGGCCGCAGCGACTGCAGCTGGATTAAGATTCGGCGCGAGGCGCCGTAGTATTCGAGTTCCCAAGCTCACAGTTCATTCGCAGGACCACCGATAGGATCACCGATGACCCGAGACCACGCTGACCTGGAAATCGTCACGCTGCAGTCGCACGCGCTCCAACAAAACGCCGCTTTCGCCGACAACGGCACCTTGGCCTGGATACTCTCGGCGCTGTCGATCTCGAGCAAGATCATCGCCAACAAGGTGCGTCGCGCGCAGCTCGACGATGTGCTCGGGATGGCCGGGGCGGAGAACGTGCAGGGCGAGCAGCAGCAGAAGCTCGACGTGATTGCGAACGAAGTGCTGCTGCGGACGCTGGGCGAGCGTGAGGGGGTGGCGATCGTCGCTTCGGAAGAAAACGAAGAGCCCGTCATCATTCGCAATCAGGCGCAGGGCGAACGCAAGTATTGCGTGCTGTTCGATCCCCTCGACGGTTCGTCCAATCTGGATGTGTGCGGCGGGGTGGGCACGATCTTCAGCATCCTCTTGCAGGATCGTCGCAGCGGCAAGCCCGAGGACTCGCTCCTGCAGCCGGGCTTGCGCCAGGTGGCGGCGGGGTACGTTCTCTACGGGCCTTCGACCGTGATGGCACTTACCTTGGGGCAAGGCGTCGATCTGTTCCTGCTCGATCCGGCGATCGGCGCGTTCGTCCGTGTGGCAGAAAAGGTGCGCATACCCAGGGCCAACAAGAGCTACTCGCTGAACGAAGGCAATCGCCTCACCTTTCCCGTCGGCTATCAGAAATACCTGGATTGGGCGCAGGCAGACAACTAT
>LNFM01015474.1_pt1 | contig 18611 bp, 17 predicted proteins | sample 596031 | NCBI WGS metagenome assembly LNFM01 (sample SAMN04254537, study PRJNA301005) | activated carbon metagenome | isolation source: dual media filters at the Ann Arbor, Michigan drinking water treatment plant | place: USA: Ann Arbor | reverse complement strand
CGGATGAAACTCGCCACCTTCATGATGCCGCTCCACCCCCCGGGGAAGAGCTATCCGCAATCGCTGCGCGAAGACCGCGAAGCCATCATCCTGGCCGACCGGCTGGGCTTCGAGGAAGCCTATGTCGGCGAACATGTCACCGACGCCGCGGAAACGGTGACGCACTGCATGACCTTCCTCGCGTCGCTGATTTCCGAGACCAAACGCATCAAACTCGGCACCGGCACCATCAACGTGCCGAACTCCCACCCGGCCGCCATTGCCGCCCAGGTGGCGATGCTCGACAACATGCTTGAGGGCCGCTTCATGATGGGCATCAGCCCCGGCGGCCTGATGTCGGATGCCGAGGTCTTCGGCAATCTCGGCAACGACCGCAACGCGATGTTCGTCGAGGGCATCAACATGGTGCTGAAGATCTGGGAGTCCGAGCCGCCGTACAACCTGGAAGGCAAGTTCTGGAAAATCAGCACCGAGAAGACGATGATTCCGGAGATCGGCCAGGGCATCATCCTCAAGCCCTTCCAGAAGCCGCATCCGCCGATCGTCGGCACCGTGGTGGCCCCCTACTCCAAGGGTGTCACTGCAATGGCCGAACGCGGCTGGCTGCCGATTTCGGCCAACTTCCTGATGCCGGAATGGGTTAAGACCCACTGGCCCAATTATGCCGAGGGCAAAAAGAACATCGGACAGGTTGCCGACCCGGCCGACTGGCGCATCGCCAAGAGCATTTTTGTCGCCGACGACGAGGCCACCGCGCAGCGTTACGGCAAATCGGCCGAAGGCCCCTACCATTTCTATTTCAAGCAGCTGGTGCGCAAGCTGGTCGGCTTCGGCAACCGCGGCAACCTGTTCAAGGTCGACCAGAACATGCCGGACTCGGCAATCACCCCGGAATACGTGACTGACCAGCTGGTGCTTGCCGGCACGGTCAACAGCGTGGTTGACCAGATCCTCGCCTTCCGCGAGAAAGTCGGCGATTTCGGCACGCTGGTCTATGCCTGCCATGACTGGATGGATCCGAAACTCGGCAAACGCTCGATGGAGCTGCTGGCAGAAAAAGTGATGCCGGCAGTCAATGCCGCCATCGCCCGGGGCGGCAAGGCCGCCTGAACACACCGCAACAGCAAGGAGAAACACGTTGTTCAACGTCGCCGTGGTCGGCATGGGCTGGTGGGGCAAGATCATCGTCCCGCTGCTCAAGACCAGCAAAAAAATCAGCGTCAGCACCGTTGTCGAAATCAATGCCGCGGGCATTGCCGATTTTGCAAAACAGCATGGCGTCAAGGTCGTCACCAGCCTCGACGAAGTGCTGAAGGATCCGTCCATCCAGGGCGTCGTGCTGTGCACGCCGCATACCCAGCACACCCAGCAGATCATCGCGGTGGCCAATGCCGGCAAACACGTGTTCTGCGAAAAACCGCTGTCGATGACCCGTGCCGACGTGCTGCGCGCGATCAAGGCGGTCAATGACAACAAGGTCGCCCTCGCGGTCGGCCACGAGCGGCGCTTCGAGCCGCCGATCATCGACCTGATGAAGGTCGTCAAATCCGGCGAAATCGGCGTGCCGCTGCAGGTCGAAGCCAATTTCAGCCAGGACAAGTTCCTGACGCTCGATCCCGCCAACTGGCGGCTCTCCGGCAAGGAGGCGCCGGCCGGCCCGATGACCGCGACCGGCATCCACCTGCTCGACCTCTCGGTGGGCGTTTTCGGTGAAGCCGAGCGCGTGTTCGCCAGCGTCAAGCAGCTGGGCAGCCAGCTGGTCAACGGCGACACGCTGGCGATCCTGGCCTCGTTCAAAAACGGCGGCCATGCGCTGATCAGCGCCATCCTCGCCACGCCCTTCGAAGGCCGCTTCGCCGTTTACGGCAGCAAGGGCTGGGTCGAGGTGCGAGACAAGACTCATCCCGAAAAACCGACCGGCTGGACCTTCACCAAGGTGGTCCGTGACCGCGAACGGGAAACCCGCGAATACCCGCCGGCGCCGAATGTGCTGGCCAACCTCGAAGCCTTTGCCGATGCCGCTGAAGGCCGCGCGCCCTACCCGGTGCCGCAATCGCAGATGATCGCCAACATCTCGGCGCTGGAAGCCATCTTCAAATCGGCTTCCAGCGGCCAGATCGTCAACGTCGAGTCCTGAGCGGGCCCGCAAGGCAATGACCACGCCCGCAACGCAGCCCGGACACGCCGACCTTGTCGCCCGGGCGCGGGCGCTGGTGCCGGTACTGCGCGAACGCGCACCCCGCGCCGAGGAGCTGCGGCGCATACCGGATGACACGCTGGGCGATCTGCATGCCAGCGGCCTGTTCCGCATGCTGCAGCCGAAACGTGTCGGCGGCAGCGAATTGTCCTACGAGGCAATCGTCGAACTCACCGCGATCATCGGCCGCGGCTGCGGCTCCACCGCCTGGGTGCTGGCCAACCTGGCCAACCACCACTGGATGCTGGCGCTGTGGCCGCGCGACGCGCAGGACGAGATCTGGGGGCCGTCGGCTGACGCCCTCGTCGGTTCTGCACTGATGTTTCCCGCAGGCCACGCCGGACGCGACGGCCATGGTTTCCGGCTCTCCGGCCGCTGGAAATTTTCCAGCGGCATTGATGCCTGCGACTGGTGCATGCTCGGCGGCATCGTCCACAGCGCCGAGGGCGAACTGCCCGAGTACTACGTGTTCCTGGTGCCGAAGGCCGACTACAACATCATTGATACCTGGCATGTCGCCGGGCTGCGCGGTACCGGCAGCAAGGATGTCGAAGTGTCCGACATCTTCATCCCGGCCCATCGTGCCCTGTCCGTCAACCGCATGAAGGGGGGCGTCGGCGCCGGTGGCGAAACAGCCCCGCTCTACCAGCTTGCGGTATTCGACATGTTTCCGTACGTGGTGGCCGGCGCAGCCCTGGGCATTGCACAGGGCGCGCTGGAGGTGTTCAGCGAGGACATCCGCCACCGCATCACCGCCTATTCGACAACGCTGCTCGCCGATTATGCGACCACCCAGGCGCGCCTGGGACATGCAGCAGCAGCAGTGGCCGGGGCTGAACGCATCCTGACCGGCAACTGCCGGGAAGCGATGGAAATTGCCGCAGGCAAGGCGGTGCCCACGCGGGAGCAGAAAATCCGCCTGCGCCGCGACGGCGCCTATGCCGCGCACCTCTGCACCGAAGCCGTCGACCTGCTGTTCGGCGCCGGCGGCGGCGAGTTCCTCTACAACCAGCAGGCCATCCAGCGCTCGTTCCGCGACATCCACGCGGCCAACAGCCATTACGCGCTGGCCTGGGACATCGCGACCACGATGGCCGGCAAGTCGCTGCTGGGCATCGCCGCCGACCTGCCGACGCTGTAAGCCATGCCTGAAACCACTGCTCCGGCCGGCCCGGATTTCGATCCGCGCGATTTTCGCAACGCGCTGGGCGCGTTTGCCACCGGCGTCACCATCGTCACCACCCGGACCGCCGAAGGCGAACCGATCGGGCTGACCGCCAACTCCTTCAGCTCGGTGTCGCTGTCGCCGCCGCTGGTGCTGTGGAGCCTGTCCCTGCGCTCGCCCAACCTGCCGAATTTCCTGCAGGCCACGCATTTCGCGATCAATGTGCTGGCGCGCGACCAGATCGCGCTGTCGCAGCGTTTTTCGAAACCGGTTCCGAAAAAATTCGAGGGCGTCGCCCACGGCTTCGGCGCGCACGGCATGCCCCTGCTCGACGGCTCGGCGGCGCAGTTCGAATGCCGCACCGAGGCGCGGCACTATGCCGGCGACCATGTCATTTTCATCGGCCAGGTGCTGAAATACAGCTACGCGGAACGTGATGCACTAGGCTATTTCCGCGGCCGCTACGCGGCGATGGCGGCGATCGACAATCCCTGAACCAAGGAGACAGCATGACCCAGCGCATCCGCGGCATCACCGACGACGAGGCCACCGGTCCGGCAAAAGAGCTCTTTGAGGCTTCCAACAAAATGCTCGGCCGCACCGCCAACCTGATGCGCATCCTGGCACACAGTCCGTACCTGGCGCGCTGGACACTGCCCTTCATTGCCGCCGTGCGCCAGCCCAACGCCGGTGCGGTATCGGAAGTGCGCCTGCGCAACCTGGCCGTGCTGAAGACCTCGACATTGAACGGCTGCAAGTACTGAACGGAACACAATTACGTGCTTGGTCAAGCACTGGGACTGAAAGACGAGGAGTTCGAGGCGCTGCAGGGTGACGGCTACCGCAGCAGCCCCTTGTTCACGGAGCGCGAAAAGGCGGTGATCGCCTGGGCGGAAGCGATGACGCTGAACACCGCCAAACGCGACAACGCGGTGTGGGATGAACTGAAGCGGCATTTCAGTGACGCCGAAATCGTCGAGATTTCACTGATCACCGGCATGTTCAACATGATCAACCGCCTCAATGATTCTTTCCGCACCGAACTGGAAAGCGAGGAATACAACCGCCGCCAGCACGGTGCGGTGGGCGTGACCCGCGCCACGCTTGAGGATTACGCCTGCCGCATTTGTCAGCAGAAATAACTAACTATTTGATTTTATTGATAATTTTATGATCAATGCTGCAATTGTCGGACTCGGCTGGTGGGGCAAGAGCATCACCGATGCGGTGCAGGGCAAGAGTCAAAAGCTGCGCTTCGTGCACGGCGTCACCCAGGAACTGGATGCGACGCGCGACTACGCCAAATCAAAAGGCTTCCGTCTGTCCGCCACGCTCGACGAAGCGCTGGCCGATGCCGAAGTGCAGGCTGTCGTGCTCGCGACGCCGCATTCCCTGCATTGCAGCCAGGTGATGCAGGTCGCCGCCGCCGGCAAGGCGGTGTTCTGCGAAAAACCGCTGTCGCTGACGCGGGCGGACGCCGAACGCGCGGTGGCCGCCTGCAAAAAAGCCGGCGTGCCGCTGGGTGTCGGCCAGAACAAGCGTTTCTGGCCGTCGTGCACGGAACTGCGCCGCGTCGTCGCCAGCGGCGCGCTGGGCCGCATCATGCATGTCGAGGGACATTACTCGAACGAACACTCGAGCAAGTTCTTCGCGCCCTGGCGCGACCTGCCGGCCGAAACCCCGGGGGCAGGCATGACCGGCACCGGCATACACATCCTCGACGCTTTCGCGAATGTCGCCGGGCCCGCGGAAAAAATCACCGCGCAGTTCATATCGCATCGCGAAGGCGCCGATCCGCGGGATACCGTATCCGCAATGTTCCGCTTCAGGAACGGTATCAGCGGTTTTCTCGGCGCAGTCCGCGCCTCGCCGCTGTACTTCCGCGTTCACGTTTTCGGCGACGAAGGCTCGGTGGAAGCGCTGGACGAGACGCGCACCATCATCCGCCTCAGGGGCGGCAAGACCGAGGTCAGGGATTTCCCGAAGATTGACTCCGTACTGGCGGAGATTGATGCTTTTGCCGATGCCGCGGGTGGTGTTGCGCGCTACCCGATCACCACCACCGAAATGATCGACACCATCGCTTCCTTCGAAGCGATCATCACTTCGATCCGCACCGGCGACGCAGTGACCCTCTGACCCGCGGCGGCCTCAGCCGCCGCCGGCGCGCCTGAAAATCCCGCGCAGTTCGGCGCGATCCTGCGTTTTTGCCAGCGCCACCATCAGCAGCAGGCGTGCCTTGAGTCCGCTGAGGTAACCGGCCGGGATCGCCCCCTTGGCGACCAGGCTCTGGAAAGAGCCGGGATAACCCTTGCCGGCATGCGGCGCACCCGAAACAAGGCGCAGCCCTGCAACCACGGGAATGCCTGCATCGATGGCGGCGCAGACGCCGGCGTAATACGGTGCATTGACGTTACCGCCGCCGCTGCCCTCGAGCACAATGCCGTCCACCTTAGCCTGCACGCAGGCGCGGAACAGCAGGTCGCTGCCGCCCTGCACCATCTTGATGATGGGCACCTCGGGTTTCACATGATCCACTTCGAGATGGATGCGGCGCTGGGGCATCGCAAAAAAATCCACGCCGCTGTATTTCGAGACGGCACCGATCGGTCCGCCGTCGCGGGCGCCGAAACAGGTCACGACTTCGGGATTGACCTTGGTCACGTCGCGCGCGGCAAAAATCTGCCCGGCCAGCGCTGCCATCACGCCGCGGCCGCGAGCCTCCGGATCGGCGGCAATCATCACCGCATACAGCAGGTTGCGCGGACCATCGGGGTCTTTTTCATCCGCGTTGCGCTGCGCACCGGTGAAAACCACCGGCTTGTCCGAGCCCAGGGTCAGGTCCATCAGGTAGGCCGATTCCTCCAGTGTCGCCGTGCCATGGGTCACCACGGCACCGGCGACTGCATCATCGGCCAGTACGCGGCGCAGCGTGTCGCGCAGTGCGAAGGCCGTGGCTGTGTCCATCAACGCGCTGTTGATGTTGGAATGCTCGACGACGCGGATCCCGGCGATTTTCTCCAGTTCGGGGACTGCGGCGGCGAGGTCGGCTGCGGTGACAGCCGAGACATGCCCGCCGAGTTTGGCGTCATAGCGGGAGGCGATGGTGCCGCCGGTGCCGACAATGCAGACCACGGGTTTTTTCATGTGCGGGAGCTCAATCAAAAAGTCAAAAATGAAACCGGGCCGCTGATGCGGCCCGGTGCTGCGTGAAACGGGAGGGGGTTCAGTCGGCCTTGATGTTGGCTTCCTTCACCACCCTGGCCCAGCGCTTGATGTCGCTGGCCACCAGCTGGCGGAACTCCTCGCCGGATGTCGCCATGACGTCGAGACCCATGGCTTCGAAGCGCCGGGTGGTTTCCGGTTCCTTGAGCACGCCGCGAATGGTCGTCGACAGTTTGGCTGCAACCGGTTTCGAAATGCCGGACGGGGCCAGCATGCCCTGCCAGTCGAGCACATAGAGGTCGCCCGCGCCGGCCTCCTTCATGGTCGGTACCTCGGGCAGCTGGGCGGACCTGGCCTTGGCACCCACGGCAAGGGCACGCAGCCGGTTGCCCTTGATGTGCGGCAGCGCCGAAGTCATCGACGCAAAACTCATGCTCACGTTGTTGCCCAGCAGGTCGGCCACGGCCGGCCCGCCGCCCTTGTAGGCGATATGGGTCAGCTTGATGCCCGTTTGTTGTGCAAAGAATTCACCAGCAAGGTGCGGGGCGCCGCCGATGCCTGATGAGGCGAAGGTGAGCTGGCCCGGTTTTTCCTTCGCCAGCGCGATCAGTTCCTTGACCGAGGTCAGCGGCGATTTGACGTTGACCACCAGCACATTGCCGACGGCCCCGTTCATGGTCAGGAATTCGAAATCCTTGAGCGGATCGAAGGGCATTTTCAGCAGGCTCGGATTGACCGAAAAACGCAGCGAGACAATGCCGATGGTGTAGCCGTCGGGTTCGGATTTTGCAACCAGGCCGGCGCCGATCACGCCCCCGGCACCGCCGCGGTTGTCGACGACAATCTGCTGTTTCCACAGCTCGTTCAGGCGCTGCGCGATGACCCGTGCAGCCCCGTCGCTGCTGCCGCCGGGGGCCGCGGAGACAACGAGGCGGATCGGGCGGTTGGGGTAATCCGCCGCCTGCTGGGCCGAAACCGGCAGCACGGCTGCGCCGAGCGCAATGGCCGGGACGGATATGAGGTATTTCTGCAACGCATGGATCATGACATTCTCCAGTTCATGTTTCGGGGCCGGCAGTGCCGGGCCTGATGGATAAAGCAAGTTTCCTGCCACACCGGTGACGCAGTGCTCAGTCAAAGTCCTCGCGCGGAAACACCGGCGGCAAGGGCTCGACGGCATCCATCTCGGCGCCCAGTTCGGCCTCAATTTCGCCCATGGATTCGAGCAGCGCCGACAGTCGCAGCGTGACATTGTCGAGGTCCTCATCGGGAATGTCGAGATCAGCGATGCGTGCAAGGGCGAGTGCCTGTTCACGGGTCAGCATCCTTGTTCTCCTTCAGGTCGCCGCAGCGGTGGTGACCGGCAGATCGGGGTGGCGTTTGTGCCAGGGCGTGGCCTGTTCGTAGGCATGGCCGACACGGAACACGAGGGGTTCGCCGAAGGGAGGTCCCGCGATCTGCAGCGACAGCGGCAATCCCTTGCTGCTGAATCCCATCGGCAGTGCCAGCGCCGGCACATTGGCCATGCTGAAGGGATAGGTCGATATCCGCCGCAGCAGCACCTTGTTCTTCATCGCTTCCGCCGAATCGACGGTTTCCCGAGTCGCCTCGATCAGTCCCGGCGGATTGAGGCTGGTCGGGCAGACCAGCACGTCGCACTGGCGCAGCATCGCCAGCACCTCGTTGCGGACCAGCGCCCTCGCCCGCATCGCGCGGTGATACACCGCTGCCGGAATCAGCGCACCGGCAGCCAGGCGCGTCCGCGTGCCGTTGTCGAGGTCGCGCCAGTGTCCGCGCAGCCAGCGCTTGAGCATCATCGCGGCAATGTCCGAATCCGAAGTCAGCAGCTGCAGCGGCACCGCGTATCTGGCCCTGGGCAGCGACACCTCCGACACTTCCGCACCAAGCCCGGACAGCACCTTGACCGCTTCCCGCCCTTCGGGCCAGCACAGTTCGCGCACCACGCCCACCTTCAGCCCGCGCAGGTCGCCGCCGAGGGATTGCAGGTAATCCGGCACCGGCCGCGTGCTGCTCAGAGGATCGCGCGGGTCGTGGCCCGCGATCGCCTGCAGGAACAGCGCATTGTCCTCGACCGTTCGTGTCAGTGGTCCGATGGTGTCCGCGGTCCAGCCGTACATTACGCCGCCATGACGGCTGACACGGCCGAAGGTCGGCCGCAGGCCGACGATGCCGTTGGCGGCCGCCGGGCTGCGAATGGAGCCGCCGGTGTCCTCGCCCAGCGAGGCTGAAGTGAAGCCAGCGGCCGGCGCGATGCCTGATCCGCTCGAGGAGCTGGCCGGATTGTATTTGATGTTCCAGGGATTACGCGGCTGGCCGTAGGCGAAGTCGATGGTGCCGCCCTTGCCGAATTCATGCAGGTTTTCCTTGCCGATCAGGATCGCGCCTGCCTGTTCCAGACGCTCGATGACCGCCGCGTCATGATCCGGAATGTTGTCGGCCAGCAACCCCGATCCCAGCGTTGTCCTGATGCCGCGGGTATTGAGCTGATCCTTGACGCCGAAAGGCAGACCGTGGAGCGGTCCGCGCCAGCGCCCGGCGGCGATCTCGCTTTCCGCCGCCCTGGCTTTGGCCAGTGCGCTGTCGGCCAGCACGGTGATGTACGCGTGCAGCACGGGATTCCAGCGTTCGATGCGTGACAGGCTGGCCTGCAGCAGTTCGACCGGGGACAGCTTGCGTTCGCGGATCAGGCGCGACTGCTCCGTGGCACTCATCAGGGCGATATCGTCGGTGGCATCAGGCATGTTTTTCGACAGGACCGGTAGTATGTGTTGATCGTTTCTATACCACGTGTGATTTGAGCATGCCAGCAGTCCAAATCGTCACATAACGTGGACGAGCCTGCATCCTGTCTTGCGGAATGCCGTATCTTCGGCGCTTTGTTGACCGGGAGATCCGTCATGCATCACCGAAAAACCATCACCGTCTGCGGGGCGGCGGTAATTGCATTGTTGTGCGCAGGCCAGGTTGCCGCCCAGACTGCCGCCGCCTACCCTACTCGCGCAGTGCGTGTCGTGATTCCCTATCCGCCAGGCGGCGGCAACGACATCATCGGCCGCATTGTCGCCGACGAACTCGGCAAGCGGCTCGGGCAACAGGTGGTCGTCGACAATCGTGCCGGCGGCAGCACCGCAATCGGCGCGGAACATGTCGCCCGCTCGGCTGCCGACGGTTATACGCTGCTGATCACCAGTCATACCACTTACGCGCTGCTGCCGAACCTGCGGCCGAAACTGGGTTATGACCCGCAGCGCGACTTCGAACCGGTATCGCTGCTGGCGACCCAGTCCTTTGCGCTGGCCGTGCATCCTTCGCTGCCGGCGACCACGGTGAAACAGATCATCGCGCTGGCCAAGGCGCGACCGGGACAGATGACCTTCGCCTCCGCCGGTGCCGGCACCGGCACCCATTTCTCCGGCGAGCAGTTCAAGGTGCTGGCAGGCCTCGACATCCTTCATGTGCCGTACAAGGGCGGCAACACCGCAATCACCTCGGTACTGAGCGGCGAGACGACCATGACCTTCGGCAGCCTTTCGGCGCTTTCGACCTTTGTCACGACGAAAAAACTGAGAATCATTGCCGTGACCAGCGCCAGGCGGTCGATCCTGGATCCGAAAATTCCGACCATCGCCGAGAGCGGACTCAAGGGGTACGAAATGACCCCGTGGTATGGCCTGACCGCACCCCGCGGAACGCCTGCGGCGATTGTCGATCGCCTCAATGCTGCGGTGGTCGCAGTGACACAATCGGCGGAGTCACGGGAGAGGATGATGAAGGTCGGATATGAACCCGAAGGCAGCACGCCGCGTCAGCTGGCCGAACACATCAAGGCGGAGCTTGCGCGGTATGCGAAGCTGATCAAGGCCATCGGTTTCACCGAGTAATCGCAAGGGATGCGGGCTCACGCAGGAAAATTATCCGGTGTGGACATAATAGGCGGCCAGCGCCACCACGGCCCCCAGTGCTACCCAGCCGAGGCCGCTGCCTGCCGATTCGCGGCTGGCCGCCGTCATGCGGGCACGGAGATTGGGCATGTCCTGCAGGTATTCCTCGATGGCGTCCCTCGCCTCCTTGAGGCCGATGCCCTGTGCCTCGCGGAGATGCCTGATGGCCTCGATCCTGTTGCCTTTTTCAAGCGCTGCAACGGCATCCCTGGGCAGATCCTGTCTGTATTTCTTCATGGCATGTTCCCTCCGGCCGCGCAGATGGGCATTCCGGACGGAGGCCGGTGACAGGCTGGCGGGAGCTCAGTATACGTTGCGCACCGCGGTGATCTGCGGAAACCGCGCGCGCACCATGGCCTCGACCACATGCTTCAGGTCCAGCGGTGCACGCGGGCAGCCACTGCAACTGCCCCTGAGCCGCACCGTCAGCACGCCCTCCTCGAGCGCAAGGCACTCGATGTCGCCGCCATCCCGCCTGAGGATGTTCCGGATTTCGCTGATCACCGGATCCAGTTCCCGCAGATCCGGCATGGTTCCGCCGGTCATTTCCGCGGCGCTTGCGGCGAGCCGTTTCCGCAGCTGCAGCTGTTCGCGCGCGATGCGCGCGGCAGCAAGCGGATCAGCCGCGTCCAGTGCGTCGAGTTCTTCCTCGGTGTAGAACGGTGCGTCGGTTTTTGCCGGCCCGGCCATGCTGGCCTAGGCAATCCACTTGCGCGCGTTGCGGAACATGCGCAGCCAGGGACCGTCTTCCGGCCATTCCGCCGGATGCCATGAATTCTGCAACGTCCGGAATACCCGCTCCGGATGCGGCATCAGGATCGTGAAACGGCCGTCCGGCGTGGTCAGTCCGGTAATGCCCTGCGGCGACCCGTTGGGGTTCAGCGGATACCGCTCGGTCGGCACCCCGCGGTTGTCGACGTAACGCACGGTCACCAGTTCCTGCGCCGAGGCCAGGGCCGCGGCATCGCGGAATTCCGCGTAACCCTCGCCGTGGGCGACGGCCACCGGTATCCGGCTGCCTGCCATGCCTTCGAAAAACAGCGAGGGTGATGCCTGCACTTCCAGCGTCGCGAACCGCGCCTCGAACTGTTCGGAACGGTTGCGCACGAAATGCGGCCAGTGCCCGGCACCGGGAATCAGCGCCTGCAGATTGCTCATCATCTGGCAGCCGTTGCAGACGCCCAGTGCGAAACTGTCGGTGCGCCGGAAGAATGCCTCGAATTCGTCTCTTGCCCGCGCATTGAACAGTATGGATTTCGCCCAGCCCTCGCCTGCACCGAGCACATCCCCGTAGGAGAATCCGCCACAGGCGGCAAAACCCTTGAACCCGGCAAGGCTGATGCGACCGGCAATGATGTCGCTCATGTGCACGTCAACCGCGGCAAAACCGGCGCGGTCGAATGCGGCCGCCATCTCGACCTGTCCGTTGACGCCCTGCTCGCGCAGGATGGCAATCCGCGGCTTCGCGCCGCGGCTGACGTACGGCGCGGCGATATCCTCGGCCGGATCGAAGGTCAGCCGCGGCGAGATTCCGGGGTCAGAGGCATCCAGCAGCCGGTCGTATTCCTGCTGCGCACAGTCGGGGTTGTCACGCAGCTGCTGCATGCGCCAGGTGGTCTCTGACCAGGCGCGGTGCAGGTCCACCCTCGATTCATCCAGCAGTACGGCATCGCCGGCCATTATTTTCAGGCGATCATCCCTGCCCTGCACACTGCCGATGGCGGTGCTGCAGCCGGCAAGGCCTGCGGCGGCCAGCGCGGCCATGACGCGTTTGCGGTCGCTGCGACGGACCTGCAGCACGGCTCCCAGTTCTTCGCTGAACAGCATTGCCGCGGCATTTCCTGCAGCCAGATTTATAGTCGCGCCGCAGCGCGCGGCGAACAGCATCTCGCACAGCGTGACCAGCAGGCCGCCGTCGGAGCGGTCGTGGTAGGCCAGCAACAGCCTGTCGCTGTTGAGTTGTTGGATTGCGGCAAAAAAGGACCTGATATCCCCGGCATCGACGACGTCCGGGGTAGTGTCACCGGTCGCATCGTAGACCTGTGCCAGCGCCGAGCCGCCGAGGCGATTGCGGCCGCGGCCGAGATCGATCAGCAGGAGCTCGGTATCGCCGCAATCGGTGCGCAGCTGCGGCGTCAGCGTCCTGCGGACATCGGTCACCGGCGCGAACGCGGAGACGATCAGCGACAGCGGAGCCACCACTTCCCTGCGCGCCCCGTTTTCGCTCCAGGAGGTCTTCATCGACAGGCTGTCCTTGCCCACCGGTATGCTGATGCCCAGTTGAGGGCACAGTTCGATCGCCACCGCATGCACGGTGTCGAACAATGCGGCATCCTCTCCGCCATGGCCGGCTGCAGCCATCCAGTTTGCCGAGAGCTTGATGTCGCCGATTTTTCCGATGGCCGCGGCGGCAATGTTGGTGATGGCCTCGCCCACCGCCATGCGGCCGGAGGCCTGCGGATGCAGCACCGCCAGCGGCGTGCGTTCGCCCACCGCCATGGCTTCTCCGCGCCAGGTATTGAAGCCCATTGCCGTGACCGCCGCGTCAGCCACCGGCACCTGCCAGGGCCCGACCATCTGGTCGCGCGCCGTCATGCCGCCGACCGTGCGATCGCCGATGCTGATCAGGAAAGTCTTGTCGGCCACTGCCGGAAGCCGCAGCACGCGGTATGCCGCTTCGCGGATGTCGATGCCCGCGGCGTCGAACACCTGGCCTTCGCGCACCACACGTTTGACGTCGCGCAGCATCTTCGGCGGTTTTCCGAGCAGCACCACCATTTCCATGTCGACCGGTTTGTTGCCGAACACGCGGTCGTGCACCTGCAGCTGGCCGTCGGCCGTGGCGCTGCCCACCACCGCGAACGGGCAGCGCTCGCGCTCGCACAACGCGCGGAAACGGTCGAGATCCCGCGGCGCGATCGCCAGCACATAACGTTCCTGCGCCTCATTGCACCAGATCTGCAGCGGCGACATGCCCGGCTCCTCGCTCGGCACGTCACGCAGTTCGAAACGGGCGCCGCGTTGCGCCGAGTGCGCGAGTTCAGGCAGCGCATTCGACAGGCCGCCGGCGCCGACGTCATGGATCGACAGGATCGGATTGGCATCCCCCAGGCCCCAGCAGCGGTCGATGACTTCCTGGGCGCGGCGTTCAATCTCCGGATTGCCGCGCTGCACCGAATCGAAATCAAGGTCTTCCTGGTTGGCGCCGGTATCCATGCTCGATGCTGCGCCGCCGCCGAGACCGATCAGCATGCCGGGACCGCCCAGCTGGATCAGCAGTGCACCTTCAGGCAATGCCTGTTTGGCGGTGTGTGTGGCCGCGATGTTGCCCAGTCCGCCGGCAATCATGATCGGCTTGTGGTAACCGCGGACTTCTCCGCCGACGCGCTGCTCGTAGCTGCGGAAATAGCCCGCCAGGTTCGGGCGGCCGAATTCGTTGTTGAAGGATGCTCCGCCTATCGGGCCGTCGAGCATGATCTGCAGCGCGGAGGCAATGCGTCCGGGTTTTCCGACGGGATTGGCTTCCCAGGGTTGCTCTGCACCGGGTATGCGCAGGTTCGACACCGAAAATCCGGTCAGGCCGGCCTTCGGTTTCGCACCGCGCCCGGTCGCGCCCTCGTCGCGGATTTCGCCACCGGCACCGGTGGAAGCGCCGGGAAACGGCGAAATCGCCGTCGGGTGGTTGTGGGTCTCCACCTTCATCAGGATATGCGTCAGTTCATCGCGGTAGCCGTAGCTGCCGTCGTCCGCGGGGTAGAAACGTTCAATACCGGCGCCCTCGATGACCGAGGAATTATCCGAATACGCCACCACCGTGCCCTGTGGGTGCTTCTGGTGGGTGGTGCGGATCATGCCGAACAGGGTGTGTTCCTGTTTGTCGCCGTCAATGATCCAGTCGGCATTGAATATCTTGTGCCGGCAATGTTCCGAGTTGGCCTGGGCAAACATCATCAGCTCGACATCCGTCGGATTGCGGCCGATGCGGGCGAAGTTGTCGAACAGGTATTCGATTTCATCGGGCGACAGCGCAAGTCCCATCGTTACATTGGCCTGCGCCAGGGCGGCACGCCCGCCGCCGATGATGTCGATGGTCGCCAGGGGTTTCGGGTCGATGCGCCGGAACAGCGCCTCCGCGGCATCCAGGCTGTCGAGGACCGACTCGGTCATCCGGTCATGGATCTGCGGCAGCAATGCCGGGCGCTGCGCCGCCGTCAGGGACTGCCCCGCGACAGAACACCACCAGGCCACGCCGCGCTCGATGCGTTCCACGGCGGGCAAACCGCAGTGCCGGGCAATGTCCGTCGCCTTGGATGACCACGGGGATATGGTGCCCAGCCGCGGCGTGACCAGCAGCAGCGTGCCCTGCTGGACAACTGGAGCCGTCGCAGGACCGTAGGTCAGCAGGCGCTCGAGCTGCTGCCGGCCTGCGCTGTCAAGCTCCTGCCGCAGTTGGATGAAATGCCAGTATTCGGCGACGATCTGCAGGCCCGGAATATCGGCAGCGACGGCCTGCAGCAGTTTTTTCCGGCGGAATGCCGAGAGGGCGTCTCGTCCTCTCAGGCTTAGGAATTGCGGCATGATCGATAGGCAATCGGAAAGCGCGATTTTACCCGAACCGGCTCCGTTTCGCCGGTGACCATGCGTTAAACTTGCCGCCACCATGAGCCTCATGCATGCCTCCCCCGTACTCAGGACCGCAGACCTGCGGCGCATCGAACAGGCGGCCCTGTCCGGCCGTGATCCCGCGCCACTGATGGCGCGTGCCGGACTGGCTGCTGCGGAACTCGCGCGCAAGCTCGCAGGCGACAGTGGCAAACCGGTACTGGTCCTGGCGGGTCCCGGAAACAATGGCGGCGATGCTTTTGTGCTCGCCCGCCATCTGAAAGCCTGGTGGTTTCCGGTTACCGTGGTCTGCCCTGCCGGCGGCAGGCAGCATAAGGGAGATGCCGCGGAGGCGATGAGTGCCTGGCAGCAGGCCGGCGGCACGGTGATCGACGCCATTCCGCGCCGCCAGGACTGGGCGCTGGTTGTCGACGGCCTGTTCGGAATCGGACTCAGGCGCGAACCTGCGGATGATTACGCCGCGCTGATCGAGGAAGCCAATGCGCTGGACGCACCGGTGCTGGCTCTGGACATTCCCAGCGGACTCGATGCCGACAGCGGGCGGGTGATCGGCAGCGCCATCGTGGCTGACCATACAATCACCTTCATCGCCCTGAAGCCGGGCCTGCTGACGCTGGACGGACCCGACCACTGCGGGACAGTGCATCTTGCCGGACTGGGATTGCAGGATGCCGTGGCGCCAGCGCCCCAGGGCGTATTCCTGGGCAACGGCGTGCTGACCCATCTGCTGCCACCGCGGCCCCGCAATTCGCACAAGGGCAGTTTCGGCAGCGCCGGCATCGTCGGCGGCGCGCACGGCATGAGCGGTGCCGCGCTGCTGGCTGCCCGCGCGGCGCTCAAATGCGGCGCCGGCCGCGTTTATGCCGGATTGCTGGCTGACGACGTGCCGCTGCTCGACCCCCTGCAGCCGGAATTGATGCTGCGCCCGGCCGATGGCGTGCTGCGGCTGGATCACCTGACGGCTTTGGCAATCGGGCCGGGACTCGGTGATTCTCCTGACGCTGCCGAGTACCTGGACTGGGCACTGGAAAAATCCCTGCCGCTGGTACTGGATGCCGATGCGCTGAATCTTGTCGCCACATTTCCGGAACTGGCAAAACGGCTGAAACAGCGGAGCGCGCCCTCGATCCTGACCCCGCATCCGGCAGAGGCCGCGCGGCTGCTCGATTCAAGCACTGACGCAGTGCAGGCAGACCGGGTTGCTGCCGTGCTGCAACTTGCCCGGGAATACCGGGCCGGTGTCGTGCTCAAGGGCTGCGGCAGTCTGTGCGCCTGGCCGGACGGGCACTGGGCGATCAACAGCTCCGGCAACCCGGGCATGGCGTCCGCCGGCATGGGCGACGTACTGACCGGCATCCTTGTGGCCTTGCTCGCCCAGGGGGTGGATGAACGGCACGCACTGACAGGCGCGGTCCATCTGCACGGCGCGGCCGCGGATCATCTGCTGATTGAGGGAACGGGGCCGATCGGACTGACTGCGGGCGAAGTCATCGACGCTGCGCGCCGACTGCTCAACCGGAATCGGGCAATCCGCTGGCCTATGCGCTGATCGCGCGGACCAGCGCGATTCCCAGCAAGGTCATCGCCAGCGATCCGACCAGGTGGCTGCCGATCAGCAGCAGTGCCCAGCCGTAACGACCCTGTTGCAGCAGCATGATCGCCTCCAGCGAAAAGGCCGAAAAAGTGGTCAGGCTGCCGAGGAAGCCGGTGATGAACATCAGCCGGTACTCCGGCGCCAGCGCAGTGTGCTGCATGAAAAACTCGAATGCCGCACCAATCATGAAGCCGCCCGCCAGGTTGGCGACCAGCGTGCCCATCGGCAGCGCAGGCACCAGCTGATTCAAGGCCAGCGCCAGGCCCCAGCGCGACCAGGCGCCGAACATCGCGCCGACGCCGACAGCGGCAAAAGCGCTGAAACTCATGCAGTGTGCATCAGCTGGTGACGCCGATGTTCCAGGGCACGTATTCATGGTCACCCAGCCCCAGCAGCTCACTCTTGGATTTTTCGCCCGATGCAATGCGCAGCATCAGGTCGAAAATTTCCTGCGCCTTCTGCGACAGCGATTTCGTGCCGTCGAGAATTTCGCCGCAGTTGATGTCCATGTCCTCGGCCAGCCTGCTGTACATCGGCGTGTTGGTCGCCAGCTTGATCGAGGGCACCGGTTTGGCGCCGAACATCGAGCCGCGGCCGGTGGTGAACATGATCATGTTGGCGCCGCCGGCGATCTGCCCCGTCGCCGATACCGGGTCGAAGCCCGGCGTGTCCATGAACACGAAGCCGCGCTCGGTGACCGGCTGTGCGTAATGGTAGACCGCATTGAGCGGGCCGGTGCCGCCCTTCATCGATGAACCCAGGGATTTCTCGAGGCTGACCACGCCGTTGATCTGGGTGTCCTTGCCGGCGTTGTAGACATCCTTCCACCAGCGGATGCGCTCGATCAGCTTCTCGCCGACTTCGCGGGATTTTGCGCGCCGGGTCAGCGTATGTTCGACACCGTAGATTTCCGGCGTCTCCGACAGGATGTGCGTGCCGCCGTGGCGCGCCAGAATGTCCATCGCCGCACCCAGTGCGGGATTGGCGGTGATCGACGAAAAACCGTCCGAGCCGCCGCACTGCAGGCCGATCATCAGATGGCTCGCGGGCACCCTCTGGCGCATCACCTTGTTGGCCTCGGGCAGCATTTCCTTCAGTGCGGCAATGCCCGCTTCGATGGTCTGGCGCGTGCCGCCGGATTCCTGCATCACGAAAGTCTTCAGCCGGTCGCTGACTTCTATGCCCTGCTCCTTCATCAGACCCTTGATCTGGTTGCGTTCGCAGCCGAGGCCGATGATCAGCGCGCCGGCGAGGTTGGCGTGGCGCGCATAACCCGCCATGGTCCGCCGCAGGAGGTCCATCGGCTCACCGGTCATTTCCATGCCGCAGCCGGTGCCGTGCGCAAAGGCACAGACGCCGTCGATGTTGGGATAGTCGGCCAGGCGTTCCGGCGTGAAATATTCGGCGATCTTGTGCGCCACCGTCGCCGAGCAGTTCACCGTGGCCAGCACGCCCAGATAGTTGCGTGTCGCAACCTGGCCGTTGGCGCGGACGATGCCCATGAACGAAGCGCGCTCAGCCTCGGGAATCATCTGCTCCGGTTTGTAGTCGCGGGCGTAGGCGTAGTCGCGGTCAAATTCGCGGAACTCGAGGTTATGCGAATGCACGTAGGTGCCGGCCGGAATGTCGGCCGAGGCAAAACCGATGGTCACCGCGTATTTGAGGATCGGCTCGCCCTTCTTGATGTCGCGCGAGGCGATCTTGTGTCCCGCCGGTACCTGGCTTTTCGCGGTGAGTCCGCCGTCGAGTTTGGTGCCGATGCCGATGTCGCCGCGGGCGATCAGCACGTTGTCATTCTCGTGCAGCCGGATCACCGGGCCCGATGCGGGTTTGTCCTTGATGTGTATCACGCCGTCGTCCATGGCCCTGCCTCCTGGGTAAGTAACCGTCATTTTATCGGGAATG
>LNFM01014954.1_pt1 | contig 18614 bp, 13 predicted proteins | sample 596031 | NCBI WGS metagenome assembly LNFM01 (sample SAMN04254537, study PRJNA301005) | activated carbon metagenome | isolation source: dual media filters at the Ann Arbor, Michigan drinking water treatment plant | place: USA: Ann Arbor | reverse complement strand
TCGTGACCTTGAACGGCTGGACCTTGCCGTGGCGGCAGAACGGCGACTGGAAGGAGTTCCATCTCGTCGCCGAGCCGGTCGAGCGCGAAATGGCCCCTGGCATGATCGCCCGGCTGTGGGGATACAACGGCCAGAGCCCCGGCCCGACGATCGAGGCGGTCGAGGGCGACAAGGTCCGCATCTTCGTGACAAATCGCCTGCCCGAGCACACGACCATCCACTGGCATGGCCAGCTGTTGCCCTGCGGCATGGACGGCGTCGGCGGCCTCAACCAGCCGCACATCAAGCCCGGCCAGACGTTCGTCTACGAGTACCAGCTCATGAAGAGCGGAACCTTCATGTACCATCCGCATGCCGACGAGATGGTGCAGATGGCGATGGGCATGATGGGCTTCTTCGTCGTCCATCCGCGCGATCCCAAGCTGCACCGCGTCGACCGCGACTTCGTGTTCCTGCTCAACGCCTACGACATCGATCCCGGCAACTATGTGCCCAAGGTCGCGGAGATGCTGAACTTCAACATGTGGTCGTGGAACAGCCGTGTGTTCCCCGGCATCGATCCGCTGGTGATCGCCAAAGGCGATCGCGTGCGGGTCAGGGTGGGCAACCTCACCATGACCAGTCATCCGATCCACATGCACGGCTATGACTTCGAGGTGACCTGCACCGATGGCGGCTGGGTGCGGCCCGAGGCGCGCTGGCCCGAGGTCACGATCGACATTCCGGTGGGCGCCATGCGCGCCTACGAGTTCGACGCGATCTATCCAGGGGACTGGGCGATACACTGCCACAAGTCGCATCACACGATGAACGCGATGGGACACGACATCCGCACTTTCATCGGCGTCGACAAGAAGCAGTTCGCCCGCCAGATGCGGCGCATGGTGCCCGATTACATGCCGATGGGCAGCGCCGGCATGGCCGACATGGGCGAGATGGAGATGCAGCTTCCCGAGAACACCTTGCCCATGATGACCGGCTTTGCGCAGTTCGGCGCTGTCGAGATGGGCGGCATGTTCTCGGTCGTGAAAGTTCGCGAAGGCTTGGCCTCCGGCGACTTCAAGGATCCCGGCTGGTATCAGAATCCACCCGGAACCGTGGCCTGGGAATGGACGGGACCACGGCCCGCGACGGCCCGCGCGCCTGCTCCCACACCTGCGATGAAGCCCGGCGCCACGCCGGTTCGCGTAGTCAAGCCGTCATCGCACGGGTCACACAAGTAGTTCCGCCAAGGAGGCAATCGTGAAAGCTCGAGTTCTCTTCACCGGGGCAATCGCCGCGGTGCTGCTGTCCGGCGCCGTCGTCGCCGGCCCCGGACACAAGCCGGGCGAAGGTCACGCCCACGCCGACGACACGGCATATGGCAAGCCGGGCGATCCCAAGAAGCCGGCGCGGATCGTCCAGGTCGTGATGCGCGAGTCGGATGGGAAGATGTTGTTCGTTCCCGATCAGCTGAGGGTGCGCAAAGGCGAGCAGATCCGCTTTCAGCTTCGTAACAGCGGCGAAATCGACCACGAGTTCGTGATCGCGACGGTCGAGGAAAATCAGAAGCACATGAAGGAGATGGAGAAGAATCCCGACATGGAGCACGACGACCCCAACGCCAAGAGACTGAAGCCCAAGGCGAAAGGCGAGATCGTCTGGCAGTTCACAAAGGCGGGCACTTTCGAGTTCGCCTGCCTGATACCAGGACACTACCAGTCCGGCATGGTCGGCGCGATCGTCGTCGAGTGAGTCAACTCAAGCGAAGGAGCGAAGAATGTTCAGGAAAGCCATCGCATTCGGGCTGGCTGCGGTCTTGTTCTCTGTTCCGGCGTTAGCCGACGGGAACATGGTGAAGGCGGAAGTCGTGAAGGTCGACAAGTCGGCCGGCAAGGTCACTCTCAAGCATGGACCGATCAAGAATCTCGACATGGACTCGATGACGATGGTCTTTCGCGTCGCCGATCCGTCGATGCTCGACAAGGTCAAGGCCGGCGACAGGATCGAATTCGAGGCGGATCGCATCAATGGTGCCATTACCGTCACGAAGATCGGCAAGGGCCACTGACGCAAGGGGCTCACGGAGGTCGGCATGAGCCGATTGGCGACGAGGTGTCTATTCTGCATCGTTCTCTCGATCGGCTCGATGGTCGCCACTCCTATGAAGGCCGACGATCGGGAGCTCCAGGCCATCCTGCTCAGGCTTCAGTGCGTGCCGGCGAAGATCGTGACGACCAACTTGTCGCCGAAGGTTTCGAGCCACGAGGTGACGTGCCGACGCAGTGGCCGGATCGTCCATGTCGTCTGCGTCGAGACTGATTGTCGACAGCAGCTCTCACCGCGAGAACAGGAAGAAGGGCAGTGAACTTGCGCAAGTCGAGAAACATCCGGGCTGGAAAGAGCGCGATCATCCTGCCGACCGCTCGTGGAAAGCGGTCGGCAGGAGCTTCCGTTGGCAGAAATCCCGGTGCCAGGACCGCTCTTCTTGGTGGGCTTGTCGTAGCTGTTGCGGTGTTCGTCTACTTCTTCACCGCAAGTGCTCCACCCCGGATCGACCCGGCAGACGGTAGACAGGTGGAGTTGGGCAGGCGCGTCTATGCGGCTGCCTGCGCCAGCTGCCACGGCGCCTCTCTCGAGGGCCAGGCCAACTGGCAATCGCGATTGTCGAACGGCCGACTGCCTGCCCCTCCGCACGACGCCACCGGGCATACGTGGCACCACCCCGACGAGATGCTCTTCAGGGTTACGAAGTACGGTGCGGACGCCTATCCGGACGGCTACCAGACCGATATGCCGGCGTTCGAGAAGCGCTTGACCGACGACGAGATCGCGGCGTCTCTGGCATTCATCAAGAGTACGTGGCCCGCCGGGATACGCGCGAGGCAAGCGCGCATCGATGCCGATGCGAGAAGCAGGAAGTGATAGCGTTTCCGCCGCCGTACGGGGCCATCATGCTGGGTCTTGCTGCCAACGAACCGGACCTCACGAGCGCGGAGCGCCGGTGGCGTCGTGAAAGGCGATCCGCTTGGGTGAGGCTCGTCGCTCTTGTCATCTTTGTGATCAACCTGATGGTTGGCGAGCATGCCAGCGGAATTCTGGTCCACTCAAAGGTCGTCGTCGGCTATGGCTTGGCGACACTACTGGCGTTGGGGCTGGCATTGGCGAGGCGCGGTCCTACTTGGGTCGCCACTCTCTTCGTCGTCATTGATGCAGCATTGGTAGTCGCTCTGTTCCACGAGCATCTGTTCGCGCCCGGCGGGACCTTCGATCACAGCTTGAGCGCGCCGGCACTTGCGATTGCCTTCCTGCTCCTTGCGCACGTTGCGCTTCGCCTCAGGCCATTGCTTGTCTCGCTTTTCTCCGGTCTGGTAATTGCTGGATGGATGTCGGTCCTGGCGTTCACCGTAACCGGACAGTCGTGGGGCGACAGGCCTCGTGGGGATGACTGGCCGGCTCTTCTGGCCGAGGCCGCTCTTGCGGCAGCTTTCGGATTCTCTGCGTTCGTCTGCTACCTGCTGACCCGGGACCACAATGTACTGTTGAAGGGGGCGGTGACCAGCGAGCGTCGGCGGCGGAACCTGGCGCGGTTCTTCCCGCCGAATGTTCTGTCCGAGCTGCAGACGAAAGGCATGTCGCTCAATCTCAGCCGCCGTCGCGCCGCGATCATGTTTGTCGATCTGCGCTCCTTTACGACCCTTAGCGAGACGATGCCGCCGGAGAACGTGTCCGAGCTGCTGGCGGAGTATCGCCAACTCGTCACACAAGCTGTGTTTGCCTACGATGGGACGGTCGACAAATTCATCGGTGACGGCGTAATGGCCGTGTTTGGGCACCCTCACACCGCGCCCGACGATTCAGCTCGGGCTCTACAGTGTGCTCTGTCCCTGAGTTTGTCCCTGGTTCGATGGAAGGGAGACCGACTCCGGAGAGGCAAGCCGGCGCTGGACGCTGGCATCGGACTGCACGTGGGGCCGGTCATTGGGGGTGTGCTACAAAGCGGATCGCACGATGAATTCACCGTCATCGGCGACACCGTGAACATTGCGGAACGACTGGAACGCCTGTCCGGAGCGCTCGGCGCCGCCGTCGTCGTATCGGAGGCCGTGATGCTGGATGCACCATCATCGGAGACAACCGCCCAATGGCTCTGGAAGGAGGCTGCGGAACTCGACGGCCGGATCGGTCGGCTTCGCGTTGCTTATTTGCCGCGAAGCGCCGGAGGAGCGACAGGCGGATAGCTGTCGGACTGCGATGAGCGCCGACATCTGCTCACGTACGAGTGGGAGACAGACGCCTGTCGCCGTGAGGACCGATTCTGCATACCGATTCGGTGTCACATCTTCGATGACACCTTTTCGACCACGGTGAAATGGATCATGCAGTAATCGTCCGAGAAAAGACCCGTGATTTTGGTCCTGCCGCCTCCTGGGTGACGAACATGCATCCGATCGGCCGTCCTACGCGCTCCATTTATGGATGCGCCTCCGCGGCGACGGCCGGTAAAGGCCGCAGGGCCCAGCCCTTGACCAGGGCGTAGATTGCCGGGATGACCACGAGGGTGAGCACGGTCGAGCTCGCCATGCCACCGATCATCGGTACGGCGATGCGCTGCATCACTTCCGATCCGGTCCCGGTGTTCCACAAGAGCGGCAGCAGGCCAGCGACGATCGCCGTCACCGTCATCATCTTGGGCCGCACTCGCTCGACGGCGCCCTCGACGATGGCGGCGAACAGGTCGGTCCTGGCGAGCGGGCGACCTTCGGCGGCGGCCTTCGCGCGCTGCTCCTCGAGCGCCTGATCGAGATAGATCAGCATCACCACGCCGGTCTCGGCGGCGACCCCGGCGAGCGCGATGAAACCCACCACGACGGCGACGCTCAGATTGAAGCCCATCCACCAGACCAGCCACAGCCCGCCGACCAGGGCGAACGGCAGCGACAGCATGACGATGAGGGTCTCGGCGATGCGGCCGAAATTGAGATAGAGCAATACGAAGATCAGCAGCAGGGTCGCCGGGACGACAATCTTGAGCTTGGCCTCCGCGCGCTCGAGATACTCGAACTGGCCGCTCCACACTGCATAGGTCCCCGCGGGGAAGACGACCTTCTCCTGTACCGCCTTGCGGGCGTCGGCGACGTAGCCTGCGAGATCGCGGTCGCGGAAGTCGACGAAGATGTAGACCGTGAGCTGGGCGTTCTCGGTACGGATCGTCGTCGGACCCTGGGTCAGTTTCACCTCGGCGAGCTGGCCGAGCGGCAGCATGCCGCCCTTCATGGTCGGCACCAGGATGTCGGACGCGATGGCGCGCGGATCGGAGCGGAAATCGCGCGGATAGCGCACGTTCACCGAATAGCGCTCGCGGCCCTCGACCGTGGTCGTCACCGTCTCGCCACCCAGTGCGCTTGCCACGGCCTGCTGTACGTCCTCGACGAGGACGCCATACTGCGCGAGCTTGGTACGGTCGGGGACGACGTCGAGGAAATAGCCACCGGTCACCCGCTCGGCGTAGGCGGACGTCGTGCCGGGCACCGTGCGGATCGCCGCCTCGACCTCGCGGGCGACCGGCTCCAGCTCACCGTAATCGCGGCCCATCAGCTTGACTCCGACCGGAGTGCGGATGCCGGTTGCCAGCATGTCGATGCGCGCCTTGATCGGCATGGTCCAGGCATTGCTGATTCCCGGAAACTGCAGCGCGCGGTCCATTTCGGCGATCAGCTTGTCGACGTCCATGCCGGATCGCCATTGCGCCCTGGGCTTCAGGTTGATTACCGTCTCGAACATTTCGAGCGGCGCGGGATCGGTCGCTGTCGCGGCGCGGCCGGCCTTGCCAAACACCGATTCGACTTCCGGAAACGACTTGATGATTTTGTTCTGGGTCTGCAGCAACTCGGCCGACTTGGTGACCGAGAGGCCGGGCAGAGTGACCGGCATGTAGAACAGCGTGCCTTCGTCGAGGCTCGGCATGAACTCTGCCCCCAGTCGCATCGCCGGCCAGGCCGTGGCAGCGAGCGCGGCGACGGCCAATCCGATCGTCAGCAGCCGCGCCCGCAGCACGAGATGGATCACCGGCCGGTAGAGCCAGATCAGGGCACGGTTCACCGGGTTGCGATGTTCCGGCAGGATGCGGCCGCGCACGAACAACACCATCAGCGCCGGCACCAGCGTCACCGACAGCAGCGCTGAGGCGGCCATGGCCAGGCTCTTGGTCCAAGCCAGCGGCTTGAACAGGCGGCCTTCCTGGTCTTCGAGCGCGAAGATCGGCAGGAACGACACGGTGATGATCAGCAGGCTGAAGAACAGAGCTGGCCCGACCTCGACCGCGGCATCGATGACTGCTTGGGTGCGCGACTGGCCGGGCTTCAGCCGTTCCAGGTGCTTGTGGGCGTTCTCGATCATGACGATCGCAGCGTCGATCATGGCGCCGACGGCGATGGCGATGCCGCCGAGACTCATGATGTTGGAGCCGAGCCCCAGCGCGTGCATGGCGATGAAGGCCATCAACACGCCGACCGGCAGCGTGACGATGGCGACCAGCGCCGATCGGACGTGCAGGAGAAAGACGATGCACACCGCCCCTACCACGATGCTTTCCTCGATCAGCGTCGTTTTCAAAGTGTCGATGGCGCGATGGATCAGTTCCGAGCGGTCGTAGACGGTCTCGATACGCACGCCTTCGGGCAGGCTGCTGGAGATCTCCTTGATCCTGGCCTTGGTGTTGTCGATGACGTCGAGTGCGTTCTGGCCAAAGCGCTGGAGCGCGATGCCGCCCACCACCTCGCCTTCGCCGTTGAGCTCGGTTACGCCGCGCCGCTCGTCTGGCCCCAGCTCGATTCGCGCGACGTCGCGCAAAAGCACCGGCGTCGGCCCGTCGGCCTTGAGTACGATCTGCTCGAGGTCGGCGGCATTTTTCAGGTAGCCGCGGCCGCGCACCATGAACTCGGCCTCGGCCATTTCCACCACGCGGCCACCGACTTCTCGATTGGAGGCCCGTATCGATTCGATGACGCGACCCAGCGGGATGCCGTAGCTCCTGAGCTTCACCGGATCGACCACGACATTGTACTGGCGCACGAAGCCGCCGACGCTCGCCACCTCGGCGACGCCCGGCGCCTTGGCCAGCCCGAAGCGCACGTACCAGTCCTGCAGCGATCGCAGCTCGGCCAGGCTGCGGTTGGCGCCCAGCACGACGTACTGGTAGACCCAGCCGACGCCGGTGGCGTCGGGGCCGAGCGCCGGCTTGATATCGGCCGGCAGCTTGGCGGTGCCGGAGTTCAAGTATTCGAGCACGCGGCTACGTGCCCAGTAGATATCGGTGCCGTCCTCGAAGATCACGTAGACGAACGACACGCCGAAGAAAGAGAAGCCGCGCACCGCCCGGCTCTTCGGCACGGCGAGCAGGGCCGTCGTCAGCGGATAGGTGACCTGGTCCTCGACCACTTGCGGCGCCTGCCCAGACATTTCAGTGTAGACGATGACCTGGGTGTCGGAGAGGTCGGGGATGGCGTCGAGCGACAGGCGGCCGACGGCGTACAGGCCGCCGGCCACCAGCGCCGTCGCGAGGATCAGCATCAGCAGGATGTTGCGCGCCGACCAGCGGATGACGGCGGCGATCATTTGCCGTCACCCTTGTTCTCCCCAGCGCCGAACGCGGCCAGGGCAGCGCGCAGATTGCTCTCGGCGTCAATCAGGAAGGTGGCGGACGTCACCACCCGCTCGCCGGACTGGAGACCCTCCAGCACCTGGACGAAGCCCGGCACCCGGGCCCCGAGCTTCACGGCGCGCGGTTCGTACTTGCCTTCGCCGCGTTCGACCAGCACGACCTGCCGTCGGCCGCTGTCGATCACCGCCGACTCCGGAACGGCGACGCGGCTGCCGTCGAGCGGCATCAGGACCTCGACCGTGGCGGCCATGTCGGCGCGCAGCCTGCCGTCCGGATTGGCGACCTCGATCCTGAGCCGCGCTGTGCGGCTTTCCTTGCCGATCGTGGGATAGATGAACGTCACATTGCCCTCGAAAGGCTGGCCAGGCCAGGCGTTGACGGTGACCAGCGCGGTGTCGCCAACATTCACGAAGGCGAGGTCCTGTTCGTAGATTTCGGCCATCACCCACATGTTCGAGGTGTCGACAATGCGGAACAGCGCGTCGCCGGCGCGAAAGCGCATCCCTTCCATGGCAGTCTTCTCGACCACGGTGCCGGTGACGGGTGATGGGAAGGAAACCGTGCGCGGTCGCTCGCCGCGGCGCAGCCTCTCCAGCTCGGCCTCGGGATAGTCGAGGTTGCGCAGCTTGTCGGTGGCATAGCTGCTGCGCCCGGCGAGCTGCCACTCCTGCTGCAGCACGTTCAGCTCCGGGCTGTAGACCTCGAACAGGACCTGTCCGCGCTTGACTGCGTCGCCGACGGCATTCACCGCCAGCTTCTCGATCCAGCCGCTGAACTTGGGCGCCACGACGAACTGCCGCCGTTCGTCGAACTGCAGCGTGGCGAAGGCGCGCACGGTGCGCGAAAGCGCGCGTTCGGCCGCCACCTCGCTGCGCACGCCGAGCCGCTGCACCTTGTCGAGACTCACCTTCACTGTCCCCGGGTTCTCGCCGGCCTCGTCCTCGCAGACCGGGATATAGTCCATGTTCATGGAGTCCTTCTTCGGCACCGGCGAAGTGTCGGGCGCACCCATGGGATTGCGATAATATTTGGCCGGCTTTCCGTTGCACGGACCGCTCGCCTCGGCCGCCGGAGCTTGGGCGACACTGGGGCTTCTTGCCGACGGTTGCGGGGCGGCATCCGACCAGTCCGTGACGACGGCGGCCAGTGTTAGACCGACAACGATGCCGCCGACTGTCAACCGGGCGGCACCGGCAATGCCGGTCCGTGACTTTGCAACGACTTTCATGACACTCCTCCGCGATGCCGTCGCGCAACGCGCGGCGGCTCAAGCCGACGGTCGAAGAGTCAGGCTCGCGGCGGAATAGGATCGGGGGGCGGGCACAGCCCGGTTAGCGAGGCCGTGCGCAGCGACCAGCGAATCTTGCCGGCATCCATCGCCGGCAAGTCGAACGGCACGGTCGCCAATGTCGGAGAGACGTTCGACGAAGTCTGGAGGCAGTTTGACGTTGGCGCAGGGCACGGTGCCGTGCCGCACCCGTCGCAATGGTCGCAGGGCTGTTCACCAAGGGTGCTCTGCGGTTGCGTGGACGGCCCGGCCGGGACTGTCGCGGCAGCGACGCTCGCGAAGCCGCTCGCCAGGACGGCGAGACAGCCTAGGAGAGCAGCGAGGACACGAAGGCGCTTCATGATCGGTTACGGCAATCTCTACTTATAGCATCGGTCCGGTGGGCACTTCGAATGAACCTCTGTTGCTTGCGGACGAGCTCCTCACCACAGGCGCTGTTGTCGTGGTTGCGGACCGTGCCGACATGATAGCGTGTGGAGACGAGATGGTGGCCGCGAGCGAGGAAATCGGCCAGCCCACGAAATCGAGGCGGAGGCCCTGCGGCAAAGATCTCGCCTCCTGATCACCGCAGATTGCGGCGGCAGCAACGGAGCGCGCGTCAGGCTATGGAAGCTCGAGCTGCAGAAGCTCGCCGATCAGACCGGATTGACCATCACTGTCGCTCACCATCCTCCCGGCACCAGCAAGTGGAACCGCATCGAGCACCGAATGTTCGCCTTCATCACCCAGAACTGGCGCGGCAAACCCTTGCTCACTCACAAGGTCATCGTCCAGTTGATCGCTGCCACCACGACTGCCTCCGTCTCACCATTGAAACTGCCATCGATGCAACTCGATACCCGAAAGGGGCTAAGGTCTCCGACCCAGAGTTCGCCGCCATCAGTATCAGGTACGGTTCTTTCCATCCCGATTGGAACTACACCATCCGTCCACGAGCGAGCGTTCCCGACTCCTCAATATGAAGCGTTTATTTCGTTACGGACCCTAAGCGGGGGCACCTCCCCGCGCTGCGCGCAGGGAGGCCGGCATGCGGGGTCATCCGCTCAGCAGGAACGTCAGCTCGTGCTTGTTGTGGTGCAGATGCAGCACCCGCGCCCCCGGGATGGCCGCGAACGACGCGGCGGTGTCGTGGTCGGTGGCGCCCTGGAACTTGAGGGTACAGACGAAGCTCCGCACCAGGCCCGACGCCCGCCAGCGCTCGACCAGCCGCAGCAGGCGGGCCGGATAACAGACGATATCGGAGAACAGCCAGTCGATCGGGCCGACGCTCTCGGGCGCGAGCGCGAAGGCGCTCTCGCCGCGCCACGTCACGCCCGGCATCGCGGCGACGGGTGGCGCGAGCGGTGCCTTGTCGACGGCGATCACGCCGGCGTCGAGCCGGGCCAGCGCCCACGTCCAACCGCCGGGCGAGGCACCGAGATCGAGGCAGCGCTCGCCCGGCCGGGGCCAACGGCCGAGGCGGACCAGGGCCTCCCACAGCTTCAGGTAGGCACGGTTCGGCGGCCCGGTCCGGTCCTCGACGAAGGTGACCTCGCCGTTGGCGAAGGGCGAGGTGCAGCGCGTCGCCGCCAGCATGCGGTCGGGCGCGAGCAGCGTCCACGAGCCGAGCGGCGCGGCCGGCGCCGCGGCGGGAAAGACCACGGGCTTGGCCGAGACATGCGGCAGGCGCTCGGCGATCAGCGCCGCGCGGCGATGGTGCACCGGCGCGTACATTGCCCAGTTGCGCTGGAGGGCGCGCAGCGCCTGCGCCGCGCTGCCGATCGAGGGGGCCGGCAACTCCACGCAGTCGAGCCAGGTATTGGCCGCCCAGGCCGCCGCGACCGGCGGCCCCTCGCACAGGATCAGCCGGCCGTGACGCATCGTCTCCGAGGTGCCGCTCCGCCGCAGCTCCTCGGCCAGCTGGTCGGTGAATCCGTCGGCCGCGAGGTAGGCCGTAATCATGTCGCCGTCGTTCTCCCGTAACCGTCAGGGCATAGCCCGCCGGGCAGACCGCATGCTAGTAGCCGTCCGAGGATCGAACCGCCGAAGGGAGGGACATCGTGATCAGCAGAAGGCAGATGATGACGGCAATCGCGGCCGGCGCGCTCTTGAGCGCGAGCGGCGCCCTGGCCCAGGGCCAGCCGATTGTCGGCATCTCGACCGTGACGACCTACTCCGCCGATGCGCGCATCACCGCCGTCGACACCAACGCGCGCACCGTCACCTTCACCTTCGCCAACGGCGCCACCGCGACGCGCAAGGTGAGCCCGACGCTCGCGAACTTCAACGCCGCCAGGATCGGCCAGAACGTCTCGGTGGGCTTCGAGGATCGCCTGACGTTCGTGCTGTCCGGGCCCAACGCCAAGACGCCGCGCGATCGGGACATCAACGTCAGCGCCACCGCGTCGATGGGCAAGAGCGGCGCCAGCGTGTCGGCCGACCAGCTGGTCGTGAGCTGGTGGGTCACCGGCGTCGACGTGGCCGCCGGCACGATCTCCGTGATCAACCCGGCCGGCGGCGAGGTGCGGACCTACAGCGTCACGACCCAGGCGGGCCGCGATCAGCTGCCGCGCGTCAAGCCCGGCGACTCCCTGACGGCGATCGACAGCCAGGTCCTGGTCGTGTCGATCGCGCCGAAATCCTGAGACCGGAGGTCGGTCAGGGAACGACGTTGCGCGGTTCTGCCGGGGCCATCCCCCATAGGTCCCCTGGCAGGCTTCGCGTGCCCACCGCGCATGGGGAGCGTGCCGCGCAGAGTCACGCCGACGCCGCGAAAGCGCCGAGAGGGTCACGGCATCCTCCGAAACGGCCGGCTAACCTCTGCGGCTGGCCGTGCTTGCGCGCCAGCCCACGACGGCCAGGACGAACAGAAGGACGGCCGAGATGGCGAGGGCCGTGAGATAGGCGACGTCGAACGCCTGGTGCACGGACACGACGAGGGGGCGCGCGACGTCGGCGGGCAGGGCTTGCGCCGCCGCCAGCGCCTGATCGATCCCGGTGCGCACGGCGGGCGGAAAGTCCGGTCCCTTGGGCAGGGCGAGGGCCAGCGGATACACACCGACGAGAATGCTGCCCAGGACGGTGACGCCGATCGCCCCGCCGAGCTCGATGGAAACTTCCTCGATCGAGGCGGCCATGCCGGCGCGGTCGACGGAGGCATGGCTCATGATGGCGTGCGATGAGGCGGCGATCGAGCCGCCGACGCCGAGGCCGAATGCCGCCAGGCTGAGGAGCTGGGGCGCCGCGCCGGCATGGGCCGACAGGAACAGGCCGGCCAAGCCTGTTCCGCCGACCAGAAGGGCCCAGGTTACCACACGGTCGGTGCCGTAGCGCGGGGTCAGCCAGCCCGCGAGCGGGCCGCCGACGAAGGCCATCACCGAGCTCGGCAGCATGAACAGCGCCGCGTCGAGTGGGGAGAGACCCTGCACAAGCTGCAGGCGCTGACTGAGGACCAGCGCAATGCCGATGATGCAGAAAGCCGACGCGAGCGCCGACAGGACGGCGATCGTGAAGCCGCGATCCCGGAACAGGCTGAAGTCGATGAGGGGCGAGGCGCTCCGCCGCTGCCGCCATGCGAACAGGGCGAGGGCTGCGGCACCGACTGCCGCCGCTGCCGCGGCCGGGAGGACGTGCGCCTGGGCGATCCCCTCGATCGCATAGGCAAGACCCACGAGCCCGATCAGGATGAGGATCGACCCCGGCAGATCCCAAGGCGCCTTGCTTGTGCCAGCGTCGGCCGGAATGAGGGCAAGGGCCGCAACCAGCGCCACCACGACGACGGGAACGTTGACCAGGAAGACCGAGCCCCACCAGAAGTATTCGAGCAGCACACCGCCGATCAGCGGCCCGATGGCCGAGCCGCCGGCGGCGATCGCGCTCCACACGCCGATCGCGAGCGCGCATTCCTTCTCGTCGCTGAAAGTCAGCCGGATGATCGACAGCGTGGCCGGCATCATCGAGGCTGCGCCCACCGCAAGCAGCGCGCGGGCGCCGATCAGCACGGCGGGCGACGGCGAATAGGCCGCCACCAGCGAGCCCAACCCGAAGATGCAGAGGCCCGCGACGAGCATGCGCTTGTGCCCGATCTTGTCGCCCAGCGTGCCGCAGCCGGGCAGAAGCCCCGCCACCACGAGCGAATAGGTGTTGATGATCCAGATCTTCTCGGAGGTGCTGGCGCCGAGATCGCGGGTCAACGTCGGAAGGGCGGTATGCAGCACCGTCATGTCGACGACGATGAGAAAGACCGCGCTCGACACGATCGCCAGAATGGCCCATCGGCCCGCGCTCGAGACCTTCATCGGACTGCCCCACGCTCCTGAGATCGACCTGTCGGGCGCGTCGACAGGCTCGAGCCTGCTACGCGTCGTGCGACCTCCGGAACGTGGATGCCCTCACCCCGCTTCGACGATGCTTCTCCCGTTCGCCTGCGTCAAACAGAGATCGGGGCACGATGGCAGGCGGAGGGCGCTCCCGGGTCGCGGCGGCGCTGCGAGGCCGCGGAGACCATGAGCGCCTTCGACCTGCGCCCAGACTCAGGTCGGCTCGTCCCTGCTGTGGTACCGATGCCGCGCCCGCGCCCCTGGAAGTGCCGCGAAGGCGGCTGCGGTGTCGTGATCGCGCCAGGTCGCGCCGGCGCAGGGCATTCGCCTGCGGCAAACGAATGAGAATGTCCTGCGTCTCAGGGGATGTTGTTGCGCAGGTCTGCCGGGGCCGTTGTCCCGGCAGGCCGCTCGGGACCGCCCCGCACGGAGAGCGTGCCGCGCAGGGTCACGTCGACGCCGCGAATGTCGAGCGAGAGCGTGCCCGGCTCGACGCGTCCGCTGGCCGAGGCCTTGCTCAGGGTGCAGCCGCCGGCCTCCGGAATACGGAGATCGCCGCTGATCGCACCCGATCCGTCGACAGCGAGCCGGATCGGCAAGGTGCCGCATTGGGGGTGGAGGAGGTTGCCGGTCACGAAGCCGCCGGCAATCGCGACGACGGCCTCGACCGGGCGCAACGCCGACTGGCCGCCGCCGGTGGCCGACACAGACAACGACCCGCCATAACTGGCGCCGGCTGGCGCGAGAGCGGATGGTCGCGGTGCAGCGCTCGTCCTGCGCCCCGAATCGAGAAGCGGCCTGGCGTCTCGCAGCAGGTCTTCGTGCTGGCCTGCCGTCAGGTATCCGGTCGGCGCGTGCCCGTGCCGCCGTTGCCAGGCCGCGATCATCTCGCGCGACCTCGGGCCGAGGGCGCCGTCCGAGCCGTTCGTGTCGAAGCCCTGCACGGTGAGGGCGCGCTGGACGAGCCGGCGGTTCTCGACGCCCAGCCGCAGCGCCGCCTCTTCCGCTTGCCCGGGCTGCGATTCCGACCCGACGGCCGACGCGGGCGGCATGACGGCAGCAGGAGGCGGAGCAGCGGGCTCGGCGACCACGACCGGCGGCGGCGTCGTCCCGGCGCCAGCCGATTCGACCGGAGCGACGGGCACCACGGGCGCACGCGCCGCGTAGAAGGCATAGTCGCCGACCGCCAGCAGGATCGGCACGCCGGCCGCCAGCGCCAGCCACTTCCAGAGGCCGCCGCGGCGCGCGCCGACGGCGAGCTCGGTCGGCGGGCTGGGTGGCGTGGGTGGCGTGGGCGGCGTCGGCGTCGTGACGGACCTCGCGACAGGATTCGCGACCGTGCGGGTCCCGGCGGTGTTCATCACCACGGTCGGCGCCGCTTCGTCGACGTCCGTGCGCAGGAGACGGCGCCAATCGGCGATGGTTTGCGGGCGCTCCTCGGCATGAAGTGAAAGCCCCGCGTCGATGCCCGACAGAAGGGTGCGCGAAAAGCCCTCGGGGGATCGCTGGACCAGCGGCACGCAGTCATCCTGCAGCAGGCGGTCGACGGCGCTCGGCGGGGGCGTCCCCGCGATGGCGTGGTAGAGCGTGGCCGCCATCCCGTAGATGTCGGTCCAGGGGCCTTGCCGGGCCGAGCTGAACTGCTCGGCGGCGGCATAGCCCGGCGTGAAGATCGCGGTCATCGTCGCCGTGCGATCGCCGAGCGACGCGCGCGATGCCCCGAAGTCGATCAGGATCGGCCTGCCGTCATCGTCCAGCAGCACGTTGGCCGGCTTGATGTCGCGATGCAGGAAGCCCGCCTGGTGCACCTTCTCCAGGCCCTCGAGCAGCGGCCACACGATGGCATCGATCTCGCGCGGGCCCAGCGATCCCGCCGCGGCGATGCGCTTCTCCAGCGTCGCGCCCTGCACCAGGGCCATGACCATGTAGCCGGTGCCGTTCTCCTCGAGGAAGTCGAAGACCTGCACGATCGACGGCACATCGTGCAGGCTGGCGAGCGTGCGGCCCTCCTCGACGAAGCGCTGGCGGCCCCAGTCGAAATCCGCGGCCACCTCGGTCGAGCGCGGCTGCACGCTGGCGCCGTCCTGACGCACCGCCAGCGCGGCCGGCAGATACTCCTTGATCGCCACCATGCGGTCGAGCTGGGCGTCGCGCGCGCGATAGGTGATGCCGAAGCCACCCTGCCCCAGGACAGCCTCGATCTCGTACCGCCCGACCCGCGATCCCGGCGCCAGCGCGACATGGTCGACCCGGGGCGCGGGGTCGACGGCACGGGAACGAATTGGACGGGCACTCATCTCGGCGGGAAACCTGAGCACACAACGCGCCTGGCCCTGGCAACGTTGCATAGCCCGGAACGAGGCAGCGCGATCTCAGCTTCCCAGTGTCCTCCCCAGCTTCGCTGATACGGAGTGGACCCAACTCATGTTTCCCGCTGACGCGGGCGGAGCAGATTCGAAGCCTCATGTTCCTCTCCGCCCGCGTAGCGGGGGGAGAGGCTAGTTGAGGTGGGTCATGGGGCGCCGTCCGGGAACTGATTTACATCGGTCCATATGGCTTCGCGGTCTTCGAGAGACGCAGGCGAAATCGGCGAAGTAAGGACCGATCGGATTCTGGCGGCGGAATTTGATGCCGTCCATGCGCGCGGCACGCAGCAGCTCCCAGACGATCTTTTCGGGAGACGTACTGCGGCGAAGGTCGCACGCCCGCCCGATTCGGTGCTGGGGCATCCACCCACCTCTCCTCCCCCGCGCTATGCGCGGGGCCCCTTCCTCTCCCCCCACTTACGCGGGCGGAGAGGACCTTATGAGCGGCCTCCATCCCGATCCAACCCCGCCGAGCCGGATGGCTCCCGTCATCGCGGCTTGCTAACCTCCGGCCAACACGGAGGGTTTCATGGCAAAGTTCGGCATTGGCCAATCGATCCGCAGGGTCGAGGATCCGCGTCTGCTCACGGGCGGCGGGCGCTACACCGACGATACCAGGCTCGAGGGCGCGGCGGCGCGCGCCTACGTGCTGCGCTCGCCCCACGCCCATGCCGACATCCGCAGGATCGACACCTCAGCCGCCAGGAGCGCCCCGGGCGTGTTGGCGGTGTTTACCGGCGACGACGTGAAGAAGGCAGGCTTCGGCGACGTGCCCTGCCTGGTGCCGCTCGACAATCGCGACGGCACGCCGCGCGGCGAGACGCCCCGGCCGATGCTGGCGCAGGGCCGCGTCCGTCACGTGGGTGACCCCGTGGCGCTGGTCATTGCCGAGACGCTGGAACAGGCCAAGGACGCCGCCGAGCTGATCGAGGTCGACTACGCGGCGCGCCCGCACGTCGTCGGCACGTTCGAGGCGGCGCAACCCGGCGCGCCGCTGGTCCACGACCACATCAAGAGCAACATCGTGTTCGACTGGGAGATGGGCGATCGCGCCGCGACCGAGGCGGCCTTCGCCAGGGCCGATCGCGTGGTCAAGCTGCAGCTGGTCAACAACCGGCTGGTCGTGAACTCGATGGAGCCGCGCGGCGCCATCTGCACCTACGATGCCAAGGACGACCGCTCGACGCTTTGGCTCTCCTGCCAGGGCGTCAGCATGATCCGCCCCGTGGTTGCCGACCTCATCCTCAAGATCGGCTCGCCGAAGCTGCGCGTGCGCACGGGCGATGTCGGCGGCGGCTTCGGCATGAAGATCTTCGTCCATCCCGAGTACCCGATGGTGGTGTGGGCATCGCGCGCGCTGAAGCGCACCGTGAAGTGGATCCCCGATCGCCAGGAGGCCTTCCAGTCCGACATCCAGGGCCGCGACCACGTCTCGATCGCCGAGATGGCGCTCGACAAGGATGCGAAATTCATCGGCTGCCGCATCACGACCTACGCCGCACTCGGTGCCTACCTGAACCACTTTGCGCCGTTCATCCCCACCCTCGCCGGCAGCTCGATGCTGGTCGGCCTCTACCAGACGCCGGCGACCTACGTGAACGTCAAGGGCGTGCTGACCAACACCGTGCCGACCGATGCCTATCGCGGTGCCGGGCGGCCCGAGGCGGCCTACCTGCTCGAGCGCTTCGTCGATCACATCGCCCGCGAGACCGGGCTCGGTCCCGACGAGATCCGCGCCCGCAACTTCATCAAGCCCGGCCAGATTCCCTTCAAGACGGCGCTGGGCGACACCTACGACTCGGGCGACTTCGAGACCGTCATGCGCAAGGCGATGGCCAAGGCCGACTGGAAGGGCTTCGCGTCGCGCCGCGCCGCCTCGGAAGCCAGGGGCAAGTGGCGCGGCATCGGCATGGCGACCTATGTCGAGAAATGCGGCGGCGGCGGCATGCCCGAGACCGCGATCGCCAAGTTCAACGACGATGCCTCGCTGACGCTCTATCTCGGCAACCAGACCAACGGCCAGGGCCACGAGACGGCGATCCGCCAGATCGCCTCGGCGCGGCTCGGCATCGATGCCGAGCGCATCGATATCGTGCAGGGCGATTCGGACGTCACGCCCGAGGGCATGACCGGCGGCAGCCGCATGGTCTCGGTGGCCGGCGTGGCGACGCTGGGCCTGGCCGACAAGATCATCGCCAAGGGCAAGCTGGTGGCGGCGAGCGTCCTCGAGGCCAGCGCCGCCGACATCGACTTCGCCGACGGCAGCTTCAAGATCGTCGGCACCGACCGCTCGATGAGCCTGTTCGACGTCGCCACGGCGGCCCGGAACCCCAAGCACGTGCCGGCGGGCGAGAAGCCCGGCCTCGACGACGATTTCACCCGCATGCCCGACGCCGACACCTTCCCCAACGGCTGTCACATCTGCGAGCTCGAGGTCGACCCCGACACCGGCACCCTGGAGATCCTGAACTACAGCGTGATGGACGATTTCGGCATGGCGCTGAACCCGCTGCTCCTGCAGGGCCAGGTCCATGGCGGCGTCGGCCAGGGCGTCGGCCAGGCGCTGACCGAGAAGACCGTCTACGACAAGGAGTCGGGCCAGCTGCTGAGCGGCAGCTTCATGGACTACGCCCTGCCGCGCGCCGACATCGTGCCGGCGGTGGCCTTCGACATGCACAACAGCCCGTGCACGACCAACCCGCTCGGCGTCAAGGGCGCAGGCGAGGCGGGCGCCATCGGCGCCCCGCCGGCGGTGATCAACGCCATCGTGAGCGCCATCCATCCGCATACGGGCGTGACGCATGTCGACATGCCGGTGACCGCGGCGAGCCTGTGGGCGGTGATCGCGGCCAATCGGGCGAGGAAGGCGGCGTAGCGCCGTGGATCCGTCTGGATCGCGAGCATACTCGCATACGCTGCGCCTTTTTCCTCCCCAGCTCCGCTGGGGAGACCCCCAGCACGCCGGCGCGCACCACGATGCTGAGAAAATGGTGGCGCTGCGAGAGGGAAGCTCATGGCTG
>LNFM01007523.1_pt1 | contig 18615 bp, 23 predicted proteins | sample 596031 | NCBI WGS metagenome assembly LNFM01 (sample SAMN04254537, study PRJNA301005) | activated carbon metagenome | isolation source: dual media filters at the Ann Arbor, Michigan drinking water treatment plant | place: USA: Ann Arbor | reverse complement strand
CTGCGCAGCTCGAGCGTGGGGCTTACGCCGATCGCGGTCTCGATCGCGTCGAGGCGGGCGTTGCGGACGGCAACGGAATGTTGGACAGCCATAGTTCATGCTCCTTTGTTCGCCCAAGGGCGGTGTGCTGGTGTGGGGTGTTGGGTGGGTCAGGCGTTCAGGCCGCAGGCTTCGTCCAGAACGGCGTCGGGCCAGCCCAGCGTCGCCTGCAGGTGCGCGAGTTGCGCGCCGGTGCGGGCGAAGGCTTGCGATCCGGCCCATTCAATCATCGCGTCGTCACCTGCGGCCGCGAACGCCGCGATCCATTCGCCACGGGCCGCCATTGCCGCCTCCGGTGCGGTCAGGATGCCCGTGCGGCGCAGCGCCATGCACAGGGCCAGACGCGATGCGCTGGCTTCTGATCGCGCCGCGGCAAGTGTTTCCTCCGGCGTGGGCGGGACATAAGGCGCGGGGTTCATTTCCAGCGCGACAGCGTGGACCGCACGGCCCAGCGGTTCAATGTCCTCCGGATCTGCGGTAAAGGGAATCCAGCCGAATTGCGGATGATTGATCTCGCAGTCAATCGCGCCATCAGCGGCGAACACCGGGTTGCGCAACTCCATCAGGAAATCCTCACGAAAAGACTGGTAGAAGTCCCGCCAGAGCTGTTGACCGTCTCGCCCATGCAGCGCCAAGTCCCAGATGGAGCGCCCGCGAAGGCCGGTGCCCCGTCTGCGTGGGAATACCGAAGGCTGCTACCCGCGATGGTGGCACCGGGAGCGAGAGTCGTTAAAGTGTTGATTCTCATGAAGGCGTATGACCCAACTGCACCAACCGCCGTGAACCATGTGCCCATCGCGGCAAACTGAATGCGGGGGGCGGTTGCGTCGCCTTCTGCAATCGCAAGAGGGTTATCCCGCAACGCCTGAATCGTGGTGGCAAAGGGCTTCGCGCCCACCGCCACAAGGGCGTTGCTGATTGTCGTATAGGCTGGCATCTATCTACACCCAGGCAAAAGGCAGGACATTTCCTGCGCCGTCAGTTCCGCTTGCATCAACCCACGCGCCGATTTCGGTCACGGGCCGCGCGTCCAAGGCGTCCACCCACTCCCAGAGCAGGCCGCCGTTTTCGTTGTCTTCCGCCTGGAAGCGGTAGCGATGCCCTTGTTCCACGGTTTCCGCGCTGGTGATCAGCCACGGCTGCACCAGCTCGAGGCCGCTCGGGTCGACGCGCAGGAAATGCCGGATCTGCAGCACGTCGCCGGTCCAGCAGTTCGCGATGTCCTTCGCCGTCAGATCGAAGCTGATGTAGCGCCGCACGTCGCGGAACCGCAGGAGGTAGGCGCTGGCGAGCGTCCGGGCGATCACCGAGGTGTTCACCCAGCGGCAGAAGATTTCCCGCACCGCCGGCTCGCCCCCGTACTGGCGCTCCTTGTCGATATCGAGGTAGGCCTCGGCGTTGGCGAAGTTGGCCTTGTCGGTGAGGCTCAGGGTCGGGTTGCGCAGGTTGTAATAGACATAGACCTGGCTCACCCGGCGCTCCGGCCGCTCTTTGATCACGACCGAATCCGAGATGAGCTCGCCCTCCTGGGTAAGCGTATTGGGGGCATAGTTCGGACGCTGGGCGCGGTAGAGGATCTGCTGCACCCGCTCGTCCCACCAGATATTGACCAGGGCCTGCTGGCAGAGCTCGCCCATCAGCTTCTGCACCGGCACCGGGTCGGTGATGTGGCAAGTGAAGGCGTAGAGCTCGCGCCACTCGGCCTGCTCGAGGTCCCAAGCCGGCTTATCGATGTAGCCGGCCGGCACCTTTCCCCAGGTGGTCGCCAGGTCGTAGAGAATGTCGGCGGCCGGGGCAGCGACGTAAGACAGCACCCGCTGCGCCCGGTCGAACTGGTTGTGCGCCGCGGCCGTAGTGTTCAGCTGGCCCCGGGTGACGCCGGTAAACTCCACGTTGCTGCCGACCAGGGCGCGAGCGGTGTAAGCGAGGATCTCGTTGTTGATGCGCAGCCGGCCGGTGGCGGGATAGTCGGCCAGGACAGCCCCGGCGACCTGGAAGCTGGTGGCGACCGCGGTAAGGGCGAGCGAGAGGGCGCCGGGCGAGAGGGCCGGGGCGGTGACGTTGGTGTCGGTGACCTTGCGCAGAATGTCCTTCGCGGTGATCCGGACCTGGGACCGCGACGCGTCGATCTTCTCCACGACGTACTCGCGCTTGATCATCGCGGCGAGCTCGTCACCCATATAGCCGTCGTAGATCCGCACCAGAAAGCCGACGTGGAAGGGATTGCGGGCCAGCCATTTCGACCAGAAGCTGGCGCGGGTCTCCGGATCATAGGCCCGGGTCGAGAGGTAGGGATCGAGGCCCACGTCGTTGTGGGGGAAATCCATGATGGTGATCTCGGCCACCGCCCGGAGGCCGAGCGGCTGAATGTCCTCGTTGCCCGCTCCGACGTTCAGCACGGTGGGCGAGGTGTCGACCGAGATCAGCGCCGGGATCGCAAGGCCCGGCTGGAAGCCCGAGGCCAGCGGCCGGTTCGCCGCCGGGGCCACAAAGCGGATCAGCACCTCGCCGGAGAGGTCAAGCGTGGTCGGCGACTTGCAGGTTGCATCGCCTCCGTAGCAGCTCTCGCCGGTGCCGAGGCAGGGCGCGACGCCGAAGGTGAGGGCGCAGGTCGGCTGCACGAGCTCGACCACCTGCAGCGGTTCGCGGACAAAATCGGTGGCGGCCATCAGTCAAGGTGTCCCGTGATGCTCAGAGAGACCGCCATGTAGCCGCGGATCCCCATGTTGGACGGCTGCGGCGCGGCATCGGTCCAGCACCAGGCCACGCTCTCCGGCATGGCGCTGGGGTTCTGGATCAGGCCGAAAGGGGTCTGCGGCAGGGCCTTGGCAAAGGGCTGGAAGCTGCTGCGGTACCAGGCCCCGTCGAGGTGGGTCCAGTTCATGTCGGTCTGCGAGGCCTGGCGCTGGATCATCCGGCCCAGCCATTGCCCGGTCTCGCTGATGGCCTGGCGGCTCTCGACCAGGCGCGACAGCCCGATCGGCCGCACGCCGGCAAAGACCGGCTGGGTCATCTGCAGCGCCACGCCGGCGCGAATGATCCCGATCTGCACCGCGCCCGAGGCACCGGTCACCACAAGACGGATTTCGCGGACCGAGTAGGGCACGCCGGCGTTGTTCAGCATGACCGCGATGGCGCTGTCGTCGGTCGGCGTGATGGTCGCGCGGGTGGTGAAGGCGCCGCCCAGGGTCGAGGCGGTCTGCACCAGCACGGTGCTACCGGTGCTGCCGAGATTGTGGGCGGCGATGAACACCGTATCGAGATCGAAATTCGCCGAGGCCACCATGGTCCAGTTGGCCGGCAGGGCGCCGGCCGACCAGCGCTGGAAGGTGTAGTCATTCAAGGCCAGGTCGCCCCCGGCCGGGTCGACCGTCCCATAGGCCGGCGCCCAGAGGATGCGGGCATGGCGTAGGGACTGGTTCGCGCCCAGCGTGTAGCCCGAGGTGCTAAGGGTCATTGCGAGGTCACCGTAGCGATAATCTGGCTGCCATTGCGGCGGGCCGCATTGATCTGCTCGGAGATCTGACGCGCGACGCGCTCGCCGATGCCAAAGCGGTCGTTCGTCACGGTAAAGTTCATGTTCGTCACCGGGGCCTGGGGCGCCGCAGCCGCGGCGCTGGCACCACCCCCGCCCCCGCCGCCGCCACCGCCGCCATTGCCGGCAGACTTGATGGCCGCGATGAACCCGATGCCCTTGGCGATGACGGCCGCCGCGGTGGCAAAGCCCAAGGTGCCTTTCCTCAGCTCCTTGGCCGCGCCTTCATAGGTCGAGATCAAGGCCTGCGCAGCCGAGAAGATGCTGGCGGCCTTAAGCGCCTTCTTGTTGAAAGCCCCCATGGCGCCCAGGATTTCCGCGCCGCCGGCAAGCGCGCTTTGCAGAGACCACTGGTTCCCCATTTCCCTGATGCCGGCGAGGCGATCCTGATGCTCCTCCTCGAGCCGCTCGATCGCCTCGTGCTTGCCGCCCAAGGCCGCGAGTTCGGCCTCGGTCGCGGCGTTCAGGGCGGCGAGGCTTTCCTCATACCAGACCGCGACGATTTCCGCCTCGGTGCGCAGGCTTTCGACCAGGGCCTCGATGCGGGCGGTCATCGGGTTGGACCCGCCACCACCACCGCCGCCACCACCGCCGCCGGTCGGGGCGCCCCAATCAATGCCGCCAATGCCATTGGGCGCTGATGGGGCATTGGGCGAGGACGTCATCCCGCTTTCGAAAGTGGGCGGCATGTTGCCATCGGCCGCGCCCAGAGGCGTGCCCGTATCGGTGCCGGGAATGCCATTGACCGCCGCTGCGGCCTTCGCCGCAGCGCTGGCGACCAGCCCGAGGGCGGAGGCAAGGTTGTTGGCCCAGCCGACCGCGCCGGACATATCCAGCCCCGAGAGGGCATCGGCCGAGCTCATGGCCTTTTCGAGGTTGGAGACCGCGACCTTCAGCTCGGCCGAGTATTGCTGCGCCGCCTCGACGTCGCCCGCGTCCAGCGCCGCCTGCAGCTTCAACCCGAGATCATAGGCGTGGCGGATCATGCTGCTGATCGCTTCGGCCAGGACCGGGAACTCGGCGCTCAGCTGCTTGAGATCACCGGTCATCACCATGGAGCCGCGACCGATGCCCTCGACGAACTGTTCATACCCCTGGCGGATTTCCTCGAGCCGCTCGATGGCGTTGGTTTCGGCGAGGATGGCCTCAAGCTCGCGCCACCCGCCGGCCAGGGCGGCCGCCGCGTCAACGCTGCCGAACTTCTCCATGACGGCGTTGTAATTCGCCATGTTGTTGAAGAAGGCGATGCCGGTGTTCTGCGCACCGGTGATCGCCAGGGCGAGGTGCTGGAACATGCCCGCGGCCTGCTCGACGGTCGGGGCCAGCGTCACCGCCAGCACGTTCCCGAGGCCCTGCCCGGCCATGGCCATCCGGCCAATGGCGTCGTTCGCAGCCTCGATCTGCTGCGCGTCGATATCGGACACGGCGATGCCGAAATCCTGCTGGAACTTCGCCGCCTCGGCTGCCGCGGCGCCGAAGCCGCCCAGCATGGTGATGGCGTCGGCGCCAGAGCGGCCAAAGATGTTCAGCGCGGCCGCAGTCTGCGCCGCCGGGTCCTTGATCGAGGCGATCTTTTCGGCGATCAGCGCGAACTGCTCGTCCGCCCCGAGCCCGGCCAGATCAGCCATGCTGACGCCAAGCGCCCGGAACTGCTCGACCTGAGTCGCGGTCCCGGTGCCGAGCGAGGCGATGTTGTCCTGCATCTTGATCAGGATCTTGGACAGCTGGTCGCTTTGGACCCCCGCCTCCTCCGCCACCATCGCCATCGACTGGAACGATGCCACCGAAATGCCGACGGCCCGGGCCTGCTTCGACATCGCGTCGATGTTGGCCATGCTGGTCTTGGTCAGCGCCCCGAGGGCGGTCGCGGCCACCCCCACCCCGATCGCGGCCCGCGCCATGGTCGAGCCCAGAAGCGCGCCCATGCGGGATCCGGTGCTGCCGAAGTCAGCCAGGGCGCCCTTGCCCTTGCCGAGCTCGCGGACCATCGGGCCGACATCGGCACCGACCACAATGGCGATATCACCGACTGTCGCCATTACCAGAAACCCCCATCATCGTTGCCGTTCAGCATGTCTTTAATCTTGCGCCGGTCATCCGCCGAAAGACGTGGCTTCGCATCTTGGGGCTGCAGCGTTTCTGCCAAAATCCAGAAATGCCGCGGCCTCATGGTCCAGAACTCCGACGGCGCGATGTGGAGCTGGGTGACGGCGATTTGAAATGCCGTTGCTACGAAGCCTCGGTCTTTCCCGGCTGTTCGCCCTCATCAGTGTCACCCGCCACCGGGGTCTCCAGGTCCGGCGCGAATTCCATGATCACCATCGCCAAGTCGCCGAGGCTCTTGTTGATGGCGGCAGAGAGGCCGCCGGGGGTTCCATCAACGTGACGGACCAGTTCGGCCTTCACCTCCGCGTCCGAGACCTTGCACCCGGCAAAACGCAAAAGGGCGCCATATGCCTTGGAAACCACCCCGAGGCGTGGATCGGCCATCTCACGGCCGATCCCCCGAAGGGTGATGAAACGCTCCACTTCATCACCCGCCGCGAATGCGCGGTCCTCAGGAATGACGTACTCCGCGCCTTTGAAGGTGATGCGAATAGCCGGCATCAGGCGGCCGTCCAGGTGATGACGCCCGAGGACTGGATCGAGGCGGAGAATTCCGCCGGGCCGTCGTGGTTGCCGGTGACCTCCAGGTTGTTGAAGAAGAACGACCCGGCCGCGGTGCCGATCCCCTCGATGCGGATCTCGTAGTTGTCAAACAGCGCGGTCGTCAGACCGAGCGAGGCGGCGATCAGGGTGGATCCGTCCAGAAGGCCCGAGACCGTCATGTCGACCGACCGCACCGAGGCATCGTTCAGGAGGGTGCGCCAGCCGTCGTCACCCTTGTCGGTGATATCGATGGGCTCGTTGTTGATTGCGATCGTATCGGCGCGGGCGCCCGCGACCAGGACGGCGCCAACACCGGTGCCCTTGTAAATCTTGACCTTGCGGCCAGCCACTTTTGCCATGGGAAGGCTCCATCTAAGGGATCAGGACGCTTCACAGCGTTCGGTCCAGCGCTTGCCCAAGGCGCGGAAGGGCAGTGAATCAGGTGGCCTCCAGAAGCCCCCGATACTCGCAGACACCGTGGAAGGAGCCGTCCGCGACGCGGTCGCAGAAGCTCACCTCCCGGCGAAGTAGGTAGAGGCGCTGCCCGGCCAGGGTCAGATCGCCGTGGTGCAGCCGGGCGTAGATTTGCGCCTGGATATCCTTGGTCTCGGCATGCGAGCCCGATCGGCTGCGGGTGTGGATCCGGGCCACGAAATCAAAGCCGGTCTCGGCCTTGTCGTCCATTTCGGCAAAGACGATCGAGCCGACCTCGGTGAAGGGATAGGTGGCCAGGCTCGCCCCGTCCGCGGCCTGGGGGGCCACGTCATAGACCCGCAACCCGAGGGCGGTGAGGGCGGAGTAAAGCGCCCCCTGCACTGCCGTCTCCACGCCCATGCTCAGCCCCGCTTCATTTCGCGCTTCATGCGCGCGGCCAGTTTCTTAGCGAAGGCCTCCATGTAGACCCGGTCCATGTTCGGCCGCATCTCCTGCAGGGCCTTCAGGAAGTAGGCGTGATCCACCCCGTCGGGGCCATCGCCGTACTCGAGGAACCGCCAATAGAAGGCACCGTAGACCCGCACCGAACTGCTGACGGTGTTGCGGGTGGCCTTGTCGCGCTTTGCCTTGATCCCGGCCTTCAGCCCGCCGGTGTCCGCCGGCGCAAATTCCTTGGCTGACTTCGCCAGCTGCTGCGCGATATCCTGCACCGTGGCGCGCATGAGGTTGCGGCCCACGCGCGGGCCGACCTCGGTGAGGGCGCGGTTGACATCGGCGATGCCGGTAATGGTTACGGTCATCTCGCCCTCTTGCCGTCCGCTGTGTAAGGCAGAAACCGCATCGTAATTTCGGTGACGCCTTCCTGCCCGACCTCCACCGCAAGTGTCTGAACGCCCTGCACAGGGCGCCCATCCTGGTCCACCACAAGGTATCTTCCGTCGACAAGTTCTAGCCTGAGAAAGCACTGATCCTTCACGACAAGACGCCCCGTTCGGCTTCGATCACCAGGCGCAGCCGGCGGCCACCTTCGCGGCGCAGGTTGCGGATGTTGTAGGCCTCGCCGTTCCACAGAATGCGGTCGAGCTCGGAGAGGTCGTCGCGATTGTAGATGGTGAACAGCACTACGTAGGTCGCCGTGGTGCGGCCCTCGGTCAGGCCCTCGCGGCCGGCCTTAGCGATGACCGCAGCCCAGGGGCTGGGGTCGCTCTCAAAGTCGGACCAGCCGCGCAGCGTGCCACCGACACCGTCGGGCGTCTCGGCAGTCCGCTGCAGCGTGATGCGCTGGTCCATCCGGCCAATCATGGCGTCACTTGGTCTTCAGGAGGGAGGCGACCAGGCCGGTGCCGGTGGTGATCGAAATCGTGCCCTTGAGATAAAGGCCGATGCTGTCGAGCGGGATGAACCGCGCCTGGCCGACCGGGATCGAGCCGACCGCAAAGCCGGTCGTGGTGTTGACCGAGCCCAGGCCCTGCACCGGGGTCGCGGCGTTGCCGCTGCCATTGATGACGGGCGAGAGGGCGCCGGCGGTCGGGTTGCGCAGCACCAGAATCTGGCCCTGGCCTTCCTTGTACGTGAAGGTATCTGCGGTGCCGGTGAGCGTGGTCTCGGTGAGGGTGCCTACGCCCAGGAGGGCGGCGAGGGTTTCGACAATCGTTGCCATGGTCGGGGGTTCCTTCGGGTTGAACGTGAAAGCGGATCGCGCCGGCGCCGCCGCAGGATCCTGTGGCCGGGCTGGCCGGTCGTCAGATGGTCCGCCAGCGCAGACCGTTCATCAGGGCGGTGGCGCCCAGGGGAATCTCGGACCTGGCCGCCTCGGTGGTGGCCTCGCGGTTTTCATACCAGTGGGCCACGATCAGCCGCACGATCTGCTGCACGGCCGGAAGCCGGCTGGGCGAGAGGGCGCAGGTGAACTCGACAAAGACGCGCTCGGCCGCCGGGCCTTCGGACAGGACATAAGGCCCAAGGGTATCGGCGCGCAGTTCGGCCCGGGTCGGGACAACTGCGACGCCGGCAGAATCGAGGGCGGTGACCACGACGGCCGAGACATCCGGCAGCGCGAGCCGCAGGGTGCCCCAACCGCAAAACTCCTGCTTCCAGACCTGGGCCATGATGGCCCGGCCGAGAATGCCACCCCAGCCGTCCAGATGCGCCACGGCAGCCTGCTCGTAGCTCTGGACCAACAAACGCTCCGAGGGATCGGTGACTTTCAGCTGGGCGCAGAGGCTGTCGAGCGAGACCACGGAATCGGTCGGCGGGGTGATCAGGACCAGGGACATGGTCAGGAAGCAGCGCCTTCAGCGGCCGCACGGGCGGCTTCGGCGGCGGCGGCTGCTTCGGCCTGCAGGCGGGCCTCGTCCGCGGCAGCCTTGGCGGCATGGTCCTCAGCGGCCTTGCGGGCGGCTTCTTCCTCGGCGGCACGGGCGGCCTCGGCTTCGGCTGCGGCCTTCTTGCCCGCCGCGGTCAGCTTTTTGACCTCAAGCAGATCCTGCTGCCGCGCGTATTCCTCCATCCCCTCGGGGCAGTCGCTGCCGGCCGGGATGGTGACGGGATGGATGGTGCCGGGCAGCACGCAGATGAAATCCCCAAGCAGTTTGGTCATGGGCGGGTTCCTTACACGGAGGGGGGGGGTTGAACTGGTAAAGGGGGCGGTCGCCCGCCCCCTCTGACAAGATCAACCCCTCGGATCAGACCGAGGTGTTCAGGGCCTTGAAGGCCTCGGGGTTCAGCAGGCCGCCGCCCACCCGCTTCGTGGTGTAGAAGCTGATGTAGGGCTTGGCGCTGTAGGGGTCGCGCAGGACGCGGACGCCGATGCCGTCGACAATCAGGTAGCCCTGATCGAAGTCGCCAAAGACGATCGACTTCGAAGCGGCGGCCAGATCGGGCATCGCCGCGACCTCCGTGAGAGGGTAGCCCATCAGGGTCGGCGGAACGCCGGCCTGGACCGAAGGCTGCCAGAGGTACTGGTTGGTGGTGTCCTTCAGCTTCATCACTTCGCGCTGGGTGTTGCGGTTCATGATGAAACGGGCCGCGGCGGTGAAGGCCGAGGGCAGCAGGTGCACCAGGTTGTGCAGACCGTCAGCGGTCACGGTGGCGGCCGCCAGCGAGTTCGTGGTCAGGATCGCGCCGAAGGGATGGGCCGCGGCATTGGCGCCACCGGTGATGTAGGTCAAGAGACCGTTCGGCCGGTTGTTGGCGCCGGTGCCCGAGACGAAGGCGGTGTTCTCCTGGAAGGCGAACTCGGTCTGGACCTCGCCGGCCAGCCAGGCCTCGAGGTCGACCAGCGCGTCGTCCAGCATCTGCTGCGAGGCGAACGGGTTCGCGTAGATTTCGCCCAGGGCATAGGTGAGCGACCCGAAGGTCGGGGTCGCGGTTTCAGGGCGCGCAGCCGTTTCACCGACCCAGCCCGACACGGTGCCGCGCAGGTTGAACAGTTTCGAGAAGCTGCCGGTGCTGATCTGCTGCACACGGGCGATCTGGCGCATCGGGGAAACGATGACCAGTCGGTCGGTGATTGTGCGGTCCCATTCGGTCGGGGCAACGAAGCCACCTTCCGCCGCCGTGCCCTTGCTCAGGCTCGCCTGGACATCACCCTTGCGGATGTGCTGGGCGAAGGCCTTCGTGTACTCCGGATCGGCAACGCGCGATCTCTCGCCCGCGCCACCGGCAGCGATCTTGGCCATCGCCGTATCCAGCGCGCCCTGCAGCTCCAGCACGCTGGCGCTGATCTTGTTGACTTCGTCCTTCTTCACGACGTCGTCGAACTTGGCATTGATGCCTTTCAACTGCTCGCCGTGGCTGGACTTGAACGCCTCGAAGGCGGTCTGAAGTTCGGCGAAAACGGCGGTGGGGTTGGCCTCGGCGCGCGCGGCCAGGACGCCGCGAAATGCGGCCTTGTGATGGGTTCCAGACATGGAAGCCTCCTGTTCAGGGTTTCATAGTGGCAATCAGACGCTTTACCGCGTCCGGGTCGAAGCCAGCGCCAGGCATGGCTGATCCGGCAGCGCTTGGCGTGCCGGCCGCTTCCTTCAAGAGACGGCGCCGCTCGGATCGCGGCATTCCGGCCTTTGCAAGGGTAGCATCCAGTTTGGCGCGGGCCGACAGTGTGGCCCCCGCATCCGTGTCCTCATCATCGTCGTATTCCGGCGCATCGAAGGTGGCATCGGCGAAGCCCTTTTCGATGGCAGTCGCGGGGCGCAGCCAGGTTTCCTCGGCCATCAGGTCCGCGATCTCGGATGCGGGCAGGCCCGTGCGGGCGCTGTAGATGTCGGCCATCGCCGCATCGAACTCGGCGAAGGTCTCGGCGGCATCTCGCATGTCCTGCTGGTTGCCGATCACCATGCCCCAGCTGTTGTGGACCATCAGGAAAGTACCAAGCCCCATCTCAATCCTGTCGCCGGCCATCGCGATGATCGAGGCCGCAGATGCAGCCAGCCCCATCACCTTGACCGTGACCTCTGCCGGGTGCTCGCGCAGCAGGTTGTAGATCGCTAGACCCTCAAACATGTCTCCGCCCGGGCTGTTCAGGTTGACGGTCACCGGCGCCTTGCCGACGCTGCGCAACGCCGCCGCGACCCGCTTGGCTGTGACACCCTCCCCCGTCCAGAAATCCTGGCCGATCACGTCATAGATCGAGATCGTCGCAGCCTGGTCCGCCTCTGCCGCGCGCGGGGCCCACTTTTCCAGTGCCACGGCAGGGGCGTCAAACGCATAGGACTGCGGCCGCTGGAACGCGGGCGGGGTTGGCAGCTTACGAAGCGACATTCTGAGTTCCTCCTGCGGGCACCAGCCCGAAGCCATCCTTGTGCGGGCCAAGACCGGACAGCGCCCGAATCTCGTTCGTTTCCATCCACGGGCGGTGACCACCAGCGCCGGAAGCCTTTGCGAAGAAGTCACCCTGATCCTTCAAGGTGCCGCGCAGAAGCTCACGCTCATCAAAGTCGGGGATGATTCTTCCCCACTCGGCCGGGCTAAGCAGCGACCGGGTGATCGCGTCCTCCCAGCACTTGAACCAGGGCGCCAGGCCAAACCGGACAAAGAGTATCGCCAACTGCTCGATCCCCGATCCCCATGACGTGTCATCCACGAACAGCAATGGCCGAGGCACACCAAACACGCGGCCGATCTCTTCGACCTGCGCAGCGCGAGTCTCGGCCAGCTGCGCCTGCTCGGCTGTCGTGGCGATCGGCGCGGCTTCCATGCCTTCTTCCAGAACCAGCCACTTTCCGGCGTTCTTCACGCCGGCCATGTATTCCTGCACCTGGGCCCGCATCTTGCCTTGGGTCTCGGGACTCAGCTGGCCTTTGTGCTTTAGCCAGCCGCCAGCCATGATGCCCTGCTCGAAGATGCGCTCGGCGGCGACCTGCGCAGCCAAGGCGGTGTTAATGATACCCGCCGCCATCTCGACTCGCGAAAGACCTTCGACACCATCCAGGGATAGCGACCGCAGGTGGAAGACTTCCTCTTGCTGAAGCGTGAGCTGCGTCGAATTTTGCCGCTGCTGAACCCGGTAGGTCAGCGTCCCGTCCCAGTTCTGCACAACCTCGACCGGGCCCGTAATCGGCAGGATCGACGAGACACGATTTCCGGTCATCACGATTCGGCCAAAGGCATTGCCCTTCGCAAGCAGCCGGGCTTGCATCAGCTGCTTAAACTCGAAAGCGGTCTGAAACGGATTTGGGCGATAGAGAAAAAGATTGTGCAGCGGATGGTCGGTCGCCGGCCGCACTTCTCCCACTGCGTCCTTGCGCTGCATGATCAACGGCAGGCTGCCGATAGCTCCCGCTATTAGATCGATACAGCGCAGCACAGTGCTGTTCCTCAGCGCGCCGTCGATCGTGATGCTGCCTCCACCGTTGCGCACATACTCCAGAAACGCTGGGTCCGTGAACCCGTTGAAGGTTGCAGCCTGCGGCGAGGTCGAGGTCTTTGCGGCCCGGCGAAAGAAATCTCGAATGCCCATTAGAATACCAAGAACCCTCGGTCCTCATAGACCGAAGGACCTTGTGCGGAAGCCACCGGGTTCCGGCTCATCAGCGCGAAGGCGTTGAACATGGCGATCAGCGGGTCGATCTTCGCTTTGCCGGCCGTCTCTTTCGTGATCAGCACCGCGTTCCCTTTCTGCTCAGCCTTTGCGTTCCCGATGCACCAGGCCATAAGGCGCTGGCCGCCGTGAACCATGGTTCCGTCCATCAACTTTCGCTCGACACCCCAGATCGCCGACGACAGCCGGTAACCCTGCGCCACCGCGACCATCTGCTCTTGCGCCACCCCCGCACCCACCAGTGCGTCGACCAGGGCCGCCACACCTGCAGCGTCCAGGCCGATGGCCTCGGACGCGGGCAACAACCCTGCATCGATCAGGGTCGCCACGATGTCGCACATTTCGTCGTGGTCCTGCGTCGCGTACTCGCAGAACGTCAGGTCCCCATCGGCGGCAAAGTCCTGCAGCGCCGGGATGATTTCCTTGCGCCGTTGCAGCACTGTCGGGTGCGCCCAGGCATGGCCCCAACCCAGCAGTCGCCGCGTCTCCTTCTCGCGCCCGTAGACATACAGCCCGCCGAGGTCGTCCGCGCCGCCGCCGTCGATCCCGACAACCGCCACTTCGCTGCGCGCAATCAGGTCCTGCAGTGTTGCAAGGCCCTCGACCTGCGCCGACGGCCAGAAGTCCGCGCCGATCCAGGTCCAGTCCCCCAGAGCCTGGCCGATCTCCACGTTGAAGTGCTGGGACGCCAGCAGGTTCAGCGCTTCCGGCCCCTTGGCCTCGGCCGCGATCAGCTCTTCGGCCAGGAAGTCGGCACTCACTGACCGGCCGATGTTCGGGTTGACCAGGGGCCAGACCTTCGGGTTCTTCCAGCCACCATCCCGCGCCAGGTCGATCGGCAGCTCGTACAGGATCGGCAGCAGCGGCAGGTGCAGCTTGCCGTCCCGCACCGCGCGCGCCTTCACCAGCTCGGCCGCGAAAACGCCTTGCGGCGGCTTTTTCGACTGGGTCGTGATCTGCATCATGAACCCAGTGTTGTCCGGGTGCGAGATGCCGCCGCGCAGTTCGACGAACACGTCGCTGGCCGAAGGCTTCGTCGCGAAGACGTGGGTCTCATCGATCAGGACGCAGCTGGCCTTCGAACCGGTGACGACGTCGGTGTCGGCGGCCTTGACCACCATCTCGGAGGGGCACTCAGGGCTCAGGTGCTTGATCTTTTTGTCCGAGGCGTGGACCGAAAACAGATCAGCCAACGCCACCCCGGATTTCATCACGGTCAGCTTGATGATTCCGGAAGCCTGCTTGAAGGACCGCTGCGCCACCTGGATGGTGGGCGCGATCAGCAGCAGCTCGGCGTCGGGTCTCTCGTTCAGGATCTGCGCCGTCACCATGATGGCCGCAGCGAAGCTGGTCTTGCCGTTTTTCTTCGGGATCAGCAGAAAGTATTCCCGGATCATCCGGGCCTGCGTCTCGATGTCGAAGGCGCCGAAGATCGCCCGCACGATCTCAAACACCCACGGCTCGCAGACCTCGCCGTGGGTCGGGCGCCCCTTGATGTCCGGCACCCTCAGCTGCTTGAAGATCCGCAGCGCCTTGTCGGCCCTGGTCAGGTCAAGCGGCAGGTCCGGGATCAGGGTTTGCCGGTTCCGGATGCGACCTTCCCAGTCTGGCAGCGAGGTATCCCACGCTGCTGCCCGAGCCGCAGCGTCCAGCATCAGTGCGCCTTCGTGCCCCGACCCGGCTGCAGATCAGGGTCGATCGCCAGCGCGGCCTGCGCCGCGTCGGTTGCCAAACCCTTCTTGCCGACGTAGCCGGTGCGCTTCGGTGCGACCGGCAAATCGTCTTCTTCCTCGTCCTCGTCGTCCCGCACCCGGCGCGCCTTGGTCATCCGGTCGTTTTCCTCGACCAAGCGATCGAAGGCTTTCATCGCGCCGACGTTGCCCTTCTCGACCTGCGCCCAGAGGAGCTCGGCACGCCGGGCGTCGAGTGCGTCCCGCGCAATGGCCCGAACCTTCAGCACCGAAAAATAATGCCGGCGCAAGGTCGGCTCGCTGATGTTCAAGGCATTGGCGATCCGGCTGTTTGCCCAACCGAACGCCAGTAACATCTTGACCTTGTTGATACTTTTTTCATCAGGCACATGCGGCGGGCGACCGCGCATACCTTTCCAGGGCATTGCAGGCCATCCGAACAGGCACGGCTGGTCCGAATTTTCCTGAGCCAAGAAAAAAAACCTCCGAATGGCTTCCCCCGCCGGTCCCGGTGTGAGGTGGTTGTGGACTTTTGACCACCCCCACCTATCGGGCGGCGGCTCGTTCTTCGCGTTGCTTTGCGCTGTCGTGGCAGGGCTTGCACAGGCACCAGAGGTTGCCCTCCTCCCAGAACAGCACTTCGTCTCCACGGTGCGGCGTCTTGTGGTCCGCGACGAGCAGCGACGTGTTCGTCTCCACCCGACCGCAGCCCGGCATCTGGCACGTGAACAGATCGCGCACCAGCACCCGCCACCGCAGCCTGCGCCAGCGTTGCGTCTTGTACCAGGCGCGGAACTCATGCTGCCTGTCCCTCGCCCGACTGACCGCCGCCTTGTCATCGTTCATGAACGAGACCTTCGGCTTCAGCACGGGCAACACCCCGCGCAACTGGCGCAGCTTGCCCATCGGTCAGACCATATGTGAGGGAGTGGAAACAGAACCGCGCCCGAAAGCGGGTGTGCTTCGGGCGCGGCTATGGAGAATACCAAGATATATGCGCTTCCACGGGATAAGCGTCAATCCCCTATTTTGCGGTTAGCCTCATCTGCTGCCACAAGAGCGGCGTGGGCGGCCCCAGCACTAGCGGCCCTTATACCCTGCGGACCCATCACCAGCGCCTGCAGGCTGGCAATCAGCAGCGCGTGCGCCTGGGAAAGCGAGATGACGCGGATCTCGATCGGCTCTCCATCCTGCCACCATGTCATCTCGGCAAGGTTGTCGTAACCGACACGCCAGGTCCAGCCGGCGGCCAGCACCTCGGCCAGGCGCATGGCGGCGTTGCTGTCCCCGGCGCTGGCCGCATGAAGATCATCGAGGTCGCGGCCAGTCAGCCATGCAGGACGGTCCAGCAGCGTCAGCTTGCCATCGGTGACGAGGGTCAGGACATCGGCGGGTGACAGGTCGCTCATGCCTTGTAGCCTTCTGCCAGTGAAATGCTGCCGCCAAATGAGCCGAGGAACCTTACGCCCGCCGACAGGCCAGCAGGCCCTGCATCTCCTTCGTGCAGTTGGTCGTAGGCTTGCTGCATCTCTTTCTCGGTCAACGTACGCCAGAACTCACCGCACTCCCATTCAGCCCACGTTGGACCATGATTGCCGACCTGTTTGTAATCGTACAGACACCAGCGGATCAAATCCGAGGAAAGGTTGCCGTCATCGAGGACGACATGCAGCCGTCCACCGGAAGCGTGCTCGAAGTACACACGGCGCGCCAACTCCACCGCCGTCTGGATTGTTCCTAGATCGCTCATGCCTCATACCCCTGCATCCGGTCCAGCGCGGCGCACAGCTCCAACCGCAACGCCTTGCAGTTCTTGCCGTCGCCCTCCCAGCCGAAGCGGCGCAGCACTTCGGCCAGACCCTGCCCGCCGATGCAGACCATGTCCACTACCGCCCGCACCGTGATTGTGCGGCGCGCGTTGCCCCTGTCCATGTTCCGGCGCGGAGCCATGGCCACGCCCATCCCGATGCGCTGGTGCAGCTGGGCAAGGTCCAACCCGCGCTGGATGAACGTGTCGATGAAGTGACCCGACCCGCCACCCTCGCGGCCCGCCTCGAAGGACGAGCAGCGCATCGCCGATCCGTCGCGCCATTCAACCAGGGCGGCGTAGAACTCGGCCATGGCGATGTGGCCCGGCCCATAGGGTGGCACGAAGTCGCGGTCGGTATCGCGCGCCTCGTGCCGCAGGCGGGCTTGGGCGACGGCAGCGGCCAGCGGGGAAAGGCCCCGCCAGTGCGCGCCCTCGGTCCGCCGGATGCCGCCCCCGGTCACGGTGAAGTTGGGCACCAGCTGCTGCGGCCCGCGCGCCGGGGCCACCGGAGCGGCAGCCATGCCAGGATGCGGGACCGCCCGGTCGAGCATCGAGGCGACGGCCTTCGCCTGCACTTCCAGCCTGACCTGACCCTCGCGATGGTCAAAGACAGTCCCTGACAACCCAAATCCTTTTGTCCGGTCACTAATTGCACTGCCCTTTCGCTAGATTTTGTGGTTTCTTTTCGATGGAGGGGATGGAGGGGATAGAAGAAAAACGGGAGGGGATAGAATGGTAGGAATGGAGGGGATGGGATGCAGCAAAAACAAAGGCTTGCAGCAAATCGGGAGGGGATGGAGGGGATGGAGGGGATAAATCCGACCCTACGCATGAGGAGACCCTTTGGGCTTCCCCCTCACCCCCTTGATACGCGCGCGCACGCGGCGGGTTGCAATTATCCCCTCCATCCCCTCCATCCCCTCCATTTTCCGCGCAACCCCTTGATCCGCCTCGACTTCCCCCCGACCCCAAAACGCCATCTATCCCCTCCCGATGGCGGGTTATCCCCTCCATACCCCCCGGATTTGGCCGTGCCGGGGTTCGGGATGCGGCGTCAGTAGTCATGAGCGTCCCTCGGCAGGGGTGGATCATCGCGGCCATCGTCCCGCTCATCGCCCGACTTCGTCGCCAGGGCGCGCCCGGTCTGGTCCTTGGGGGCCAGGTCCCATTCCTTCTTGAAGAGGTCGGCCAGCTTCAGCCCGTCGTAGCCGACGAAGCGGCCCGTCTCGCGCGCTGCGAACTGCTTGCCGGTGCGCGGTGATCGCCAGCGCCGAGAGTGGTCCTTCATGTTGGTCGAGATCGTGCGTTCCTTGAACGGCGTCTCGCCCCGGCGCATCTGCCAGAACATGAAGGACAGCATCAGCTCGCGGCTGGTGATGCTGTCGCGGTCATCCCCGGTAACCTCGCAGGCCTCGTCCAGGAACTTGCCGTAGGGGTCGGCGTCCTGGCGCAGCTCGTCGGTGGCACTGCTGACCTGCGCGGGCGGCGCAAGCCCGCCCTCCAGGTAGGCGACCGCGCCCTCGATCATCCAGTTCAGGATGCCGGGCCCTTCTTCCAGCATGCGGTTCACGATCAGCGGGTCACGCTCTGCCTTCGGGATCTGCACGTCGAATGGCACGATCATCAACCGGCGCCAGATGCCGTCATCCATGCCGCGGATATCGGGGGCATGGTTGCCGCCGATGGTCAGCTTGAAGATCGGGGTCGCCTCGAAGAAGTTCTCGTTCAGCGCGCGCACCAGGATCGGCTCGCCGCCGGTCAGCTGCTTGATCAGGCCTTCCTGCCACTGGACGCCCTTCTCGGGCTCACTGGCGCGCACCATGCGGGCCGCGACGATGCCGATCAGGTCGGGCGTCGCATCGCCACCACTGCGCCGGTTCTGCCCGGTCAGGGATTCGATCTTGGCCGTTGCGGCATAGCTGCCCATCAGGCGGGCGATCAGGTCGGTCAGGGCCGACTTGCCGTTTGCCCCCATGCCGTAGAAGAAGGCCAGCGCCTGCTCCGAGGTCAGGCCCAGCATCGAATAGCCGAACCAGCGCTGCAGGAACTTCTGCATTTCCTCGGCCGGCATGATCCGGTTCAGAAACCGATGGAAGATCGGCGCGCCTGCGGTCGGGTCATAGCCCGTGGCCATGATCTTGGTCATGCGGAAGTCGCGGTCGTGCGGGATGGCCTGCATATCGACCAGCGGATAGGTGCCGGGGCGCGGGGTGACGGTGAACCGCAGGACGTGGGTGTCTGTGTTCACGTCCAGGGGGTTGCAGTCCAGGTCCTCAACCTTGCGGGCCAGCGGCACCTCGGCCTCGGTCAGCGCGGCCTTGATCTTGGCGGTGTTGCCGGTCGACCGGGCGAAGGTGCGGTGCGCGGTGCGGATCTTCGACAGGCTGGCGCGCAGGGTCTCGATCGTGCGCAACTC
>LNFM01006750.1_pt1 | contig 18618 bp, 17 predicted proteins | sample 596031 | NCBI WGS metagenome assembly LNFM01 (sample SAMN04254537, study PRJNA301005) | activated carbon metagenome | isolation source: dual media filters at the Ann Arbor, Michigan drinking water treatment plant | place: USA: Ann Arbor | reverse complement strand
CGACCATGCCGAGCACGCGTTCCACCTCGCCGCCGAAGTCGGCATGGCCGGGGGTGTCGACGATGTTGATGTGGACGCCGTCGAAGTCGAGCGCACAGTTCTTCGCCAGGATGGTGATGCCGCGTTCCTTCTCGAGGTCGTTCGAGTCCATGACCCGTTCGGTCATCTTCTCGTGTGCGGCAAACGTGCCCGACTGGCGGAGCATTTTGTCGACCAGCGTGGTCTTGCCGTGGTCGACGTGGGCGATGATCGCGATGTTTCTGAGCGCGCGGGACATGAGGGGTGGCGTCCGTTCGGTGAGCGAGGAAGTCCGTGCCGCTCGTGGCGGCATCGGAGGTGTCGTGCAAAGCAGCCGCACGGCAGCGGTGCTGGTTGCACCGGCAAAAACCCGCGAGTCTAGCACGGGCACCCTGCAATTCCCTTTCCCAGCCATTACACTCGGCGGTTCCCGCGCCGTCTTTCCCGCGTCACCCGCACATGGACCGCAGATGCCCCGTCTCGCCCTGGATCACCTGACCGAACTCGCCGCCGCGACGCTGTCGAAAGCCGGTGCGGCACCGGCCCAGGCCGATGCGACCGCCCGTGCGCTGGTCGCCGCAGACCGCGACGACCTCGCGACCCATGGCGTGTCGCGCATCCCGCTGTACGTGGATCATCTGTCGACCGCACGCGTGGACGGCAGCGCCCGGCCCGCGATCGTGCATGAGCGCGGTGGCAGCTGCCTGATCGACGTGCGCGGCGGGCTCGCCTACCAGGGCTGCGAACTGGCGGTCGCCGAGTCGATCGCCCGGGCGCGCACCCACGGCATCTCGCTGGTCGCGCTGACGAACAGCCACCACTACGGCGCGGCGGTCTACCACCTCGAGCCGATCGCCGCCGCCGGCATGATCGGCCTGGCGCTGACCAACTCACCCGGGGCGATCAATGCCTGGGGCGGCCGCCGGCCGGTGTTCGGCACCAACCCGATCGCCGCGGCGTTCCCGCGCGCCTCGAAGCCGCCGGTGCTGATCGACCTGTCGCTGACCGAGGTGACCCGCGGCAAGATCATGATCGCGGCCAAGGAAGGCCGGCCGATCCCGGAGGGCTGGGCGGTCGACAAGGACGGCAATCCGACGACCGATGCGAAGGCGGCGCTCACCGGGAGCCTGTTCGCGATCGGTGGTGCCAAGGGCGCGATGCTGGCGATGATGGTCGAACTGCTGTGCTGCGGGCTGACCGGCGCGGCACTCGCGTTCGAGAACGACTCCTACTTCGAGCCCGGCAACAAGCCACGCATCGGGCACACGCTGATCGCCATCGATCCGGGTTCGACGGCCGGCAGCGCGGTGTATTTCGAGCGCGTGGAAGCGCTGATCGCAGCGATGCTCGCCGACCCCGGCGTGCGCCTGCCCGGCGACCGGCGTCATGCCGCGCGCGCGAGGGCGGCCGCCGAGGGGGTCGACATCCCTGACCCGCTTTACCGACAATTGCTGCAGTTGGCCGGCCGCGAGCCGGCTTAGCCGGCCCCGGCAGGACAGCCCCACGACCGCTTCACCTACGGATGGAATCGACATGACCGACAAGACGCTGACGCTCACCGTCAACGGCGGTGCGCACACGGTACAGTGCGACCCGGAAACCCCGCTGCTCTACATCCTGCGCAACGACCTTTCGCTGAAGGGCGCCCGCTACGGCTGCGGGCAGGGCCAGTGCGGTGCCTGCACGGTGCTGGTCGACGGCAAGCCGGTCCAGTCCTGCAACGTCCCGGTATCCGATTACGCCGGCAAGTCGATCACCACCATCGAAGGGCTGGGCACGCCCGAAGCGCCGCATCCGCTGCAGCAGGCCTTCATCGACGAGCAGGCGGCGCAGTGCGGCTACTGCGTGACCGGCATCGTGATGAGCGCGAAGGCGCTGCTCGACAGCAACCCGAAGCCCACCCGGGCCGAGATCACCGCCGCGCTGCGCGACAACCTGTGCCGCTGCGGGACCCACGCGCGGATCATCCGCGCCGTCGAGCGCGCCGCGGCGGCGATGGCTGCCTGACGCTGCTGCCTGACGCTGCTGCCTCACGCTGCTGCCCGAACCCCAAACGAGGTCACGAACGATGTCGCGTACCAACGATTCCTCCCCGCTGCCCGGCAGCCTTTCGGTCAACCCCATCCTGGACAAGTGGGTGCGCCTGGTCCCCGGCGGCACCGGCCCCGCGTCCCATTCGGTCACCGTGTCGCCCGGCAAGGTCGACATCGGCCAGGGCATCTCCACCGCGCTGGCGCAGATCGCCGCCGACGAGCTCGATGTCTCGCTGGCGCGCATCGTGATGCGCCCGGCCGGTACCGACACCTCGCCGAACGAGGAGATGACCTCGAGCAGCCTGTCCATCGAGCACAGCGGCATCGCGATCCGCTACGTGTGCGCCGAGATCCGCGGCACGCTGTTGCAGAAGGCGGCGCAGAAGCTCGGCGTCACTGCAGAGCGCCTGACCGTCGATGACGGCGTGATCAGCGCGCCCGGCGGCGGCAGCGTGGCCTACTGGGACCTGCTGGAAGACGGCATGTTCCATCGCGCGGCCACGGCCGAGTTCCGTCCGAAGGCGGTGGAAGACTTCCGGCTGATCGGCACGGACGTACCGCGGCTGGACATCCCCGCGAAGGTCACCGGCAAGCCGAGCTATGTGCACGACATGGTGCTGCCCGGCATGCTGCATGGCCGCGTGGTGCGCCCGCCGAGCTACGAGGCGCGCCTGCTGTCGATCGACGACGAGGCCGGCCTGCGCGCGATGCCCGGGCTGGTCGAGGTGGTGCGCGACGGCAGTTTCCTGGCGGTGATCTGCGCGAAGGAAGAACAGGCGATCCGCGCCGCCCGTGCGCTGCGCAACCGCGCGAAGTGGGACGACCGCACGGCCCTGCCGGCGCAGGGCGCGGTGTACGACCACCTGAAGACGCTGCCCAAGACCGTGCACGTCGTGCACGAGAAGACCGACGACGCCGCGAAGGCCAAGGCCGCGAAGACGATGAAGGCGGCCTTCACCAAGCCGTACATCGCGCATGCGTCGATCGGGCCGTCGTGCGCCGTCGCGGTATGGAACGATGGCAAGCCCGAGATCTGGTCGCACAGCCAGGGCATCTTCCCGCTGCGCGTCGACCTGTCCAAGTCGTTGCGCATGCCCGAGGCCGACATCACCGTGCACCATGCCGAAGGCGCGGGCTGCTATGGCCACAACGGCGCGGACGATGCCGCGCTGGACGCAGCGCTGGTCGCGCGCGCGGTGCCGGGCCGTCCGGTCAAGCTGCAGTGGTCGCGCGAGGACGAATTCCAGTGGGAGCCCTTCGGCCCGGCGATGAGCGTCGAGGTCAGCGCCTCGCTCGATGCCGCCGGCAACATCGTCGACTGGACGCACGAGCTCTGGAGCAACACGCAGAGCACGCGGCCGGGCCGGCAGCCGGAAGGCACCTGGCTGATGGCCGGCTGGCACCTGGCCGACCCGCTGCCCAAGCCGCCGCCACGGATGATCCCGCTGGCCGGTGGCGGCGGCAGCGACCGCAACGCGGTGCCGCTGTACGACCTGCCGAACTCGAAGGTGATCCACCACTTCATCACCGAGATGCCGGTGCGCGTGTCCGCCCTGCGCTCGCTCGGCGCCTTCGCCAACGTGTTCGCCATCGAGACCTTCATGGATGAACTCGCCGAGGCAGCCGGCGTCGATCCGGTCGAGTACCGGCTGCGGCACATGAAGGACCCGCGCGCCCGTGCGGTGATCGAGGCGGCGGCCGACCGCGCCGGCTGGAAGTCGCGCAAGGCCTCCGACGGCACCACCGGCATGGGCATCGCGTTCGCCCAGTACAAGAACAAGCAGTCGTACTGCGCGGTGGTGGCCGAGGTGTCGCTCGAGGAAGAACTGCGCGTCACCCGCTGCGTGGCCGCGGTCGAGGCCGGGCTGGCGATCAACCCGGACGGCATCATCAACCAGACCGAAGGCGGGGTCATCCAGGCCGTTTCGTGGACGTTGAAGGAAGCGGTGCCGTTCGATCCGTCCGGCGTGCGCTGCATGACCTGGGACGACTACCCGATCCTGCGCTTCGACGAGGTGCCGGAAGTGGACGTCGTGCTGATCGACCGGCCCGACCAGAAGTCGCTCGGTGCCGGCGAGGCCGCGCAGGGGCCGACCGGGGCGGCGATCGCCAACGCGCTGGCGCAGGCGATCGGGGTGCGGGTGCGCGACCTTCCGCTGACGAAGGACCAGATCGCGAAAGCGCTGGTCTGATGATCGGGCGCATCGCGGGCCGGCTGCTCAACCTGCCGGCCCTGCTGCGCTACATGCGCGAGCATCGTGCCGACCGCTCGGTGTGGGACCCGGCGGAAGACCTCGAGCTCGAACTGTACGGCGCGATCTTCGGCAACAACTTCCTGCACTACGGCTACTTCCGCGAGATCCCCGCGTCGGCGGAGGAGATCAGCCTGGCCGACGTCAGCCGCGCGATGGACGACTATGCGTCGCTGCTGGTCGACCGTGTGCAGCCCGGCGAACGGGTGCTCGATGTCGGCTGCGGCATGGGCGGGCTCCTGAACCGCCTGGACCGTGCCGGCGCGAAGCCGACCGGCGTCACGCCCAATCGTGCGCACGCGCAGCACATACGGGCCGGCTGGCCGCACATCCCGCTGATCGAAAGCCCGTTCGAGCAGGTCGACGCCGCGGCCATCGACCCGAAGTTCGACGCGGTGATCAACGCCGAATCGTTCCAGTACATCGACCTCGACCAGGGCGTGGACAAGGTGAAGGCGCTGCTTGCACCGGGCGGGCGCTGGATCATCATCGACTACTACCGCCTCCAGCCGGGTGCGAAGAACAAGTCCGGGCATGTCCTGTCCGATTTCGAGGCGGCCATCGCACGCCACGGACTGGAGATCGTCGAGCGGGTCGACGTCACCGAGAACGTGGTGCCCAGCCTTGCCTACGGCAGGTTGCTGGCGACGCGCTTCGCCCTGCCGATGACGCGTTTCGGCGCCGACAAGCTGTTCCTGAAGCAGCGGCTGCTCGGCTACCTGTTCCGCGACATGCTGAAGGCGAAGCTCGACGGTGTCCGGCTCGATACGCTCGACCCCGAGGTGTTCCGCCGCGAGAAGCGCTACCTGCTGTTCACGATCCGGCGCCGCGAGGGCTGAAGGGGTGCGACGATGGTCGGTGCCCTGCCGCACCGGCTAACATCCGGCTTTCGTCCATTGGGGAGATCGCCGGTGCCAGCGTCGCTGCCGCAGTTCATGCCCGGGGGGTATCGCTTCGTCCCCGGTCCGTTCCAGTACTCGGCAGGTGTCGCCGCCGAGCCAGGCTTCGAGATCGTGCGCGCCCGTTTCCTGCGGCCGATGCCGCTGGCCGCGGGCTTTTCGGCGATCGAGCGCCACCTGGCTTCGGTCGGCCGCGCGCCATCGGCGTTCTGCCAGTGCGAGTTGCGCTCCCCGGCGCCGTTCACCGAGGAAGGCTTCGTCTCGTTCAACCGCGACTATGTCGGCACGCTCGAACGCTGGGGGCTGATCCGCGACGGGGTGAACCCGGTCGCACGCAGCAATGTCTGCCCGGAACTCGACAAGCCCCCGGTGCCGAGCCTGTTCGCGTTCTCGTACACGGTGCCCTCGGCCGATGCGCCGCCGACCTTCGTCGTCGCGGGCAGCGCCGAGGCCCCGGAAGGCAAGGGCCACTACGAAAGCCATATCGTCCGCCGCGGCGAGACCTCGCCCGATGCGATCCTCGAGAAGGCGCGCTGGGTGCTCGGCGAGATGGAGCGCCGGATGGCGTTGCTCGGCTTCGCCTGGCCCGACACTACCGCCGCGCAGCTCTACACGATCCACGATCCCCACCCGTTCCTGGCGGCTGAACTCGCGCGGCGCGGCGCCATGCGTGCCGGCCTGACCTGGCACTGGGTGCGCCCGCCGGTGGTCGACCTCGAGTACGAGATGGACGTGCGCGGCGTGCGGCGCGAACAGGTGGTCGATGGTGGCTGAACCCGCCCGCCCGTGATCGCGAAAGGAAGGCGTGCCGTGTTCAGCGGCGAACGTCCTTCTTCGCCCCAGTCGGGGCGGCCTCGGCGTCCTGTTCGTGCGCGGTCGCCAGCAGCGACAGCAGCCGCGCCAGCGTGCCGCGTTCGGTGTCGCTCAACGCCTCGAGCAGGCGCGCCTGCTCGGCGAAATGGCGCTCTATCACCCGGTTCGCCAGCTTCAGTCCCTTCGGCGTCAGGCGCACCGCGCTCGAACGCGCGTCGAGCGGATCGGGCTCGCGGGTGACCCAGCCCATCGCCTCGGCACGCGCGATCCGGTTGGTGATCGCACCCGAGGTCAGCAGCGCCTGCCGGTAGAGCGCGGTGGGCGTCAGCCGGTAGGGCGGCCCCTGGCGCAGCAGCGCGCCGAGCACCGCGAACGTCTCCCAGGTCAGGTCGAACTCGGCGAGCCAGCCGTCGGCCCGCCGCTGGAAGATGCGCGCGAGCCGGGTGATCCGGCCGATCACCTCGGTCGGTGCCGGGTCCAGGTCGTCGCGGCCCGCGCGCCACTGGGCGACGAACCGGGCTACTGCATCATCCGCCTGATATCTTGACATTGAGATAACTCGGGAATACGTTGCGGCCTTGATCGGTGCGCGGGTCATTGTACGCGCCGCCGAACGCCGCCCGGGGAGGCCACCATGAAGCAGCAGCGAATCAGTTACGTGCCGTTCGACCGCATCGAAGACCCCGCCATGCGGGCAGAGCTGGAGCGCTGCGCGCGCGACGGCACGCCCAGGCCCGAGAGTTCCGCGGTGCGCGCGCACGTGCCCGACTGCTTCTGGTTCTTCGCCGACTCGTGGGAGAAGATCTTCCGCAACGGCGTGGTCGAGCATGCGATCAAGGAACTCTGCCGCGTCTACGTGTCAAGGTCGGTGGTCTGCGAATTCTGCGGCAACCAGCGCTCGATCAAGGGGGCGTCCGAAGGGCTCACCGAGGCCAAGTACGACGACCTGATCAACTTCGAGAAATCGACGAAGTACGACGAGCGCCAGAAGGCCGCCCTTGCCTACGCCGAGGCGATCGTCTGGCGCCTGGACACCGACGACGCCTTCTGGGCCCGCATGCACGCCAGCTTCGACGAGGCGCAACTGGTCGAGCTCGGCTGCGCGATCGGGCTGACCTACGGCCAGCAGAGCTGGCTGCGCCTGCTGAACATCGAGCACCACCAGTACCTGGCCGGCACCGACGGATCGATGGCGCCCGGCTTCGAGACCGCCGATGCACTGGCGCAGTCGAAATCCTCGCCCGAGTACTGGGCGGCGCGCAAGGCGGAGCGGATCGCCGCGGGCAAGCTGGCCTGAGCGGCCGAGCGGCTGTACGCCGGACGCCGTAAGATCGGTCCGCGGCCTGCGCCGCATCCCCGGCCAGGCGTCGAGCCGGGGACGGCAGGCCTGACCACGGAGCGAACGAGCGTGAAGATATTCGTGTTGGGTGCCGGCGCGATCGGCGGCTACTACGGCGGGCGGCTGCTGGAAGCCGGCGCCGATGTCACCTTCCTGGTGCGCGAGCGCCGGCTGGCGCAGCTCGCGCGCGACGGCCTGGTCATCGACAGCCCGGCCTTCGGCGATGCGCGCCTGAAGGTCGATGCGGTGGCTGCCGTCGATCCGGCGCAGGCATACGACCTCGTGCTGCTGACCAGCAAGGCCTACGACCTCGATGCGGCCATCGAGGCCGTGCGTCCGGCGATCGGGCCGCAGACGGCGATCCTGCCGCTGCTCAACGGCTACGCGCACATCGACCGGCTGGTGGCCGAGTTCGGCGAGCAGCGGGTGATCGGCGGGCTGGCGAAGATCCAGGCCACGCTGACCCCGGAGGGCGTGGTCAAGCACCTGAGCGACTGGCGCTACATCACGTTCGGCGAACTCGACGGCCGCGCATCCGACCGCGTGGCGCAGTTGAAGGCACTGTTCGACCGCACCTCGGTCGTGGCCAGCGTGTCCTCGAACATCCGCCACGACCTCTGGATCAAGCTGGTCCACCTGTCCACGGTGGCTGGCATGACCTGCCTGATGCGCGGCAGCGTCGGCGAGATCGCGCGCACGCCCGACGGCACGCGGCTGCTGAACGAATTCTTCGACCTGAACATCGAGATCGCCACCCGGGCCGGCTGCGCGCCGAAGCAGGGTTTCATCGACGAGTTCCGCGCGCTGTTCGCCAACCGCGATGCCGCCTACAGCGCGTCGATGGCGCGCGACATCGAACGCGGCGGGCCGATCGAGGCCGACCATATCCTCGGCTTCATGCTCGAGCGCTGCCGCGCGTACGGCCTGGACGACCGGCTGCACATGATCGCCTACACCCACTGCAAGACCTACGAGGCGCGGCGCGAGGCCGGCCGGCTGCCCTGAACAGGCCCTACGACCCGATCTTCGCCGACAGCCCGGGTACCGGCCTCGAGCACCAGCCGTCGTACTGGCTGTCGACGGCCGGCGCGCTGCCCCCCGACGACGGGCCGGCGCCGCCCGCGCTGGACACCGACGTGGCAGTGATCGGGGGCGGCTATACCGGCCTGTCGACGGCCCTGCACCTGGCGAGGCGCGGACAACGGGTGGTCGTGCTCGAAGCGAACCGCCCGGGCTGGGGGTGCAGCGGCCGCAATGGCGGCTTCGCGCGGATGGCGTTCGGCCGGTTGTCGTTCGGCGACATGGTGGCGCGGTTCGGGTTGCCCGGCGCGAAGGCCCTGTTCGCGCATACCCGGGCGTCGCTCGACAACGTGCGCACGATGATCCGCGAGGGTGGCATCGATTGCGATGCATCGGAGACGGGCTACCTGAAGGTGGCGCCCAAGCCCGGGCGGGCGGCGGCGCTGGAAGCCGAAGCGCGGCTGATGCAGCGTGAACTGCAGTATCCCGCCGAGTTCATCGATGCGCGCACGCTGCAGCGCGACCACCTCGGTGGTGCCCATTCCTGGGGTGCCCTGCGCATTCCCGATGCGATCGCCCTGCATCCGATGAAGCTGGCGGCCGGCGTGCTGCGCATGGCGCGCGCGGCGGGGGCCACCGTGCATTCCTCGAGCCCGGTGGTCGGCTGGCGCAAGGAAGGCGCCACGCACCTGCTGTCGACGCCGCATGGCACGGTACGCGCGGCGAAGGTGGTCATCGGCACCAACGGCTATACGCCGCCGGGCCTGCATGCCGACCTGCGTGCGGCGATGATGCCGATCCTGTCGCACATCATCGTCACCCGCCCGATGACCGATGCCGACGTGGCCGGCGCGAACTTCGTCACCGGCGACGTGCTGACCGATGCACGCAAGCTCACCTTCTACTGGCGGCGCCTGCCCGACCGGCGGATCCTGTTCGGCGGGCGCGGGCTGATCGCCGACACGCCCGGGCGTACCGCCAGCCACCGGCAGTACCTGTACCGTGAACTGATCGCGAAGTACCCGACGCTGGACGGCATCGAGATCGAACACGACTGGCATGGCTGGGTCGCGTTCACGCGGGATTTCCTGCCGCGCATCCGGCAGGCCGCGGACGACCCGACCGTGCACTACGCCGTCGGATACCAGGGCAGCGGCGTCTCGCTGTCCCTGTATGCCGGCCGGCTGATCGCGGCGCGCATCGCGGGCGACGCCAGCGAGCCGGTGATCGAGGCCGCGGGCCACGCCGTGCGGCCGTTCCCGCTGCATCGCCTGATGCGCCTGCCGCAGCGGGCGCTGTTCTACTGGTACCGCTTCCTCGACAGCAGGCCCTGATGGATCGGCTGGATCAGGTCACTGCCATGATCATCGCGGGTGCAAGCGCGGACAGGGTGAGTGCGAGTTGCGCCTGGCGCGAGGTGCCGGTCTTGGCGAAGACGGCCTTCAGCTGCGAGCGCACGGTGTGCAGGCTGGTGCGACTCTCGAGGGCGATCTGCGACAGCGACTTTCCGGCGGCGATCTTGAGGGCGATGCGTGACTCGGCGACCGACAGGCCGTAGACGCTTCGTACCAGGTGGTCGTCGGGCAGCAGGCGGTGGGGCGGATCGATGACTGCGACAAGGACCAGTCCTTCGGGCAGCTTCGCGGCCTTGGCAGCCGTCGAGGGGGTCGGCCGCATCGGCATCAGCAGCACCACCTTCGGGTTGCGGCCCTGGCGGGACTGCAGCGTCAGTACGCCGGGGCGTGCATGCCGTACGGCTGGGTCAGACAGGGCGATCAGCAACTCGCCCAGGTTGCCGTCCTCGTCGCGCCGCGTCGTCTTGAGTTTCCCGTCCTTCACCTGCAGTCCGTGCCGACCCGCGATGAACTGATACCCGGCGAAGTTGCTGTGCAGGACGGTGCCGTCCGCCGAGACGACCAGCAGCGGATGGATGAGATGGTCGAGGACGGTCTGTGCAAGACGTTCACGCACAACGGTTCCGAGGGTGCCTGCGAGAGGCATCCATGCATCGGAAACGGTGTGGGGATTCGGCATCTGCGCAGCCAGTTACTCTTGCATGTCCATCGGCTGACATATGAACGGCCGGGCAGCCGTCGAATGATTCTGCTCAATGAAATATCGCATGCCGGAACACGTGCGTCATACCGCAATTGGGCGATACCGGCGAGGGTGTGCCGTGTTTACACTCCGCGTCCCTCTTCCGTTGTTGCCGCACGCGGCGCAGGCGCGTGGGTCGGTCGGAGCCATCCGGCAGATTCTCGCAGAGTCGGAACCGGAAAGTCCGTAGCGTACTCGCGAATCCCGCGTCCGGTGATGCGCGAGCCCCGGTCCACGCATCGGTGCCGATGCACGCGCGGACATGCAGGTACAGGTTTGTGGAACAACCTCATGCTCGACATCGAACACACGCTCAGGGAGACCTTCGACCAGGGTCTTTTCACTGTCACGCAGCTGCGTCGGCCGTTGACGCTGTGCACCCTCGAGCCCGTGGATGAATCCGCCGAGCGGACGATGGACCCTCGGCGACCCTTCGACGCGGGCGGGCACCAGTTCTGGTTCGACAGCGAATACCTGCACCATCTGCTGTCGATGGCCACGGACCCTTCGGTAGACAACACGGTCGAGGTGGGCATCATCGACGCCCGGCTGGCGCTGTCGTCTCCGGTAGCCGTCGTGCAGCCCGCACGGACCGTGCGCGTGCGCACGGCGGTGCTGGCGGACGGTCTCTACATCGAAGCGGCCGTCGGGCGCGTGGGCGAGCAACCGGACTGGATCCCTCGCGGCGCACGCCCTTCAGGCGCGACCGGCGTGAAGCCCGCGGTGCAGCATGTCGTGCGCAGGCGCGATATCGAGCCATGCCTGCTTGCGCGTTCGTTGCACTGGATCGAACTCAGGCCGACCCTGGGGCGCGGCCAGGGTACCCGTCCCGGGCCTTGACGAGCGGCGGCTTCGGCGTGCTTGCCGGGCCGATGCCGCCGTTCAGGGCACGGGCCAGCCGATCCATTCGCAGACGCCGCGTCCCATGATCCACTCCTTGTCGGCGGCGGACAGCCAGGGAATCTCCTCGGCGAACATCGACACATGCTGCCGGTAGGGTATCGGGGAGCGCGACAGGTCGGTGCCCCAGAACAGCCGCTTCGGCCCGAATGCATCGTAGGCGCGCTGCAGGTAACCGTGCAGCGAGCGGTAGGGGTAGCTGTCGTTGGTGTAGCAGGGCAGGGCGCTTGCCTTCGCGGCGACGTTCGGCCGCTTCGCGATCGCCAGCAGCTTGTCGAAATCGGCGAAGGCCTCGGCATCGCGCTGCTTGCTGTTGAGCCCCATGTGGTCCATCACCAGCCGCAGTCCGGGGTAGCGCTCGGCCACCTTGTCGATCTCCGGGACCAGCCGGTGCGGGACCAGCACGTAGATCGGCACGCCGGCCTTCTCGGCCTCGCCCCAGACCCAGTCCATGTGGCCTTCGGTCAGCAGGGCCTCGAGCATCGGCAGGTGGAAGGTGAAGCGCAGGCCGAGCATGCCGGGCTGCCGGCGCCAGGCACCGAGCGAGCCGCGTGCCGCAGGGTCCTGCGGATCGATGCGGCCCATGGTCGCGAAGCGCGTCGGATGTGCAAGGTGTGCCGCGATCGCCAGGTCGTTGCGATCGCCCTCCCAGGACGGCGGCACGATCACCACCCGGTCCACGCCGGCCTCGTCCATCTCGCGCAGCAGGTCGGTGTGGTCGAGCGGTATCGGCCGCTGCGCTTCCGCGCGCTTCGGCCAGGGGCGCTCGGGCGTGTCCGCAGCCCAGATGTGTACCTGCGAATCGACGATCAGCATCGCCTGTCTCCTCGGTGCCCGGATCGGGCTGTCGTTATGGGGTGTTCAACCGTTGCGCTTCAACCAGCGCGCGGGCAGCGCGACCGCGTCCGCGGCGCCCATGCCGTCCTTCGACGCCTCGTCGAACATGTCGAGCGCGCGCTGGGTGACCGGGAGCGTCGCGCCCAGCGAAGCAGCCTCGTCGATCATCGTCTGCAGGTCCTTGCGGATCAGGTCGACATCGAAGGTGACCGGCCCGGTGTCGCCGCCTTCGAGCGACCGGGCGATCATGCCACCGCGCACCTTCAGCACGTTCGGACCGCCGGAGGTGTCGGCGAGGATGTCCATGATGCGCGCCGGTTCGAGCCCGAGCGGCTTGATCAGCGTCAGCGCTTCGCCCAGCGCCTGCCAGTACACCAGCAGCGGCAGGTTGATCGCCAGCTTCATGCTGGCACCTGCGCCGGCCGGGCCGATGTGCTCGACACGGCGGCAGAGCTGCTCCAGCAACGGCTTCGCGCGTGCGAAGTCCTCCGCGCTGCCGCCGGCGAAGCCGAGCAGCTTGCCGTCGCGCGCCGGGCCGGTGGTGCCGCCGACCGGGCATTCGATCACCGCGGCCCCCAGCGCCTTAAGGCGGGCGGCCAGGCCGCGCTGGGTCTCGGGCCGCAACGTGCTCATCTCGATCACCAGCTTGCCGGCCAGGCTGCCGGTGCCGGCGCCGGACGGGCCGAAATAGGTCGCCTCGACCGCCTTCGCATCGGCGACGATGCTCAGGATCGCCTCGCTCGCTTCGGCCAGTGCACGCGGGGTCGCCGCCACCTGGGCGCCCGCCGCAGCGAGTGCCTGCGCCTTCTCCGGCGAGCGGTTCCAGACGAATACTTCGTGGCCGAGCCCGAGCAGGCGCGTCGTCATTGCCGCGCCCATGCGGCCGATACCCAGGATTCCGATCTTCAACGGGGAGCCTCCGGAGATGAAAGACCGCGAACTTGACACCGCTTGCGCCCGGCGTCAATTTAGGCGGGCGCCGACAGCAGGGGGAGAGCAGATGGCAGAGCGTGCGGGACCGGCCCAGACCGGTGGTGCAGGGCAGGCCCCCGTGCCTGCCGGGGAACCGATCGTCCGGGACGGCATGCTGTGCGCGTTCGACGTGCCGATCGCCATGGACGATGGCGTGGTGCTGCGTGCCGACGTGTTCCGTCCGGTCGGGGAGGGACGTTTCCCGGTACTGCTGACCTATGGCCCCTATGCCAAGGGCCTCGCGTTCCAGGACGGCTATCCCAGCGCCTGGCAGCGCATGGTCGCTGAGCATCCCGACGTCGCATACGGGTCGAGCAACCGCTACCAGAACTGGGAGGTGGTCGATCCCGAGAAGTGGGTGCCCGAGGGGTATGCCTGCGTGCGCGTCGATTCGCGTGGCGCCGGCCGTTCGCCCGGCTTCGTCGACCCGTTCTCCCCGCGCGAGACGCGCGACTTCCACGACTGCATCGAATGGGCCGGCGTGCAGCCGTGGTCGAACGGGCGGGTCGGGCTGAACGGCGTGTCCTATTTCGGCATCAACCAGTGGCATGTGGCCTCGCTGCAGCCGCCGCACCTGGCGGCGATGTGCATCTGGGAGGGCGCCGCCGACTTCTACCGCGACATGTCCCACCACGGCGGCATCCTGTCGACCTTCTGGGCCAACTGGTACGACATGCAGGTGAAGACCGTGCAGTACGGGCTCGGCGAGCGGGGTGCGCGCAGCCGGGTGACCGGCGCGCTGGTCTGCGGCGACGAGACGCTGTCGGACGCACAGCTGGCGGCCAACCGCTGCAGCTTCGGCGACGACATCCTCGCCCATCCGTTCGACGACGAATGGCATCGCGCCCGGTCGCCGCGCTGGGACAAGGTCACCGTGCCCTTCCTGTCGGCGGCCAACTGGGGCGGGCAGGGCCTGCATCCGCGGGGCAACTTCGAAGGTTTCCTCCGCGCCGCGTCGAAGCAGAAGTGGCTGGAGGCCCACGGGCTCGAGCACTGGACGCATTTCTACACGGACTACGGCCGGCGGCTGCAGTTGCGCTTCTTCGATCACTTCCTGAAGGGCACCGACAACGGCCAGGATGCCGCGCCGCCCGTGCTGCTGCAGGTGCGGCATGTCGACCGTTTCGAGGAAAGGCCGGAAAACGAGTGGCCGATCGCACGCACGCGCTGGACGAAGCTGCACCTCGATCCCGGCACCGGCACGCTCGACGCGCAGCCGCCGGCGTCCTCGGTGGCCTGCACCTTCGATGCCACCGGCGACGGCGTCACCTTCCTCGCGCCGCCGCTGGCGGCGGACACGGAGATCACCGGCCCGATCGCCCTGCGCCTGTGGCTGTCCTCCACGACCACCGACGCCGACGTGTTCGCGGTATTCCGCGTGTACACCCCCGACCTGCGGGAGGTGGTGTTCATGGGTGCCATCGACCCGCATACCCCGGTCGCGCAGGGCTGGCTGCGTGCGTCCCACCGGGCCCTCGACCCGGCGCTGTCGACCGAATGGCGGCCGTACCACCGGCACGACCGGGCCGAGCCGCTGGTGCCGGGCACGCCTGTCGCGCTCGATATCGAGCTGTGGCCGACCTCGATCGTGGTGCCCGCCGGGCATCGGCTGGCCTTGACGGTACGCGGCCGCGACTACGAATGGCAGGCGTCGACCGGCGCCCGGCTGTCCAATTTCCGCAATGAACTGAAGGGCTGCGGGCCGTTCCTGCATGACGACCCGCGCGACCGGCCGCGATCGGTGTTCGCCGGCCGCACCACGCTGCATGCCGGTCCCGGCCACGACGGCTGGCTGCTGCTGCCGGTGATCGACTGACCGGGCGAAGGCCACCCATGCGTTTCGAAGTGCTGCACACCACCCGCTACCGGTATGCGAATCCGGTGACCTTCGGCGAGCACCGGCTGATGTTCCGGCCGCGCGCGGCGCACGACAGCCGGGTGCTCGACGACTCGCTCGAGGTGTCGCTGCCGCATGCAGTGCGCTGGATCCAGGACGCGTTCTCGAACTCGGTCGCCTTCGTCACCTTGCCCGAGCCGGGCATCGACCTGTCCTTCCGCTGCCGCTTCACCATCGAGCATCTCGGGTTGCGCGAGGCCGAGTTGCCGCTCGAGCCGCGCGCGATGCACGTGCCGTTGCAGCACTCGCCCGACGAGTGGCTCGACCTGCAGGGGTTCATGCGCCCGCATACCGAGGATCCGGACGGCGTCGTCGCCGCCTGGGCCAAGCGCTTCCTCGACCGCAGCCGGGACACGCGCGAGGTGCTGAACGAAATGATGGACGACATCCGCGACAACTTCGCCTACCAGTCGCGCGACACCGAAGGCACCCAGTCGCCGCTCGAGACGCTGGTGCTGCGCAGCGGCACCTGCCGGGACTATGCCTGGCTGATGATCGAGGCGCTGCGCCGGCTGGGCATCGCCTGCCGGTTCGTGTCCGGCTACCTGTACGACCCTGCGCTCGATCCGCAGGGCGACGCAGGCTTCTCCACGCCGGTCTACGGGGCGGGTGCCACGCACGCCTGGCTCAACGCATTCCTTCCCGGCGCGGGCTGGGTAGCCTACGATCCGACCAACCGCCTGACCGGCGGGCACAGCCTGATCCGGGTCGCCTATGCGCGGCACCCGGCGCAGGCGGTGCCGCTGGCCGGTTCCTGGTACGGCGCGGCGAACGACTACCTGGGCATGTCGGTGCAGGTGAACGTGCGCCGCCTGCTCGACTGAACGGAGACCTCCGATGACCCTCGACCTGTACGGTTTCTGGCGCTCGCTCGCCACCTTCCGCGTGCGCATCGCGCTCAACCTGAAGGGCGTCGACTACCGGGAACACCGGGTCGACATCTTCTCGGGCGAACAGTACGACCCTTCGTTCCGCGCGATCAACCCGATGGCGGCGGTGCCGGCGCTGGTGGAGCACGGCCAGCCACCGCTGACCCAGTCGATGGCCATCCTCGAGTATCTCGAGGAGGTCTATCCCGATCCGCCGCTGCTGCCTGCGTCGCCGCGCGCGCGTGCGCACGTGCGCGCGCTGGCGATGATCCCGGCCTGCGATGCGCATCCGCTGCTCGTGCCCCGGGTGCGCGCCTACCTGTCGGACGTGCTCGTGCTGGACGAACCTTCGCGCATGGCCTGGCTCGAGCACTGGAGCCTCACGGCGCTGGCTGCACTGGAACAGCATCTCGCTGCGGTCCCCGGGCCGTTCTGCGCAGGGGCTTCACCGACGATCGCGGATATCTGCCTCGCTGCCCACATGGCAGGCGCGCGGCTGTCGAAGTTCGACACGTCCGCCTTCCCGGCCTGCAACCGGATCGTCGACCACTGCATGCAGCTCGACGCGTTCGCGCAGGCGCACCCGCTGAAGCAGCCGGGCGCGCCCGTACAGGGCTGAGTCGTCCGGTCGCCCGGGCGCCGCGACCGGCCTCAGTTCAGGCGGCGCGTCCCCTCGACGCTGCCGTACCAGTCGAACGGCTTGCCCGACACGTTGGTCATCACCGCCTTCACGCTGAAGTGGGCGTCGAACGACTCGGTGCCGAACTCGGACCCGATGCCGGAATCCTTCACCCCGCCCCAGGGTGAGGCCGGGTCGAGGCGGTGGTGATCGTTGATCCAGAAGATGCCGCACTCGACCCGGCGCGCGATGCGGTGCGCACGGGAGACGTCCGCCGTGCGCACGCCGGCGGCCAGGCCGTACGGTGAATCGTTCGCGATGCGCACGGCCTCGTCCTCGGTGTCGAACGGGATCACCACCGTCACCGGCCCGAACACTTCCTCGCGTGCGATGGTCATCGACGGCGTGACGCCGGCGAACACCGTCGGTTGCACGAAATAGCCGTTGGCCAGCGCGCCTTCCAGGTGGTCCGGCGTGCCGCCGCCGGTCACCGCATGGGCGCCCTCATGGCGCGCGAGGTCTGCCAGCTTCAGCACGCGCTCGCGCTGGCGGGCAGAGATCACCGGCCCCATCTGCGTCGACGGCAGGGCCGGATCCCCGACCCGGATCGCCGCGGCCTTGCGCGCGAGGCGCTCGACGAACTCGTCATGGATGCTGCGCTGGACGATGTGGCGCGCCGCACAGACGCAGGTCTGGCCTGCGGCGATGAAGGCGCCGAACGCCGCGTAGTTCACCGCCTGCTCGAGGTCGTAGTCGTCGAACACGATCACCGGCGTCTTGCCACCGAGCTCCATCGTCTGGTGCGCGAAGTGGCGCGCCGCCAGCGCGCCCGAGATGCGTCCGGCCTCGGTACCGCCGGTGAGCACGAACTTGTCGATGCCGGGGTGTTCGGCCAGCGCCTTGCCGGTGGTGGCGCCGAGCCCGGTGACCACGTTGAACACGCCGGGCGGCAGCCCCGCATCGACGAAGATCCGTGCCAGCCGCAGGGTGGTCAGCGGCGTGTATTCCGAGCACTTGACCACCGTGGTACAGCCCGACGCGAACACCGGTGCCAGGCTCTTCGCCATGATCATCAGCGGGTGGTTGAACGGCGTGCAGTTGCCGACGACGCCGAGCGGCGAGCGCTGGGTGTAGCAGAGGTAGTCGCCTTCGACCGGGATCACCGCATCGCGCCGGGCCAGCGCCAGCCCGGCGTTGTAGCGGAAGAAATCGGGCAGCCGCCCGAGCTGCGCGCGCGTCTCGGTGATCGGCCGGCCGTTGTTGCGGGTCTCGAGCTGGTACAGCTCCTCGAGGTGGTCTTCCAGTGCATCGGCCAGCCTGTTGACCAGCCGCGCCCGCGCCCGCACCGTCATCGCCGCCCACGGCCCGCTGGAGAACGCGGCGCGCGCCGACTGCACCGCGGCATCGACATCGTCGGCGGTCGCATGGCCGATGCGTGCGATGACTTCGCCGCGCGACGGGTCGTACACGTCGATCAGCTCCGGCGATGACGCGGGCCGTTCGCTGCCGTCGATGAACAGGCCGCGGGTGGGGATGGAGGAGGTGGAGCCGCTCGGGCTCTTGGCAGGTGTCGACATCGACGGTCTCGGCAGGATGGGTCGGGAGCGGAACGATACCGCGCCGTGGGTTCGTTGTGCGGTCGGCCGGATGTTGCGGCGGGGCGCCTGCATCGGGTGGCTTGCCGCCGTCGGTGCCGGGACGCGTACATCGAGTGGCTTGCTGCCGTCGGTGCCGGGACGCGCGCATCGGCTTGCCGACTCCACTCATGTCCCCCGCCCCCGGGCGCGTCGCCGCGCCCGGCGGCTCCTCCTCTACTTCGTTCCGTCGGCAACCCGATACGCACGTCAGCTCCACCCCCGCGCCGTGCAGGGAGGTCTCGGCTTGCGCAGCTGCACGTGGGTTGAACGCACGCCAGAACCGGTCTCGCCATCGCATGTGCGAAGGTCAAGCCGGTGATCGCGGCAATGCGTGTCTGCGCACGGCACCTGCGCTGATCGAGGTGACGGGACACCTTGCGGAGCGAGGTAAAGGAGGAGCCCCCGGGCGCGGCTAC
>LNFM01006748.1_pt1 | contig 18626 bp, 16 predicted proteins | sample 596031 | NCBI WGS metagenome assembly LNFM01 (sample SAMN04254537, study PRJNA301005) | activated carbon metagenome | isolation source: dual media filters at the Ann Arbor, Michigan drinking water treatment plant | place: USA: Ann Arbor | reverse complement strand
TCTCCAGCAGCTCCGGCAGGTTCGGCTTGAACATCAGCTTGGTTTCGAAATCGAGCCCCGGCGACATGCCGACATAGGCATGCGCCGGCCGCGCGTAGCAGTAGACACAGCCATGCTCGCAGCCGCGATAGGGGTTCAGGGACCGGTCGAAGCCGAGGTCGGGGCTGTCATTCCAAGACAGGGCGCTGCGCGCGTGGTCCTGCGTCAGCGTGGTCGCCAGCGGCGGCAGGGCGGCGAAATCGGTATCCAGCGTGCCCCAGCCATCGTCATACAGCTCGGTATGTGCCGTCTCATACCGAACGCCCGGATTGGTGACGGCCCCGCGCCCCTTGCGGGCGAGGGAGGGCATCGCGATAGCCCCACCGATAGCTCCTCCATCGGGCATCGACCGATCCTCATTCGTGGTTTGTTCTCATGCATCTCAAACTGGTTCAACCCAGGCCGTCAAGAACAAAATGCGAATAGATGGCCTTTCCGTTGTCATCCCCGCGCTGAACGCCGCCACCAGCCTGCCGGCCACCCTCGCCGCCCTGGGCGACCTGCCGGCGGAGGTTCTGGTGGTGGATGGCGGCAGCACCGATGGCACGGCGCAGGCCGCCGGCCCGGCGCGAATCCTGCACGCCCCGCGCGGCCGCGGCGGCCAGCTTGCCGCTGGCATCGCCGCCGCGGACGGCCCCTGGCTGCTGCTGCTGCACGCCGATACCCGCCTCGCCCAGGGCTGGGAGAACGCTGTCCGCGCCGCCATGCAGGACCCCGCCCGCGCGCACTACTTCCGCTTCGCCCTGGATGACGAAGACCCGCAGGCCCGCCGGCTGGAGCGTGCCGTCGCCTGGCGCTGCCGCACCCTCGGCCTGCCCTATGGCGACCAGGGGCTGCTGATCCACCGGGACCTGCTGGCGGCCGTCGGCGGCATGCGCCCGCTGCCGTTGATGGAGGATGTGGACCTGGCCCGCCGCATCGGCCGTGCCCGCCTGGCGGAGATGCCGGTGGATGCCATCACCAGTGCCGTGCGCTGGCAGCGGGACGGGTATCTGCGCCGCTCGGCCCGCAACCTGACTTGCCTGGGCCTCTATTACATCGGCGTCTCGCCCGGCATCATCGCGCGGATCTATTCGGGGCGATGGCGCGGATGAGGGGGGATACGCTGCTGGTCTTCGCGCGCGCGCCGCGGCTCGGCACGCTGAAGCGCCGGCTGGCGCGCGGCATCGGTGCCATGGCGACCTTGCGCTTCTATCGTGGCCAGCTTGCGGCCCTGCTCGGCGCCGTGGCGCGGGACCGGCGCTGGACCACCCGCATCGTGGCCACGCCGGATCGCGCGCGCGCCCGCTGGCCGCGCCCGGTGGTGGTGCGGCCCCAGGGGCATGGCGATCTCGGCCAGCGCATGGCCCGCGCCATGGCGCCGCATCGCCGCGTGGTGCTGGTGGGCAGCGATGTTCCGGGCATCCGCGCCAGCGACATTGCCGCCGCTTTCCGGGCGCTGGGCCGGGCGCAGGCGGTGTTCGGCCCGGCCGAGGATGGCGGCTATTGGCTGGTCGGCTATGGGCCGCGTCGCCCCGCCACGCCCTTCGCCGGCGTGCGCTGGTCCACCGATCATGCGCTGTCCGACACGCTGGCCAATTTCCAAGGCCGCCGCGTCGCCCTGCTGCGCCGGCTGCGGGATGTCGATACTGCCGAAGACCTGTTCGCCATCAGGAACCGCCCCGCATGAGCCGCCCGGATTGGTCGCAGACCAGCGCCGACTATGCCCGCCATCGCCAGGGCTTCCCGGATGGGCTCTATGACCTGCTGACCCATCACCGCCTGCTGCGCCCCGGCATCGATGCGCTGGACCTCGGCACCGGCACCGGCGCGCTCGCCCGTGGCCTGGCGGCGCGCGGCGCCGATGTGCTTGGGCTCGACCCCGCCCCCGGCCAGGTCGCCGCCGCCACCCGGCTCGCGCAGGAACAGGGCTTGGCCGAGCGCGTCCGCTTCGCCGAGGGCCTCGCCGAGCGCACCGACCAGCCCGCCGCTTCCTTCGACCTGGTCGCCGCCGGCCAGGCCTGGCACTGGTTCGACCGCGGCCTGGCGGCGGCGGAGGCGATGCGCGTGCTGCGCCCTGGCGGCGCCCTGCTGATCTGCCACTACGACTGGATTCCGCTGCCCGGCAACGTCGCCCACGCCACCGAATGGCTGATCGAGGCGCACAACCCGCATTGGCGCATGGGCCGCGGCACCGGCTTCTACCCGGCCTGGGCCACCGACCTTGCCCTTGCGGGTTTTCGGGACATCGGCTTCGCCGGCTTCGACCACGTGGCACACTACAGCCGCGAGGATTGGCGCGGCCGCATCCGTGCCTCCGCCGGCATCGGCGGCGCCCTGGATGGCCCGGCGGTGGCGCGCTTCGACGCGGAACTGGCCGCGATGCTCAAGGACCGCTTCCCGGAGGACCCGCTGCCGGTGCCGCACCGCGTCTTCGCCATCTGGGGCTGGCGGTAACCCCACCGCAACACCTGCACGCGCAGGCTGCCGGCGGAGGCAACGACCATGACCGAGACCGACAAGGCCCGCGAATTGCGGCAGGCCATCGCCCGCCATCTCGCGGAGCTCCACCGCGTGAACATCGCCCTGGCAGCCGATAGCCGCGCGCTGAAGGTGCTGACCACGGAAGGCCGGCCGATCGCGGAGATCGAGATCGCCGCCGAGATGCTGGAGCAATACATGGCGGCCACCGCCGCCTTCCTCGAGAATATGCGCGGCCGCTTCGAGAACCGCCTGGGCCTGCTGCGCCGCGGCGACCCGGCGGGGCCGGAACTGGTGCCGGGGCAGGGCGCGCCGGGCCACGGCCCCTTCTGGTACGCCTTCTCCCGCCTCTGCGTCGCGCTGCGGCTGGCGGAAAGGCGCGCGGGCTAGGTCAGCTATAGCCGCGCTGGTCGGGGGAGGCCGCCTCGGCGCGCGCCTGTTCCTGCGCCTGCTGATCCACCTTCTGCGTCGCGCCTTCCGCCTCGCCCTCGGCCGGCTCGAAGTCGAAATCGCCATTCTGGGACTGCCAGCTCTGCACCGTCAGCAGCCGAGCCCCGCCCTTGCTCTCATGCGGCCCGTGCACCACCCCGGCGGCGTGCGTCAGGCAGGTGCCGGGCGCTACCTCCGTGCCCGCCTCGATCAGGTCGCCCTCCAGAAGAAAGTGCATCTCCGCCCCCGCCTGGTGCCGATGCGCCGGAATCCGGCCGCCGGGCGGGATGTGGACGACGGTCGTCACCACGCCGGCCGCCGCATTCTCGTTCAGGATCTGGATCCGGAAGGTGCCCCCCGTGGCGCCGGGGATGTTGAACGGCGTCGGCTCCACCTGGTCCGCCACCACCTGCAAACTGCCGCTTGGCATGTATCGCCTCTCCGCTGGTTCGAAGGGACGAACGCCCCGTCCCGCCAGGCGGTTGCCGAACGCGATTCCCTCATGCCGCCGGGCGCGCTATGCCGGCTGCCATGCCGGACTACAGCATCGAATCGGAAGCGGGTGGGCGTGTTGCCGGGGTGGATGAAGCCGGCCGTGGCCCGCTGGCCGGGCCGGTGCTGGCCGCGGCGGTGGTGTTCCTCGCCCCCCCCACGGCCGAACTCGCCGCGCTGCTCGATGACAGCAAGAAGCTGAACGCCGCCCGGCGCGACCTCGCCTATCTGGCGCTGATGGAGGCCGCGCGGCTCGGCCAGGTGGATTGTGCCATCGCCGCCGCCAGCGTGGCGGAGATCGCCCGCCTGAACATCCTGCGCGCCAGCCACCTGGCCATGGCACGCGCCCTGTGGCGGCTGCGCCAGCCCTGCGAACTGGCGCTGATCGACGGCAACATGGCGCCGCGCATGCCCCGCCAGCCCCCGCCGCGTGGCTTCCGCTGCGTCATCGGCGGCGACGGGCTGAGCCTGTCCATCGCCGCCGCCTCGATCCTGGCGAAGGTCACGCGGGACCGGGCGATGGCGCGGCTGGACCGCCGCTTTCCCGCCTGGGGTTTCGCGCGCCACCAGGGCTACCCGACGCCGGAGCACCGCGAATGCCTCGCCCGCCTCGGCCCGACACCGCATCACCGGCGCGGCTTCGGCCCGGTGGACCAGGCCTGGCTGCCGCTGCAACCGGCGCTCCCGGCCTGATCTTTCCCATTATCAGCGCCTTGCGGGCCTCGGCTTGGTTGACGCCGCGACTCCGCGCCGCGCATGTTGCCGGCTGCGACTCGGCGGGGTGTGTGACGAAACGATGGGGACGGGACTAGACCTGCCGCTGGACGAGGTGCTGCTCGGCGACTGCATCGCCACGCTCAAGCGCCTGCCACCGGCCTCGGTGCACATGATCTTCGCCGACCCGCCCTACAACCTGCAGCTCAAGGGCGAGCTGCGGCGGCCGGATGACAGCCTGGTGGATGGCGTGGACGATGCCTGGGACCAGTTCGCCAGCTTCGCCGCCTATGATGCCTTCACCCGCGAATGGATGGCCGAATGCCGCCGCGTGCTGCGCAAGGACGGCACGATGTGGGTGATCGGCAGCTACCACAACGTGTTCCGCCTCGGCGCCGCGATGCAGGATCTCGGCTACTGGATCCTGAACGACGTGGTCTGGCGCAAGGCCAACCCGATGCCGAATTTTCGCGGCCGCCGCTTCACCAACGCGCATGAGACGATGATCTGGGCGGCGCGCGGCCCTGAATCCCGCTACCGCTTCAACTACGCCGCCATGAAGTCGCTGAACGACGACGTGCAGATGCGCAGCGACTGGTATTTTCCGCTGTGCACCGGCGGCGAGCGCCTGCGCGGGGAGGATGGCGCCAAGCTGCACCCGACCCAGAAGCCGGAGGCGCTGCTGCACCGCGTGCTGCTGGCCTGCACCACGGCCGGGGAGGTGGTGCTGGACCCGTTCTCCGGCACCGGCACCACGGCCGCGGCCGCCAAGCGCCTCGGCCGCCGCTATATCGGCATCGAGCAGGACCCGCTCTACAAGGCCGCCTCCGAGGAACGGCTGCGACTGGTCGAGCCGATGGATGAGGGCGCGGCCCTGTCCCTGCCCAGCAAGCGGGAACAGCCGCGCATCGCCTTCGGGGTACTGGTGGAACGCGGCCTGGTGCCGGCCGGCAGCACGCTGGTGGACCGCAACCGCCGCTGGCGCGCCACGGTCGGCGCCGATGCCACTTTGCGCTGCGGCACCGCCACCGGGTCCATCCACAAGGTCGGCGCCGCGCTACAGGCGGCGCCATCCTGCAATGGCTGGACCTTCTGGCACATCGAGACCCGGGACGGCCGGCTGCGGCTGATCGACGAGTTCCGGCAGGAGATTGCCGCCAAAGGCGGCTAGGCAGGAGACCGCCGCCAAAGGCGGCTGACAAGGGGGGTAGGCGGCGCCTCAGCGCCGCGCCAGCGCCCGCAGCAGCGCCAGGGCCAGCGCGGTCTTCACCAGCGTGCCGGGCACGAACAGCAGGAAGCCCGCCTCGAAGGCGCGCGCCGGGCCGACATAGGCGGCCAGCCAGGCGAGGCCCGGCACGAACAGCAGCAGATGCGCCGCCAGCAGCACCACCGCCTGCCGGACGAAGCCCTGGCCCCGCGCGAAGCCGGCCAGCCAGGCAGCCAGCGCGAAGCCGATCAGGTAGCCGCCGGTCGGCCCGGCCAGCGCCGCAGGCCCCGCCGCCCCATTGGCGAAGACCGGCAACCCGGCCAGGCCCTGCGCCAGATAGGCGACAACGGCCGCGAGCCCGGCCACCGGGCCGCCCAGCGCGCCGAGCAGCAGCACCACCAGGCTCTGCAAGGTCGCCGGCACCGGCCACATCGGCAGGCTGACCTGCGCCGAGGCGGCCAGCAGCCACGATCCGAGCAGGGCCATGCCGGCGAAGCGCGCGGCGGATGCGGCGCGGCTGCGGCTGGCGGCAGGCAGGGTCTGGGTCATTGAAAAGGTTCCTCGATTCCGGCGCCGCCTGTCTCATGCGCCGCCGCGTCCTGTCCAGACAAGGCGAGCAACCGGTGCATCACGCTCGGCATCGCGGCGCGCGCCGAATCGAGCTCCATCCAGGCATGGCCCGGCACCTCCGCCGTGCCGGGCAGGCGGGCCGTGAGCAGCGCCATCCGCAGCTCGAAATGGGTGAAGCCGTGCCGCGCCTCGCCGTCCAGGGCGCGCCAGCGCAGGCCGGTGAGGGGGGCGTGGGCCAGTGCTTCGGCCTTTGTCCAGGCCTCGGCGCGCCAGGGCGTGCCCGGGATCTCCAGCATGCCGCCGAGCAGGCCCTTCTCCGCCCGGCGCCGCACCAGCACCAGGCCGCGCGCATCATGCAGCAGGAAATGCGTGCCGTGGCGGGTGGGGCGCGCCGCCTTCGGCGTCTTGCGCGGCAGCCCGGCCTGCACCCCCGCCGCCTGCGCCGCGCAGCCGCCGCGCCAGGGGCACAGCGCACAGGCCGGGTTGCGCGGGGTGCAGATGGTGGCACCGAGGTCGAACAGGGCCTGCGCGAAGTCGCCCGGCCGGGCGCGGGCGGCGGGCGCTGCCATCCAGCCCTGCGCCAGCTCCGCCAGGCGTTTTTTCGCGGCCGGCAGCGGCGTTTCCACCCGGGCCACGCGGGCCACCACGCGTTCCACATTGCCATCGGCCGGCACTACCGGCTCATTGAAGGCGATCGCGGCGACGGCGGCGGCGGTATAGGGGCCAATGCCCGGAATCGCGCGCAGCCCCGCCGCATCCCGCGGAAAACCCTGGGCCGCCAGGGCCTTGGCACCGGCAAGCAGGTTGCGGGCGCGGGCGTAGTAGCCGAGCCCCGCCCATTCCTCCGCCACCTCCGCCCATTCCGCGCGCGCTAGCGCATCCACATCGGGGAATCGGGCGAGAAATCGTGTATAGCGGGGGCCGACGGCGGCGACCGTGGTCTGCTGCAGCATGACCTCGGACAGCCAGACCCGGTAGGGATCGGGCCGGCTGCCGTCCCGCCAGGGCAGCACCCGGCGATGGCGGTCATACCAGTCCAGCAGCAGTCGGGGTTCGGGAAGGGGAGGGTTCACGCGTGGCGCAGGATGGCGATCAGCGACGGTTTCCGACAGCCCCCCTGCCGCTATCCGCGCTGATTCCGCGGCTGACCAAGCCTGCCTTCCGCAAGCGCAGCCCCGCGGGCGCGCAGCTCATGGCGGATTGGCCGGCCATCGTCGGCCCCGCGCTTGCCACCACCACCCAGCCGCTGCGGGTGACAGGCGGCACGCTGACCCTGGCCTGTTCGGGCCCGGTGGCGATGGAGTTGCAGCACCTGGCGCCGGAGCTGATCGCCCGGATCAACGCGCATTTCGGCCGGGTGGCGGTGGAACGGCTGCGCTTCGTGCAGCAGGCGCCCGCCGGCGCGCCGCGCCCCACCCCGCAGCCGAAACCGGTGCACCTGCCCGCCCCGGTGGAGGCCCGGCTGGCGGAGATGCCGCCCGGGGAATTGCGCGATGCCCTGGCAAAGCTGGCCCTCGGCGTATATCGAAAGCGTTGAACCAGTCCTTTCGGGGAGCCTGCCTGATGCTCGACCGCCGTTCCATCCTGACCCTCACCGCCGGCCTGCTGCCGGCCACGGCCCTGGCCCAGGGCGCCGCCCCCGCCCCGCCGGCCCTGGCCGCCGACGACCCGCGCATGGCCGAACGCAGCGCCGGCCGGGCCGATGCGCCGGTGACGGTGATCGAATATTTCTCCCTCACCTGCGGCCATTGCGCGGCCTTCCACCGCGAAACCTACCCCAAGGTGAAGTCCGACCTGATCGAGTCCGGCCGCATGCGGATGGTGTTCCGCGACTTCCCGCTGGACGGGCTGGCGCTGGCCGCCGCCGCCGTCGCCCGCAGCCTGCCGCCGGAGCGCTATGAGCCCTTCATCTCCACCCTGATGTCCACCCAGGACCGCTGGGCCTTCAACCGCGGCGGCGACCCGCGGGAGGAATTGTTCAAGGTGGCCGCGCTCGCCGGCATGTCCCGCGCGAAGTATGACGAGGTGCTGGCCGACCAGGCGCTGGCCCGCGCCATCCTGGCCGCCCGCGTCGCCGGGCAGCAGGAACACAACGTCACCTCCACCCCCAGCTTCGTCTTCGGCACCCGCACTGTGCCGGGCAACATGGCCTTCGCCCGCTTCGCCGCCCTGGTCGCCGAGACGCGCTGATCCATGGAGTCCGTGCCGGCCGAGGAGACGGGGCAGCCCCCGGACGAGCCGACTCGCACGGACGCCCAGGCGGAGGCCGCGCGCCATGCGCGGCTGACCCGGCTGCGCATCGCCGGCTTCAAATCCTTCGCCGAGGCGACGGTGGTGGAGGTGCTGCCCGGCCTGACCGGCATCGTCGGCCCGAATGGCTGCGGCAAGTCCAACGTGGTGGAAGCGCTCCGTTGGGCGATGGGCGAGACCAACGCGCGGGCCATGCGCGGCGGCGAGATGGACGACATCATCTTCGCCGGTACCTCCACCCGCCCTGGCCGCAACCTGGCCGAGGTGACGCTGACGCTGGAGGAAGCCACCGGCCTGGCGCCGCCGCCCAATGCGGAAGCCACCGACCTTGAGATCTCCCGCAAGATCGCGCGGGGGGAGGGCAGCTCCTTCCGCGTCAATGGCCGCGAACTGCGCGCCCGCGACGTGCAGACGATGTTCGCCGATATCGGCTCCGGCGCCCGGTCCTCCGCCATGGTCAGCCAGGGCCGCGTAGCAGCCCTGATCTCGGCGCGGCCGGAGGAACGCCGCGCGGTGCTGGAGGAAGCGGCCGGCATCGCCGGGCTGCGCGCCCGCAAGCATGAGGCCGAACTCAAGCTGCGCCAGGCGGAGAACAACCTGGGCCGCGCCGAGGACCTGATCGGCCAGATGGAGGCCGGGCGCCAGAACCTGCAACGCCAGGCCCGCCAGGCCGCGCGCTACCGCAACCTGTCCGGGCTGGTGCGGGAGGCGGAGGTGGAATGGCTCGCCATTCTGCGCGCCCGCGCTCAGGGCGCGCTGGCCGCGGCACGAACCGCCTTCACCACGGCCCGCCACGCCACCAGCCAGGCCGAAGCCGCCGCCGAGGCCGCCGCGCGCCGCGCCTTCGCCGCCGAACAGGGCTTGCCCGCGCCGCGCGCCGCCGAGGCCACCGCCCGCACCGCGCTGGAACGCCGCCGGGTGGAGGCCGAGACGCTGGGCGCCGAGGAAGCCCGCGCCCGCGAAGCCCTGGCCGGCGCCCAATCCCGCCACGCCGCCCTGGCGCGGGACCTGGAACACGCCGCCGGCGTCGAGTCGGATGCCGACACGGCCGAGGCCCGCTTGCAGGCGGAAGCCGAGGAACTGTCCCGGATCGCCGCCGAACTGCCCGGCCGCAGCGCCGATGCGGAACGCGCGGAGGCCGAGGCGATCGCCGCCGTGGCCGAGGCCGCCGCCGCCGCCGACCGCGCCACCGAAGCCGCCGCGGAGGCCGCCGCCCAGGCCAATGCGCTGGCGACCGCGGAAGCCGAGGCCGCCAGCCGCGCCCAGCGCCTCGCCCAGCAATTTTTGCAAATTGCCGCCGACCATCAGGCGGCGCAGCGAGCGGTGGTGCCGGAAGCCGCGCTGGCCGAGGCAGCCACCTGCACCGGCACCGCCGAAGCCGCGCTGGCCGAGGCGGAAGCGGCGCTGACCACCGCCGAGGCCGCCCGCACCGCCGCCCAGGCCGCGCATGAGGCCGCGCGCCGCCAGGCGAGTGAGGCCGAGGCCACCGAATCCCGCGCCAGCAGCAACCTCCAGGCCGCCGAGACCGCCGCTCGCCGTGGCGCGGAACAGCAATCCCGCCTGACCGCCGAGCGCGATGCCGCCCGCGCCGGCGCCGTGCCCGAGGCCGAGATGGCCACCGCCCGCGCCGAGGCCGCGGCCGCCGCCACGGCGTTGATAGAAACCCGGGCCGCGCTGGAGGCCGCCGAGAAGGCCCGCAGCGCCGCCCAGTCCCGCCACGAAGCCGCCCGCGCCGCCGCCAGCGAGGCCGAGGCGTTGCGCGCCCGTGCCGCCGCCGAAGCCGCGGCCCTCGCCGAAGTGCTCCGCGCCCGCGAAGTGGGTGGCGGCGCCGAAGCCGTGCTCGACCGCATCGGCGTGCCACCCGGCCTCGAAGCCGCCCTCGGCGCGGCGATGGGGGAGGGGCTGGACGCGGCGCTGGACCCGGAGGCGCCGCGCCATTGGCGCAGCCTGCCGCCGCTGGACCCGATGCCGGCCTTGCCCGCCGGCGCCACGCCGCTCGCCCGGCTGGTGGAGGCGCCGGATGCGCTGTCCCGCGCCCTATCGCAGATCGGGCTGTTGCCGAAGGGCAGCGACGGCGCCGCGCTGCAACCCCTGCTGAAGCCCGGCCAGGCGCTGGTGACGGAGGATGGCGCGGTGTGGCGCTGGGATGGCCAGGGCCTGCTGCCCGGCATCCCCACCCCCGGCGCCGTCCGCCTCGCCCAGCGCAACGCGCTGCGGGCCGCCGGCGCCCGGCTGGACAAGGCCGAGGCCGAGGCCGGCGCCGCCAGCACCGCCCGCAGCCAGGCCGCCGCCGCCGAGCAGGAAGCGCGCGGCGCCGAAGCCCGCCAGCGGGAGGCCCGCGCCACCGCCGAACGTCGCCAGGGCACGGCGCAGGCGGCGCTGGACCGGCTGGTGGCGCGCGACCAGCAGGCGCAGCAGCGTCTTTCGGCACTTGCCCCGCAGCTCGCCCGGCTGGAGACGGAGATGCAGGCGGCCACCGCCGCGCTGGAAGCCGCCCGCATCGCCCGTGCCGCCGCCCCGGATGCCGCCGCCGCGCGCCAGGCCCGCAGCGCCGCCGCGGCAGAGGAATTGTCCGCCACCCGCGCCGAAACCGCCGCCCGCGAATCCCGCCGAGCCGCCGAGCAACGCCTGGCCGCCGCGCGTGACGCCGCCCGCAACCTGGCCGCCCGTGCCGCGGAGGCGGAGGCGCGGCTGGCCGCGCTGACCCCCGAACTGGCCCGCGTCACCGGCGAACGCGACGCCGCCGCCGCAGCCCTGGCGGAAGCGCAGGCCGCCCGCGCCGCCGCGCCGGACCTCGTGGCATTGCGCGCCGAGGTCGATCGCGCCCGTGCCGCCCTGGCCAATGCGCGCGCCGCCGAGGCCGGCTGCCGGGACAGCCGCGCGACGCTCGCCGCCGAGGTCGGGCGCATCGAACAGCGCCAGGCCGCGATCGGCCCGGAACGCGCCGAATGGGCGCGCCGCAAGGCGGAAGCCGCCGGCCGTCGCCAGGACCTCGCTCACCGCGCCGCCGCCGCCGCCGCCGAACGCGACGCACTTGCCGAGGCGCCCGAGACGGCCGCCGCGCAGCGCGCCACCGCCGGAAGGGCGCTCGCCGAGGCCGAGGCCACCCATGCCGCCGCCGCCGCAGCCCTGGCCGCCGCCGAGACCGAGGACCGCGAAGCGGCGCTCGCCCGCCGCAGCGCCGATGCCGCCTTCGCCCAGGCGCGGGAGGCGCAGTTGCGCGCCGAAGGCAGCGCCGGCCAGGCCGAGGCCGCGGCGCTGGCGGTGGAGGAACGCATCGTTGAACGCCTCGGCGAGGGCCATCCCGCGCTGCCCGAGACTGAGGCGGAACTGACCGACCAGAGTGAAGAAAAAGCGCGCCGCAAGATGGAGCGGCTGACCCGGGAGCGGGAGGAGATGGGCCCGGTCAATCTCCGCGCCGAAGCGGAGCTCAATGACCTCGACGCCACCCGCGCCCGCATCGAGTCGGAGCGCCAGGAAGTGGCGACGGCCATCGCCAAGCTGCGCGGCGTGATCGGCCATCTGAACCGCGAGGGCCGGGAACGGCTGCGCGTGGTGTTCGACAAGGTGGATGCCGAATTCCGCGCGCTGTTCACCCGCCTGTTCGGCGGCGGCCGCGCGCATCTGGCACTCACCGGCTCCGATGACCCGCTGGAAGCGGGCCTCGAGATCTTCGCGGAGCCGCCGGGCAAGAAGCTGTCCTCGCTGAACCTGCTCTCGGGCGGCGAACAGGCGCTGACGGCGTTGTCCCTCGTCTTCGCCGTGTTCCGCTGCAATCCTGCGCCGGTCTGCGTGCTGGATGAGGTGGATGCGCCGCTGGATGACGCCAATGTCGAACGGCTGTGCGACCTGCTGGAGGTGATGGCCGCCGGCGATGCCGAGGGGCCCGAAACAAAGGATGCCGGTCCAAAAGGCCCCGGTCCAAAAGGCCCCGGTTCAGAAGGCTTGGGCGGCACGCGCTTCCTGATCGTCACCCACCACCCGCTGACCATGGCGCGGATGCATCGCCTGTACGGCGTGACCATGCAGGAACGCGGAGTCTCCCGCCTGCTGAGCGTGGACCTTCAGCGCGCGGTGGAAATGGTCGAGGGCGGGCCTGCCTGAGACGGGCCAAACAGGGTGCAGCCAAAGCCGATTAACCATATCGTGATCATGTTGGCGCAAGGTGGAAGCCCGCCGCGAATGATTCGCGCGCACCTCAATCGTCCCGAAGGTCCGCATGCGACGTCGCTCCCTGGCTGCCCTTCCGATCCTGGCTGCGCTTCCGATCCTAACTGCGCTGGCCGGCAAAAAGGCGGTGGCGCAGTCCCGTCCCATCCTGCGCGTCACCGGCCGCATCGATGGCGGCACGCGCGATTTCAGCCTGGCCGCGCTGGAGGCGCTAGGCATGGCGGGATTGGCAACGCGCACCACCTGGACTGGTCCGGACGTGCTGCATTTCAGCGGCGTGCCACTCGCCACCCTGCTCGACGCCTGCGGTGCGACGGGCAGCTTGCTGCGGATTCACGCGCTGAACGACTATGCGATGAACGTGCCGGTCGCGGATGCGCAGGACAATGCCGCGTTCCTGGCAACCCGGCAGGGCGGGGCGCCGCTTCGCATCCGGGACCGCGGTCCGATCTGGCTGATCTATCCCTGGAGCGCGCGGCCGGAACTGGATTCGCCCGTCTTTCGCGATCGGGCCATCTGGCAGATCCGGCAGATCGACGTGGCCTGAGCGCCGCGTGGTGGAAGCGTTCCGCGGTCGGAATTGGCAAGTACGTCTGACGCGCCTGGCCCGCCGCCGCACGACCTTCGCGGTGCTGCTGGCGGCGGGCGTGCTGTTCGTGCTGTCGATCGGCGCGTCCCTGCAGCAGGCGCGCGAACAGTTTCGCCTTGAAGCCGGCAGCCAGCGCGTCTCCATCTGGTTCAGCACGCAGGCCTTGGTGGAACTGCACCGCTTCCGCACGGCGCTGTTGCGGTTCGACCGCGAGGAACCGGGCTGGGACCGCGACCGGCTGTCCCAGCGCTATGAGATCCTGCTGAGCCGCCTGCCGCTGCTCCGCGATGCGGAGGAAGCGCGGACCCATTCGGTGCAGGACCGCAGCGACGTCATCGATGGGCTGGAGGCGGCGCTGGAACAGGTCGAGCCGGATATCCTGGGGCTGGCACCCGGCGATCTGGCCGTCCGAACACGGATAGAGGCGGTGGCGGATGAGGCGGATCTGCTGCTGACCGAGCTCAACCTGGCGCTGCACACCGAACGGCGGAAGGCGGTGGAGCAGGCACGGGTCAGTTCGCGACGCCTCGGCATGTTCTTCCTGTTCAGCCTGGGCGGGTTGCTGCTGGGCGCGCTGCTGCTGCTGATGCTGATCCTGCGCGGCGCCCGCCGCGCGGCGGAGGCGGAGCGGACCCTGCGTGTGCTGGTCGATTCGCTGCCCATCGGCATTGCCGCCTTCGACCCGGAAGGCCGGCTGGTGCTGATGAACGAAACCGGCCTGGCCCTGGCCCGGCTGGACCGCGAGGAGGATGCGCTGGGCCGGACCGCCGGCGAAATCGGCGGCAATCCGGCGGCGGATGCCGATGTGGCCCGGGTGGTGGCTCAGCGAATCGCCCTGCCGCCACGGGAAAGCCGCCTGACCCACCGCGACGGCAGCGAACGCACGCTGCTGGTCTCCTCCGCGCCGGTCTTCGGCAAGGCTGGCAATCTGGTGCGTGTGGTGCGCGTGGCGCTGGATGTCACCGAGCAGCGCGAAGCCGACCGCCGCATTCGCCACCTGGCGGAGCATGACACGCTGACCGACCTGCCGAACCGGCTGTTGTTCGGCACGCGGCTGAAGGGACAGATCGGCCGTGCGGCGGAGGGGCGGATGGTGGCGGTGCACTGCATCGACCTGGACCACTTCAAGGAGGTCAACGACAGCCTGGGCCACCCGGTGGGCGACCAGCTTCTGCTGGCGGCCTCGGGCCGCATGCGCGCGGCGATGCGGGGCGGCGACCTGCTGGCACGGCTCGGCGGCGACGAATTCGCCGTCATCCAGCCCGGCCTCGCGCATGAGGCCGAGGCGCGGCTGCTGGCGGAACGGCTGGTGGCGGTGCTCGGCCAGCCCTACCGGCTGCAGGGCTACACGCTGCGCGCCGGGGCCAGCATCGGCACCGCGATCGCGCCGCAGCACGGCGTGACGGTGGAGAGCATCCTCAGCCGCGCCGACATCGCGCTGTACCGCGCCAAGGCGGCGGGCCGCGGCCGTGCCACGCTGTTCACCATGGAGCAGGAGGCAGGCCTGCGCGAGCGCCGGCAGATGGAGGAGGATCTGCGCCAGGCCCTGGCGCTGGGCCAGCTCTCGCTGGTGTTCCAGCCGAAATTCGTCCTCGCCACCGGGCTGCTGAAGGGCTGCGAGGCGCTGCTGCGCTGGTACCATCCGGAGCGCGGCCTGATCTCCCCCGGCCTGTTCATTCCGGTGGCAGAGGAGATGGGGCTGATCCACCCGATCACGCAGCTCGTGCTCGACCAGGCCTGCCGCCAGGCCATGGCTTGGCGGGCGCAGGGGCTGGAGGTGCCGGTGGCGGTGAACCTCTCGGCCGGGCATTTCGGCGCCGAGCAGGGCGTGCGCCTGGTGCAGGAGGCGCTGTCGGCCACCGGCTGCGACCCGGCGCTGCTGGAAGTGGAGGTGACGGAGGGCGTCTTCCTGCGCAGCGCGGAGGCGGCAACCCGTAGCTTCCAGGCCTTGCGGAAGATGGGCGTGCGGGTGGCGCTGGATGATTTCGGCACCGGCTATTCCTCGCTCGGCTACCTCCAGCACCTGCCCTTCGATGTGATCAAGGTGGACCGCACCTTCATCGCCGGGCTGGAGCAACAGGCGCGGAGCGGTCCCGGCGCCGGGCGATGCATCGTCGATGCCATCGTGCGACTGGCGCATGGGCTGGGGGCCGAGGTGGTGGCCGAAGGCGTGGAGACGCAGAGCCAACTGACCATGCTGCGTGAGCTGGGCTGTGACCATGTGCAGGGCTTCCTGCTCGGGCGCCCGGTGGCGGCCGAAACCCTGGCGGAGCTGGCACGCCGCCCACCGGACCCGAAGCTGGCCCGCAGCGCGGCTTGACCCGGCCGGCCAGCGCCCGCGAAGCTATGCAGAGGCGGGGCAACCGCCATTGCATGGGGGAAACAAGGAATGACCACACGTCGCGTCCTGCTCGGCGCCACACTGGCGCTGCCCGCCCTGGCTTTGCCCGAATGGTCCAGTGCCAAGGCGCAGGCATCCTGGCCGGAACGCCCGGTCCGCATGGTGGTGCCCTTCCCGCCCGGCCAGGCGGCGGACCTGTTCGCCCGCGTGATGGCCGAGGAGCTTTCGAAGCGCTGGCCGCAGCGCGTGGTGGTGGAAAACCGCGCCGGCGGGGCCGGGGCCATCGGCATGGATGCCGTGGCGCGTGCCACGCCGGATGGCTATACGCTGGGCATCGGCACCTCCGGCACGCTCGGGGTCAATCCCTCCGTCATGTCGCGCCTGCCCTACGACGCGGAGAAGGATTTCGCCGCGATCACCAACATCTTCACCCTGCCGCTGGTCTTCGTCGCCCATCCGAGCTTCGAGGCGAATGACATGGCGGGCCTGGTGGCGCTGGCGAAGGCGCAGCCGGGGATGGTGCAATATGCCTCCGCCGGGCCGGGCACGGCGCAGCACATGACGGCGGAGATGCTGTCGCACCGGCTGGGGCTGCGGATGCAGCACGTACCCTATCGCGGCAGCGGCCCGGCCATGGCGGATCTGCTGGGCGGCAACGTCAAGGTGATGGTGGACAGCCTGGCCTCCGCCCTGCCGCATGTGCAGGCCGGGCGGATCAAGGCGCTGGGCGTCACCGGGACCGAACGCGCGCCGCAGATGCCGGATGTGCCGACGGTGGCGGAGACGGTCTCGCCCGGCTTCCAGGCGCTGGGCTGGTCCGGCATCGTCGCCCCGGCCGGGACGCCGGAGGCGGTGATCCGCAAGGTCAACGCCGATGCGGTGGCCATCCTGCGGGACCCGGAGATCGCCGCGCGCATGGTGCAACTCGGCGGCTTCCCGGACCCCGGCACGCCGGAGGAGTTCGGTGCCTTCATCAAGGCCGAGATCGCCAAGTGGCGGGAAGTGGCGCGGGCGGCGAATGTGCGGCTGGATGGCTGAAGCATTGGCGTAAAGCAGCCGGCATCGGCCGCTCGCCCGCCGCCGGCGGGCGCAGGTCGCGCCATTCTGGCGCGAACGGGGGCTGATGGACTGGCGCGGCAAGTTCACCGTCGCGCCGGTTGACGGCGGCAGTCGGCGGGCGCGTCCTGGCCGCATGCGCCTGTTCCGATTCTTCGAGACCGCCGTCGACCCCGTGGCCCCGCCGGGCCGTCCCGCCGCCAGGTGGCTCGGCCGGCCGGTGCCGGAGACGCCGCCGCCGGCCAACCTGGTCGGCTTCTACTGGCACTTCGCCCGCCAGGCGCGGGCGCTGTTCGGGCTGCTGTTCGCGACCGGGCTGACCGTAGCCCTGCTCGACCTGCTGATCCCGATCTTCATCGGCCAGGTGGTGGGGTTGCTGGAGGCGCATGGGCCGCAGCGGATCTGGCAGGATGCCGGCTGGACCCTGGCCGGCATGGCGGCCGTGCTGCTGCTCGGCCGGCCGGCGGCCATTCTGTGCCAGAACCTGGTGACGCAGCAGGCGATCATCCCGGCCGTCACCTCCATGATCCGCTGGCAGAGCCATTGGCAGGTGATCCGCCAGGGCTGGGCCTTCTTCCAGGAGGATTTCGCCGGCCGCATCGCCAACCGGGTGATGCAGGCCGGGCCGGCGCTGCGGGAAAGCGTGGTGCAGTCGGTCAATGCCGTCTGGTACATCCTGGTCTACGGCACCGGGGCGGTGCTGGTGCTCTCGGCCACCGACTGGCGCCTCGCCATCCCGATCCTGGTCTGGTTCGCGCTGTACGCCACGCTGCTGCGGCTGATCGTGCCGCGGATGCGCGACCGTGCCCGCAAGGCGAGCGAGGCGCGCAGCCTGCTGACCGGGCGGGTGGTGGACAGCTACACCAACATCGTCACCGTCAAGCTGTTCGCCCGCGCCGAGCAGGAGGATGCCTGGGTGCGGGAGGGGGTGGAACAGCTCAACCGCGACTTCGCCCGGCAGACCAGGCTGGTGACGCTGAACGGCTTCCTGCTGTCCACACTGAATGCCTGCATGCTGACCTCGACCGCCGGGCTTTCGATCTGGCTGTGGTCGCAGGGGGAGATTCCGCTGGCGGTGGTGGCCTCCGCTTTGCCGATGGCCTGGCAGATCGCGAATATTTCCGGCTGGGTGGCCTTCAACGTGGCGGGCATCTTCGAGAATATCGGCGTGGTGCAGGAAGCCATGGGCAGCATCGCGGTGCCACGCACGGCGCCGGATGCGCCGGATGCGCGGACGCTGGCGGTGCCGCGCGGCGCCATCCGATTCGAGGATGTGCGCTTCGGCTACGGCCGGGTGACTGCGCCGGGCCTGCCTTCGCGGGGGGCGGTGCTGCATGATTTCGACCTGGACATCGCGCCGGGCGAACGGGTCGGGCTCGTCGGCCATTCAGGGGCGGGCAAGACCACCGCGATCAACCTGCTGCTGCGCTTCTTCACGCCGGAGGGTGGGCGCATCCTGGTGGATGGCCAGGATATCGCCGGAGTGACGCAGGAAAGTCTGCGGACCTCGATCGGCGTGGTGACGCAGGACACGGCGCTGCTGCATCGCTCCATCCTGGAGAACATCCGCTACGGCCGGCCCGATGCCACCCCGGCCGAGGTGGTGGAGGCGGCGAAGCGGGCGGAGGCGCATGACTTCATCATGGCGCTGTCCGATTGGCGCGGCCGCACCGGGTACGACGCCCATGTGGGGGAGCGCGGGGTGAAGCTGTCCGGCGGCCAGCGCCAGCGGGTCGCCATCGCCCGCGTGCTGCTGAAGGACGCGCCCATCCTGCTGCTGGACGAGGCGACCAGCGCCCTCGACTCGGAGGTGGAGGCGGCGATCCAGGAAAGCCTGGAGCGGCTGATGGCCGGCAAGACCGTGATCGCCGTGGCACACCGCCTGTCCACCCTGGCGCGGATGGACCGGCTGGTGGTGCTGCATGAGGGGGGCGTGGCGGAACAGGGCAGCCACGCCCAGCTGCTGGCCGCCGGCGGGGTCTATGCACGGCTGTGGCAGCGGCAATCCGGCGGTTTCATTGGGGAATGAGGCCATCCAACCCGCAAATGGCGGCCCGAAGGGCCGAGCGGCCGACTGGCCGCCGCGCCCAGACTACCTGTGCGGCCGGGCAACACAGTGCGGGGCGCGCAGCCAAGCCGGCGCAGCCGGCGCCCGGCGCTTGAGGGCATGAACCATGTTGCACCGCGTTCATCACCTTGACACTCCTGCCCCCAAGCCGTAGGAGCGGGCCGCCTTCCGGGCGGGGCGACCGCGGGGGAGAGCGACGGGTGGCGGAAGACGACGGCTTCGAGCAAAGGCTCCGGCAGGC
>LNFM01006938.1_pt1 | contig 18635 bp, 4 predicted proteins | sample 596031 | NCBI WGS metagenome assembly LNFM01 (sample SAMN04254537, study PRJNA301005) | activated carbon metagenome | isolation source: dual media filters at the Ann Arbor, Michigan drinking water treatment plant | place: USA: Ann Arbor | reverse complement strand
TGAGCGACGGGGACGATGCGCTCGTGGCGTCCTACCAGTTCGGTGCCGATGGTCGCCTGTCGCGCTCGGACAATGGCAACGGCACCTACAGCACCTACGACTACGACGCCGCGGGGCAGCTCGTGCATCTCGTGCACTTCGATGCCGACGGCGATGTCGCCTCGCGCTTCGACTACACCTATGACGCCGGGGGCCGCCGGACCTCCGTCTCCACCCTGGAGGGCACCACCCACTACGGCTACGACGCGATCGGACAGTTGATCAGCGTCAGCCTCCCCGATGGGCGCCAGATCGCGTACCGGTACGACGCCGCAGGGAACCGGTTCTCCGTCACCGACGGCGGTGACGAGATCGCCTACACCACCAACGGCCTCAACCAGTACCTCACCGCGGGTGATACCCAGTATCGCCACGACGCCGACGGCAACCTCATCGAGAAGACCGAGGGAGGCCAGACCACTCGCTACGTCTACGACCTGGAGAACCGTCTGGTGAGCGTGTCCACCGCGGATGACCAGTGGACGTACGAGTACGACGCCCTGGGCAATCGGGTGGCCACCGTGCATGACGGCGTGCGTACCGAGTATCAGCTGGATCCGATGGGAATCGGCAGCGTCGAGGCGGAGTTCGATGGTGAGGGGAACCTCATCGCCAACTACGTGCACGGACGCGGTCTCGAGAGCCGTCTCGGTGCCGACGGGACGGAGGCCTTCTACGAGTTCGATGCGATCGGATCGACGACGGGGCTCACGAACGAGGCCGGCGCGTACGTGAACCAGTACCGATACCTGCCCTACGGGGAGAACCTGCGCACCCAGGAGACCGTCGAGAATCCGTTCGAGTACGTGGGGCAGTGGGGCGTGATGGACGAGGGCAACGGCCTGGACTTCATGCGGGCAAGGTTCTATGCGCCGGATGAGGGGAGGTTCACGAGCACAGACCCGATTGGTGTGAACGGGGGAGTTAACCTCTATAGCTATGCACATAACGGACCCGTAGACTTCATAGATCCGTCCGGGTTGTTCATCGCTCCGGTGATCATTTACGGCATCGGATTGGGGTTGACCTTCTATGCAGCGACGGCTCTCTTGGTTCCAGCATTTCAACAACGCAATGCAGGATTGCTCCGAACTCTTGGAGACGACGTTGCAGTCGAACGAGCCATTCCGGACATTCGAATGGCTATGGATGAGGTAGCGGAGGCTGCAGAATTCACTGTTCTTGGGATACAAATGACTCAAGGCTACAACACGGTGAAAGCGGTTCCGAGGGATATAGGCCGCCTCTCCGGGCTCACAATAGGGGGCGCGAAGGGTCCGTCTGGTCCGAGCACGCCGAAACCAGAGGTCAATCTCATTGGTCTTGCGGATTTCGCCAAAAAATTCGAAGGGACTGCCCTTGGCGGGATATTCAGCAAGTGGATAAAGGATGGCCTTGAGAGATTGTCCCAGAATCCCACCATTAACCTTGTTTCGATCGTACGTCCGCAGGACCCGAACGATATTGTTGGTCCAGCGGGAGTGGGTGAGGAGAAATGGATAGAGGGTGGATCGCGTTTGCCCTACAAGATTCGATTTGAGAACGTAAGCGATGCGACCGCGCCAGCACAGCGGGTAACGGTTACGTTGCCTATCGATGTAGACCTCGACTTGAACAGCTTCAGGCTCGGGGATTTCGGGTGGGGAGATGTTCGTGTTGAGCTTCCTGGCGACAGCGCGTTCTACACTGGGCGGATTGATCTGCAAGAGACCTTGGGGTTCGTTGTTGATGTAGTGGCGGGCATTGATGTTGTCGCGAGAGAGGCGTTCTGGGCATTGACAACCATCGATCCAGCGACCGGGGAGATTCCGTCGAATCCACTGATTGGATTCCTGCCCCCCAATGCCGAAGATGGGCGCGGTGATGGCTTTGCGGACTTCTACATACGCCCCTCCGAGAACGCGCCAACTGGAACGGTGATTGAAGCGCAGGCAACGATTGTCTTTGCGACTCAGGAGCCTATCGATACGCCGTTGGTGTTCAATACGATCGACTCCTCCAGGCCGGAAAGTGTGGTGCGTCTTGAGGAGCCCGTTGACGTGGTGGCCGGCGTAGCGGGAGCGTACGTTGCGCTTTCGTGGTCAGGGCGCGACTCGGGTGCCGGAATAGCGAGCTACACGGTGTTCGTCTCTGACAATGGTGGAGACCTCCAGCCTTGGCTCCTGAATACGACCCAAACGAGCGGTGTCTTTGAAGGCCAACTGGGGCATCGATACGAGTTTTACAGCGTCGCGCGAGACAACGTCGGGAACGTAGAGCTTGTTGCGCCGGCGGCGGACGTGGCCGTGGACTTGCGGGGGGGGGTGAATCATGCACCTACGGTCGCTTTTCCGATACCAGATGTATCAGTGATAGCGGATGAGGGATTTCAGTGGACGCTGCCGGCCGACGCTTTCGTGGATACGGATGGCGACCGCCTTGCTTGGAGTGTCAAGAGTCCCGGAGAGGGTGATCTGCCTTCGTGGTTGACGTTTGAACCGTCCGCCCTCAGGTTGTCGTCGTCGGCGACCGGTTCGGATATCGGGACGTACACGTTCGACGTCACCGTTTCGGACCCGCATTTGGCGAAGGCAACGATGCAAGTGCGCGTAGACGTAGTCGCCGCGGCGGACCGAATGCTTGTCGGATCGGGTGATGCGGACGTCATCGAGGGCGCGTCCGGCAACGATCGCTTGGAAGGCGGGGCTGGTGACGACGTTCTTCGTGGAGGATATGGTGCTGATGTTCTCGTGGGCGGACCCGGGAGTGACATCCTGAGTGGTGGTTTCGGCCCCGACGTTCTTTACGGCGGAGCAGGGAATGATCGGTTCGTGGATAGTGCCCTAGGCTTGTCGGGAGATGTGATCGAGGACCTGGCGGCGGGGGATGTTCTCGAGATTCTCGGTGACAGAGTCGTCTCGAACAGCATTGATCCCGCCTCGGGTGTCGTGCGGGTGACGTTTGTGTCGGCGGGGCAGGTGAGTTGGCGACTCGCAGAGGGTATTGATGCCAACCTGTTGCGCACTCGAGTGTCCCCAGAAGGCGAATCGCCTGCGACGAAGATCTGGCTTGCCGACGATGCCGATTCGGATGGTATCGGTGACGATCTGGACAACGCACTCGGAGTGGCAAACCCCGGGCAGACAGACTCGGACGGAGACGGCTTTGGGAATGCCGTTGACGCTGATCTTAACCAGGACGGGACGGTCGACCTTATCGACTTGTCGCTCTTCGAGGGGGCGTTTGGCACTGACGAGGCCGTGGCGGACTTCAGCGGCGACGGGCTCGTGGACATGCATGATCTGTCTATCTTGGAGTCCCTCTTCGACTCAAGCCCGGGACCATCTGCGCTAAATGCGCTTGGCGCGCCTGTGGAGAGCGACTTGGCAGCGTTTGTGCCGTGGGTGAGTACTCCAGAGGGTTCACCAGCAGAGCAAATGCTGCTGTGACAGGCTCTGAAGCGCCCTGGGTTGCGTAGAGGTCAGGTGTTGTGAGTCAGGCCAACGCGGCTTGCTCAGAAAGCATCCGATAAGCAGTGTGCCTAAGCTTACACGGGGGGACCGCATGCGATCGGCGTCAGCATACGATGATGGTTGAACCACGACACCCGCTTCCGGGTGGGCAGTGCCAGGCACTGGGGTCTTTGGCGAAATCCCCGACTATCAATAGTCCCGCCAACTGACCATCTACAGATCCTAAATTAGGTACCTCGATCGTTGCTTGGGTTTGGACGTCTCACTGTTCGAGGCGCCAGGGCTGACCGTGAGCGTCAGAACCCTGAACTCGCGCCGTCGCCGCGTCACTTGACGTTCAGTTGGTCCGCTTCAGGAGCTTCTGCTTTATGCGCTCGAACTCATCGCGATTGATGGCGCCCGCGTCGAGTGCTTTCTGCAAGTCCTTTAGCTCCCATCCTTTCGAAATCTGGGTTGACTGCTCCACCTTAACGACGGTGTCGCCGCCGCATGCGGTGAGGACAAGCGAAGCGGCGGCCACTGCGCCGAATTGAGCTAGACGTTTCCAATCCATGTTTCAAATTCTCCTGGCTCTCATTGAATGCTGTCGATGAGCGCTTTCTTTTGACGCTGGTACTCCTTGTCCGACAATGCACCAGCTTCGTGAGCTTCCTTGAGTTCAATCAATTGCTGTCCGATTGTTACATCGATGCGGGGCCCCTTGGGTGGAGGCGAGCCACAGCCGGAGGCCAAAAAAGCGATCAGCAAGGCGGGGAAAAGAGATCGAAATTGCAATTTAGCCTCTCCTGACGAAACCATGGATGCCAACGAATCTTCCAAGAAAACGCCTCAACGCGGGCATTCAAACTCGGCGCTCGGGCGACCGACGGACTATAGCGACGCTTCGTATAATGCCGAATGGGTTGGTCGGCGACAAGTTGGCACGGCAATCGTTGCCCAGGGAACGTAAGCCGACTACGGGATGAAACGGCGAAGTGAAGGACTCTCGAGTGACAGATGCGAATCCCAAGAATTGGTGAGGCCACGCGCAGTGGCGCTTTCTGGTTTGTGGTCGCGGTAGCGGTACTGGTTGCTCCAGATGCTGGTGCTGCGGACCCGCCAATGCCCGCGGGGCGAGTTGAGCTGGTGGAGGGGGACGTTCTCTTCATTGACGCAGCCCAGCGAGGACGTAGGCCAGTGCGAGGGGATGGACTTCTCTCCGGTGAGACAGTGATCGCGGGCCAGGATGGCGAGGTGCATCTGACCATGGAAGACAGTGGCTACCTCGCTGTTCGGCCGAACACCCAGTTCAAGGTTGTAGATTACAAGGCCAGGGGGGGCAAGGACGATCGCAGTATTCTTCGGCTCATCAAAGGCACATTCCGAGCCATTACGGGCTGGATTCCGCGTGTGTCACCGCGTGGCTATCGGATCGAGACTGCCACAGCGACCATAGGCGTCCGCGGAACGGATCACGAGCCGATGTTCATTCCCGAAGGTAGTCCGATCGGTCCGGCGGGCACCTACGATAAGGTGAACGAGGGTGAGACTTCTATGGAGGACGACTCCGGCGTCCTTTACGTGCCACCGAACACTGCTGGGTACTCTCCTCTAACCGAGGCCCGCAAGGCACGTATCCTGGAACAGATACCGGAGTTCTTTAAGGGCACGGTTCGCGAACATCTCGTCTCTGGGAAGCACAAGGCTATACAGGAGCGCCTGGAGGAAAGACTCAAGGAGCGGCTTCGTTTGAACGACCAGCCTGGGAGCGCCCAAGAGTCGCCTGGCCAGCTCGGACCTGCGGGGGAACCAACGGAGCAATCTGCGGAGGGCGGCACGAAGAGCTCCGCGGGCTCAAAGATTCCGCTTTCCGGCGTGGGTATCCCGGGCGCGGCGATACTGGCGAATCCTCCCGCGGCCGGTGGGGCAACCGTTGCGCCCCTCAGTGGCGTAGCGCCGAACATCCCATTGCCCGATCTGGTGCCGGCTGAGCGTGCGCCTGCCCCGGTTGCACGGCCCGCTTCGCGACCATCGGAGGCGGCTCCAGACCTTGACCCGAAATCGTCTTCATCGATCGTCGCGCCTGCCGGTCGACCCGAGCCGCGCAAACCTGGGGCGCCGCGGGGCTCGCGTGACTCCTCGGGCATAGCGCCCCCAAGGTCGGAAGCCCAAACCGATGCGTTGGATCGCCAGCGTGCCTATCAGGATCGCCGGCGGGAGCTTCAGTCTGACCACCGTGGTCAGTACGAGCGCGATCGTGACACGGATCTCAATCGTGATCCGGACCGGGTGCGCGAAGCCGACCGCATCGAGTCGCGGCGCCGTCGGGAACAGAGATGACTTCGGGGAAGTTGGCAACCTTGGCACCCGAGCGTGTTCGGCGGTAGGCGATCGGAGCCATTGTCCCAAGTTATCGATGGGCCTCGAAAAGGAGGCAGGTCAGTCTGGCCTGACGGGACGCGCCGACTGCAGGCGTTACTGGACCGAGACGTCAAGTACGGGACCGCGCTCGCCGCCCGACGAGGCACTAGTTTTGGTGACGCATTACCCGTTGCGAGCGCACTCCACTCGGCTCCTTTCGACGAAACTAGCATCGGACGCGCGCCCCACGAGCAACCGAACGCATCACACAGGCCACTTCCCAGTGTAAACGTGTCACGAGTTTTCGAACTCAGACGACGGGAGGTCGAGTCGTGGATCCTCGGGACGAAACTGATCGCCATTCGGGCACAGCTGCTGTGGTCGTCGGTTCCGTTAGTCGCGATCCTGGCTGCAGCCGGGATCTCAGATGGGGTTTCAAAGCGAAGGCTGCGACGAGGCTTTGCTATGCATGAATCCGGGACGAAGTATCACGTTGCCGGATACGCCAGAACGCAGTTGTTCGGCCTCAGCGTCGCTGGCGCCCTATCTTGGCCAGACGACATTTCCTGGACCGTCTTCGCCCCGATCATTGGAATCTTGATCGCCTTCGCTTCGTATTGCCGCTGGTCGAACTTCAAGAAATTCGACTGAGATGACCGCTTGAATCTGCTAGCGGACCTGCAGCTTCGTCGCGCGAACTAGTCTCCACAGTGGGCGCCACGTCGAGCGTTCACATCCAAGGCGAAATTGATCTCCGAAATCGAGGGAGAGGTTGCTTGCATCCGTTGAGTTGGTAGCAGCATACTGAGGTACCGTATGCAACCTGCGTCTTGATTGGCGAACGCGAGTCCTAGCTCAAGCATCTTCTTCGGATCCGCATCCAAGAAGCTCTTCGATTCCTCGATTGGCGGTTGCACTACCGTGCAAATCGCGAGAGTGTCGGGAAGGTCGGCGTGTTGATCGGCAATGCTTGTCCTCGCTGGGTTGCGAGGGGCGCATGTAGATTGGCAGGCGCCGCCGCGAATCGTTGCGCAGGCGCTTGATAGCGGTTTCCCGTTGTGGTGCAGGGTGTGTGCCATTGGCGCTGGCATGCGGGATCGATCTGGCGCAACGGTGAGGATGCTGTCGACGTTGAAACCTCAGACCTAGAAGTGCGGAGGTGCGTTCGGGACTGGATACAGGGGTTGGATTTGGCTCCCACGCAGTTTCTGAATTGGGTAATCCCGGCGGCGGCGAGGGCTAGCCCACCTGCGGTGAAGGACGGGTTTCCGGTGCGCCTATGCCCCGCGTACCGGCAGGCTTGACTCGGAAACGGCCTTGCTCTTGGCATTTGGACGTTCTGCCGCGAGGTAAAGGGAAGCGCTACCGGCGTTTCATCGCAGAACAGCTTTTTCGATGTTTCTGTCCGCTCGCATGGCTCTTGGAGACCAGCACTTGGCAAATTTCAGTGGCACAAGCGGTGACGATCAGCTGTTCGGAGGGGATGACGACGATCTCCTGTCTGGTGAGGGCGGCTCTGACATTCTGCTTGGCGCGGGGGGGGACGACTTGCTCGAAGGTGGCGCCGGGAACGACACGTTGTCGGGCGGTTCGGGCGCGAACGTGTACTGGTTCGGGGTAGGGTTTGGTGATGACATCGTGGACTCTGTCAGCGCCCAGGACCGGTTGGATTTCACGCGTGTGACCTCAGCGGGGGTACGACTTGCTCGATTGACCCCGGCGGGCGGTGGTAGTGCCACTGACCTGCTGGTGGTCGCCGGTGAGGATTCGGTGTTGTTGCGTGGGTACTTCCGGCAGGGGAACACCGGGTTGCCGTCACTGGGGTTCTCGGACGGAGTGGTGTGGATGGCGGCTGAGGTGGTGACGCAGTCGTTCGTGCTGTCTGGGACGACGGGGGCGGATCAACTGGTCGGCGCCAACGGGGACGACCGGATCGAGGGGCTGGCGGGCGACGACGTGCTGTACGGGCTGGGTGGCTCGGATGAGCTCGAAGGCGGTGATGGCAACGACTACCTCTACGGGGACCTGGATTACTCCGACAACCTGGGTGTGGGCGTGGATGGGGACGACACGCTGCGCGGTGGGGCCGGTGACGATCAGTTGTTCGGGTTTGGCGGCAATGACGTGCTTGAAGGTGGTGCTGGCAACGACACGCTTACCGGCGGGGCCGGTGCAAACGTGTATCGGTTCTCCCGGGGGTTCGGGGCCGACGTCCTGGTCGGTAGTTCATCCGATTCGATTCGGTTTCTGGACATTCGCGCCAGCGAGGTTTCCTCGACGATCTCGGGTTCGGATCTGATCTTGAGCGTCGGCACCGATTCCCTCACCGTTGTCGGGAATTCAGTGACAACGATCCAGTACGCGGATTCTCCGGCTTCCAGGGTACTGATTGGCGGGACAGCCAACGACACCCTTCGCGGCGGTGTTGGTAGAGACTTCTTAAGTGGTCAGGACGGCAATGACAACCTGAGCGGAGATGAAGGTGACGACACGCTCGAGGGAGGGGCGGGCAACGACACGTTGTACGGGGGAACCGGGTCGAACATCTACCTGTTTGCCCGTGGCTTTGGCAGCGATCTGGTCAGTTCCAATAGCACACAGGACGAACTGCACTTCATGGACATCGCCTCGACCGAGGTGAGCGTATCGCGGTCAACGGGCGGTAGCGGGTTCAACGATCTGCTGGTCACGGTCGGTGCCGATTCAGTTCGACTCAATGGCTATTTCGCTCGGACGAACACGTTCTGGCCGACCCTGCACTTCACGGACGGGGAAGTGTTGGCGCCCGCTGTGGACGGATTGCGAACCACTGGCTCTGGGATTCTGCTCGGGGGCACGCTGGGCGACAGGCTCACAGGCTCCGGCGGGCGTGCGGTGCTCTACGGCCTGGGTGGCGCGGACGTGCTCGAAGGAGGAGCAGACTCTGACTCTCTCTTTGGTGACTACAACCCGTATGCCGCCAACGGTATCGCCGATGGGGAGCCTGGCGGCGACACCTTGCGAGGGTGGGGTGGAAACGACACCCTCCAGGGAGATGCTGGTGACGACACGCTCAAGGGAGGGGCGGGCAACGACACGTTGTACGGGGGAAGCGGGTCGAACATCTACCTGTTCGCTCGTGGCTTTGGCAGCGATCTGGTCAGTTCCAACAGCACACAGGACGAACTGCACTTCACGGACATTTCGTCGACGGAGGTGAGCGTATCGCGGTCAACGGGCGGTAGCGGGCTCAACGATCTGCTGGTCACGGTCGGCGCCGATTCAGTTCGACTCAACGGCTATTTCGCCCGGACGAACACGTTCTGGCCGACCCTGCACTTCTCGGACGGTGTGGTCTGGTCGCCGGTGGAGGACGGCTTGCGAGCCAGCGGTTCGGGACAACTGCTCGGCTCAGTCGGGCCAGACACCCTCACGGTCTCGGGAGGTACCGGCGTGCTCTACGGTCTTGGCGGCGCGGATGTGCTGGTCGGTGGTGCCGGGGCGGACACGCTTTACGGGGACTACAACCTGTATCCGTTTGACATCGTGGGCGGTGATGCTGGCAACGACGTGCTGCGAGGGGGGGGCGGCAACGACACTTTGAATGGTGATGGCGGAGCGAACACGTACCTGTTCGAACGAGGCTTCGGTAACGACACGGTGAACTCACAGAGTTCGCAGGACGAACTGCACTTCACGGACATCGCGTCGACGGAGGTGAGCGTATTGCGGGCGCCGGGCGCGATTTACGACCTGCTCGTCACGGTCGGCGCGGACTCGGTTCGCGTCTCGAGCTACTTCTCACCGAGGAATAGCTATCTGCCGCCGACCCTGCATTTCTCGGACGGTGTGGTGTGGTCGCCGGCGCAGGACGGATTGCGAGCCGTCGGATCTGGTCAATCGATCGGGTCTGCAATGGCAGACACCCTCACGGTCTCGGGAGGCGCCGGCACGCTCTACGGACTTGGCGGCGCGGATGTGCTGGTCGGTGGTGCCGGGGCGGACACGCTGCACGGGGACTACAACCTGTATCCGTTTGACATCGTGGGCGGTGATGCTGGCAACGACGTGCTGCGAGGGGGGGGCGGCAACGACACTGTGAGTGGTGATGGCGGGAACGACATTCTCGAGGGTGGTGCCGGCAACGACGCGCTCTCCGGAGGTACTGGGTCCAACGTCTTCCTGTTTCGCCGCGGGTTCGGTTCGGACACGGTCGATGGGACCGTGCTCGACACGCTTCGCTTTCTTGATGTCGCGTCGACGGAGGTAAGAGACGAGTTCGTCGGCGCCGACCGGTTCATCCGCCTCGGAACGGATTCCGTGCGCGTGGTCGGCAACAGGGTCACGAAAGTCCTGTTTTCGGACACGGCACCCCTCGTGATGAGTGGTACCGCCGACGCCGATCTCCTCGTTGGCGGGATCGGCGCTGAAACGCTCCATGGCATGGGCGGCGACGATGAGCTCCATGGGCTCGATGGTGATGACACCCTCGAGGGCGGGGCAGGCGACGACATCCTGATCGGTGGAGAAGGCAACGACCTCATCGTGTTGCGCGCAGGCGCCGGAAGGGACGTGATGAACAGCCGCGCGGACACTGGCGCCGATGTCGTCCGTTTCGCGGGGCTTGGGTCTGACGCTGTCACTTCTGTCGTCAGGAGCGCGTACTCGCTGAATCTGCTCATCACGTACGGTGACCAAGATCAGATCACGGTGCTGGACTACTTCGCGTCTTCCGAGAGTGGTGTCAGCGCATTCGAGTTCGAGGATCGCACCTGGACGAGCAGCGATATCGCGACGCTCGTCCGCAACACCAACGATCCTCCCGTCCTGGACGCGGCGATACCTGACCAGGATGCAACCGAGGATGCGGAGTTCCAGTACACGATTCCAGCCGGTACCTTTCTCGATCCTGATGCCGGCGATTTGCTCACCTACAGCGTGACGAAGGCGGACGGATCGTCGCTTCCACGGTGGCTGACATTCGACGCGGAGAATCTGTCTCTCTCGGGAACGCCAGGGAATGCTGATGTCGGCGTGATCAGAATCCGGGTTGCCGTCACTGACCTCATGGGCGCGTCTGCCTCGACGACCTTCGCTGTCAACGTGGAGAACGTCAACGATGCGCCGACCGTCGCGCGCGGGGTGGGGAGCCTGACCGCGTCATCTGGGGATGCATTCACCTACGTCCTCCCTGCGGACGTGTTCTCGGATGTCGATGCCGGCGACAGTCTCGACTTCAGTGCGCTCCGTATTGATGGGTCGTCCTTGCCGTCATGGCTCGCCTTCGACGGCGAGACGCGCACGTTCTCGGGAACTCCGGCAATCGCGGATGTCGGTGTTCTGCAACTCCAGGTGGTTGCGACGGATCGGGCCGGTGCGAGTGCCGCCGCCGGGCTCCAGCTCTCGGTGCTCCGCACGAATCATGCGCCGATCGTGGCGCAGGCACCCGGACTTCAGCAGGCGACGGAGGACCTGCCTTTCACTTTCACCTTGCCAGACAGCACGTTCTCGGACTCCGATGCAGGAGACATCCTGAGGTATTCGGCGGCCACATCGACCGGAGGGGCCCTCCCGGTATGGCTCACGTTCGATCCGACCGCCCGGACGTTCTCCGGAACCCCGGACAACAGCAAGGTGGGTGGGATCGATGTCAGGGTCACGGCGACGGATGACTTCGGTGCAGCGGCATCGACCGTGTTCAGACTGGAGGTCGTCAACGTCAACGACGCCCCGGTGCTGACGAATCCCCTGGACAACGCTCAGGCGCTTCAGGGTACGGCCTTCGAATACTCGTTCGCGCGATCTGCATTCTCGGACGTCGATATCGGTGACCAGCTTTCGTTCGCAGCCGCTCTTCGTGGCGGTGCCGCGCTGCCTTCGTGGCTGACCTTCGACGGCTCGTCTCGTACGTTCTCGGGGACTCCGGACGCGCTCGACATCGGCACCCTCGAGATCACGGTGTCAGCGATCGACTCCGCTGGTGCAAGCGCTGTCGACGAGTTCACGCTGAGGATACTGCGCCTGAACCATCCGCCCGAGGTCTCGGTTCCCCTCGGCCGGGCAACGGCTTTCGACGGGCAGAGCTTCAATCTCGCTGTCCCGGACGGCACGTTCACCGACGTGGATGCAGGGGAGACGCTTGCCTATTCAGCCGCTAGGTCGAATGGGACGGCGCTGCCGGCATGGCTTCGGTTCGACGCAGCCTCCAGAACGTTCAGTGGACTCCCGGATGACCGTGACGTCGGCAACGTTGCCGTGCGACTTGTTGCCACGGATAGCCGTGGGGCCCTTGCTGCACTGGATTTCGAGATCGATGTCGTGGATCTGCCGGAGGACCCTTCGAGCATTCTGTTGAGCGGTGCGAGCATTGCCGAAGGTGCTGCCGCGGGAACTGCCATCGGCACGGTGCGGGCGCTGGACCCGGATGTCGGCGACACCCACACCTTCGCACTGATCGACAACGCAGGGGGCCGTGTGGGCCTCGTCGGCGACCTGCTCGTGGCTGGCGGCAGTGCGTCGCTGGACTTTGAACAGGCACAGTCCCATCGCATTCGCATTCGCGCGACCGACGGCGCCGGGAAGTTCCGGGAGCAGGACTTCACGCTGTCGGTGGTGAACGTCAACGAAGCCCCCACTGCGGTCGCGCTGTCGAACGATCGCGTTCTTGAGCGTGGGAGCAATGGTGACATTGTCGGGAACCTCGGCACCCTGGATCCGGACTCCGGGAACCACTTCGTCTACGAACTGCTGGACGACGCCGGGGGACGCTTCAGGCTAAACGGGAGTCGCATTGAAGTGGCAGATGCGAGCCGGATCGACTTCGAAGCCCAGGCCTCGCACACGGTGCGCATCCGCAGTACCGATCAGGGGGGGCTGGGCACCGAGACCGAGATATCGCTGACCGTCGGCAACGTGGATGCCGATCTGGTTGTCACCAACGTTGCGCCGCTCTATCCACTGGTACCAGTCAGTGCGGGCCAGGCGATGCAGTTGAAGTGGACCATCGTCAATCAGGGGGAGGGATCCTTCCGGGGTAGCTGGGCGGACAGCGTCTACCTCGACAACCCCGCCACCCCCCATCTGGATTTCCTGCTCGCAGGCGGATTCCCGATCACGACTGAACTCGGGGTCGGTCAATTCGTGGAACGGATCCAGACAGTGGTTGTTCCCACGAATCTGTCGGGGAGCTTCGAATTCGTCGTGATGGCGGATGCGAACGGTCAGATCCAGGAGGGAACGGCCGGCGACGCCAACAATTCACACCGCTCGACGCCTCTGTCAATCTCGATTCCGCCGAAAGCCAACCTGGAGGTCACAGAAGTTCGTGCACCAAGTGAAGGCATCGTCGGGCGGACCGCTGTGATCGAGTGGACGGTCAGGAACTCGGGCGAAGCACCCACCAGTTCATCGGTGTGGAATGATGACCTCTGGCTTTCCTCGGACACGACGCTCGATAGCGGCGACGTGCGACTCGGGTCGCTGCGCAATCCGACCTATCTGGATCGGGGGCAGTCCTACGGCAGCCGACTCAGCGTGACCCTCCCGTCGGGGCTCGAAGGACCCTATCACGTCCTTGTGGTGACGAACGCGGGTGGTGCTGTCGCAGAGGATGGACGATCAGCGGACAACACGCGCGCCAGCCGTGTCATGGACATCGATCCCATTCCGATTGCAGAGCTTTCGGATCTCGCGCTTGCATCGGTAGCTGCGCCGACAGAAGCGTTTTCGGGGCAGCTCGCAACCATCCAGTACACGATCGTCAACGAGGGACAGGCGAACATCGGCTCGTCCTTTCTCGGCTCCGGCGCGTTCCCGCTATGGACAGTGCGGTTCTTTCTGTCGGACGACATCGTCCTGGATGGTGCCGACCGAATGCTTCGTGAGGTGCGTACATCCCTGTACGAACCTCCCCCGCCCCTACCGTTGGGTTACGCAGGTGGTGTCTCGCCGGGGACCAGCGGCTCCTCCGGTTCGGTGTTTCTCCCGCCGCCACCATCCGCCGATGTTCGCGAAACGCTGGCGCGAGACTCGGGGACCTTGATCAGCAGGGGCAATCTTCCGAAACCATTCGCGGCGAGTTCGCATGTGGGCACTGCGGGCGTGAAGCTCCCTGAGGGCATATCAGGTGAGTTTCACATCATCGCGCAGGTACTTCCTTTTGCCGGTGTGGGCGATGCGTTCACTTCGAACAACGTGTCGGTCGATTCCGAGGCCATGAGGGTACGGCTGACCCCGCCGCCGGATCTCCGACCTGTCGCCGCGACGATGCTGGGTGACGCTGTCGCCGGGCGAACGCAGACGGTGCGGTTCTCGGTGGAAAACGGAGGTCTCACGGCGCCTCCCGATGCTACGTGGCTCGATTCCATCTATCTGTCGAAGAATCGCGAATGGGACACGTCCGACCTGAAACTTCTAGACGTGCGGCGCTTCGGGACGCTTCCAGTGGGACAGCGCTACGAACGAGAGATGTCGGTCGCACTTCCCGCGCTACTTGAAGGTGACTACTACCTCGTGGTCCGGACGGACTCTGGAAGCGACGTTTTCGAAGTCGAAGGCGCGAAAGCGAACAACACCTGGGTCAGCGAAGCGCCGATCGCCATTTCTCTTCCGCCGCCGATCCCGTTGCCGGATCTGCAGGTGGATTTCGTCACCGTCACCGGTCCGGTGCGCGAAGGGGGCGCGATCGAGGTGCGGTGGCGGGTCAGCAACCAGGGTGCAGGGCAGACGGGTGCAGTCGCCTGGGGCGACGCGATTGTGCTTTCGAGGGACGCGGTCCTTGGCAACTCAGATGACTTCGTCCTCAGAACACTGACCCATTCCGGCCGACTGTTTCCAGCACTTGCAGGCGGTGGGCCGGCGTCGAGCCCGGATCGATACGAGGCAGTGACTGAAGTTGTCCTGCCGGACGGGGTCGCCGGCGCCGCGCACCTGTTTGTCGTTGCCGACAGCACGAACTCGGTCGCGGAGGCGGCCGAAAGTCTTGGGAACATCAGCGAACCCGTCCGGATTGAGGTCGCAGATCAGCATCTGATCGTGAGTGATGTCGCAGTGCCGACCACTGCATTCTCAGGACGTGAGGTCAACGTCCGGTACCGGGTTACCAACGCCGGTCCCAACGCGACGGGACCCGCGGCCTGGCGCGATGTGATCACGCTGTCGCGCGATACGGTGCTCGGGAACGCAGACGATTTTCTCGTGCAGGGGAAGCTGCACTCGGGGCGATTGGATCCGAACCAGTTCTATGACGAGATCGTCCGGATCTCTCTGCCCGTCGAGGCCGAGGGGGCCTTCTGGGCGTTTGTCGAGGTGGGGGGCCCGAACTCGGCGGTCCCCGATCGAAACGCGGGATACGCCAGCATCGCTCGCGCGGACAACCAGACGTTCATCGAGCTGAGTCCCGTTCCGGATCTGTTCGTTCCTACGCTGACGCTGCCATCGACTGCCGTGAGCGGGCAGATCGTGAGGGCCGACTGGACGGTTCAGAACCTGGGTGAGGCCGGGGCATCTGCATTCCAGAGCGCGTTCTACCTGTCGGCAGATGCCGTGCTGGATCGCAATCTGGACCTGTTCCTGGGTCTTGCCGGTACGGGCACCATCGCTTCGGGCGCTAGCATCGAGCAATCCCAAGACTTTCGTTTGCCGAACACGATCGCGGGACAGTACTACCTGTTCGCGATCGTCGACAGCAAACAGAGGGTCCACGAGCGCGACGGTGAGGGGAACAACACCACCATCTCGAGTCAGGCAGTTCAGATTTCCTTCCCGCCGCCCGCTGACCTGGTCCCCACGGCCGTGAACATTCAGGCGACCGGTGTTCCTGGCAAGGCGACGGTAGTGACGTACTCGGTGGAGAACCGGAGCGCGAGCAACGCCGTCGGAGCGTGGGAGGACGCGCTCTACCTGTCGAGCGATGACGTATGGGATGCCGGCGATCAGCTTGTGGCACGACAGCTCGTTTCGACCGCCGTCAATGCCGGGTCGACATACACCAGAACCATCACCGCGATGCTCCCGGGCGTCGTGCCCGGCGACTACCACCTCATCCTACGAAGCGACGTCCGGAATCAGCTGGGCGAAGCCAACGAGGCCAACAACCAGAAGGTGTCGGTCGAGACGATCCGCGTCGACGTTCCGATGTTGGCGAACGATGTTCCCCTGGTGGGAATGCTCGTGGACGACATCGCCCCGCCTGGAGCCGCCTACTACCGGGTGGACGTCGGAGCCGGTGAAACACTTCAGATCAGCGTCGATGCCGGGATCTTCAACGAAGCGACGGACATCTATGTCCGGTATGGCGCCATGGCAAGTCGGACGGACTTCGACTTCCACCGTGAAGCCTATCTGGTGGAGAAGTCGCTGAGGGTCCCAATCATTCCCGCCCAGAATCAGGTAGTGGCATTGGAGGGTGGCGCTGACCCACAGAGCGTCGTCATCGCGAATACCAAGGCGGGTGCCTACTACGTTCTCGTATACAGCCCGGGCGGACATGTCTACCAGCAGTTGCAGCCTCCTCCCGTGCTGGCACCGGATTCACCGGTCACGACCGTCCCGGCTGTGTATTTGCCGGTGGCGGCACCCCATTCGATTCTCGCGAGGACGCTGGACTTCTCGATCGAGGATATCGGTGTCGACGCAGGAAGCAACAAGGGTGAAGTCACGATCCGGATCGACGGGGCGAAACTGACGACGCACACGAGAGTGTCCCTGGTCGACGGAACGGGCATGTCGTTCGACGCGGCCCGAACAGTCTGGAAGGACGGGTCCGAACTCTGGGCGACTTTCGATCTGCGCGGGCGATCGAAGGGCGAGTACGACGTGACGGTTGCGGACGGCGGCTCTTTCGACAGACTCGACGATGCATTCGAAGTGACGGACGGGCCCGTGGGCCACGTGGAGTTCTCGGTCGAGACACCTGCCGCGATCCGGGTTGGCGAGATCGGGTCGATGCGTGTGGTCTATCGCAACCTTGGCCAGACCGATGTGCAGGCACCGGTGATCTCGGTTTCGGGCAATGCACAGCTCAGGAGACCCGAGGACTCGACATTCAGCGACGCAGGCGTGCAGGTTCTCGGCGTGAATGCAGACAATCCGGCGGGCTTGCTGGCTCCCGGCGATCAAGGGAGCTTCCAGCTCTTCTTCAGGCAGAGCGAGTTCGCGGCGAACAGCGTCAGTCTGAGAACAGGGTTACTTCCCGCTGACCAGACATTTGATTGGCTGAGTACGCTCGCGACTCCTGAAGGTGTCGATCTAGACGCGTGGTCGTACATCAAGGCGAATCTCGTCGAGCAACTGGGATCCGATGGCAAGGGTTTCATGGCCGCGCTCTCGGCAAACGCCAATCGGCTCGATCAGCTCGAGGGGCGTACCAGCGACATGTCTCGACTGTTCGACATGGAACTGTTCGAAGCGAGCGATGGCGGGGCGCTCCTGCGCTCCTCGGAGATCGGGGTTCTGGGTATCGGACGGGACTTCGACTATGCGATCAATGCGTCTGCTCGCGAGAACGGCGATGTCGTGATTCAGGTGGCAGGGCAGAATGAAGTATTCGCACGACGAGAGGATGGCACCTATCGGAGAGAGGGAACTTCGACACTCAGAAGCTCGAGCGGAGTGCTGGAGTGGCGTGACATCAACGGCACGGAGATCCAGTTCAACCCCGATGGCACGTTCCGAACCATCTCTCGACCCAATGGCGCACAACTGATCGGTGAGTACGAGAGTGGTCAGTTGACGGCCATCGTCGACGAGACGGGCGCGCGCGCGACGTTCTCCTACAACGCCGCCGGTCGACTCCAGTCGATGGTGGATTCTGTCGGCCGTGTTTCGACTTACGAGTATGACTCGACGAATCGCTTCCTCGTCACTGCCCAGACCGAGGCGGGAACGACGAGCTACTCCTACGTCATGACGCCCGGGGCAGCTTTTGGTCGCGTGAGTTCTGTCACCAACCCGGATGGTTCCGAGCAGCACTTCACATACGACGGACGTGGACGCCTATCCCATCAGGAGGGAGGCGGAACGAGTCTCCAGTACAGTTACGACGACACGAACGGTGTCCGCGTCACGGACGCCACCGGATCGGTCACCGAGATGCTGCGCAACGACCGTGGTCAGTTGTCGCAGATCGAGGACGCCCTTGGCCGCGTGACGCAACTGCGCTATGGCGAGAGCGGTCGTCTCGAGGAAGTGGTGAACGCGGACGGGACAGTAGGGAGTCTGGCGTACGACAGCCGTGGAAATGTCATCGCTGTGCAGGATGCGCTGGGCAACAGCATCGAGTTCACCCATGAGGGTGGTGGATCAGCGTGGGAACGGCATCGGATACGCCTACGACAGCGACGGCAACATCCTGTCGATCACCTACGCCGACGCCTCGAAGCAGACCTTCGCGCACGACGATTCGGGGAACCTGTCGCTGTCGACCAATCGTCGCGGTCAGGACATCGAGTACACGTACGACAGCCGCGGGCTGCTGCTGCGCAAGGACTACGCGGACGGCACCAGTGCGAGCTACAGCTACGATGCCCGCGGCAACCTGCTGAGCGCCGTCGACTCCGACAGCAGTACCACCTTCGAATACGACAGCGCGGACCGGCTGACCAAGGTCACCGATGCCAGCGGTCGGTTCCTGTCCTACGGCTACGACAGTGCCGGCCGGCGAATCTCGATGACCGATCAGGCGGGGCAGGAGACCCGCTACCACTACGACAGCGAAGGCCGCCTGGACCGGGTGAGCGACGGGGACGATGCGCTCGTGGCGTCCTACCAGTTCGGTGCCGATGGTCGCCTGTCGCGCTCGGACAATGGCAACGGCACCTACAGCAC
>LNFM01006746.1_pt1 | contig 18635 bp, 9 predicted proteins | sample 596031 | NCBI WGS metagenome assembly LNFM01 (sample SAMN04254537, study PRJNA301005) | activated carbon metagenome | isolation source: dual media filters at the Ann Arbor, Michigan drinking water treatment plant | place: USA: Ann Arbor | reverse complement strand
TCTTACCAAGTTTTAAATTTTTACTTGTAGCCTTTTTTACAATTTCAACCAAATCACTTTCTTCTATTACCAGGAATAGTTGATAGGCACTTACATTGTAATCACGCGCATGCTCGATGACTTCAAAATCAAATCCTTTTCGTATACAAAAATTCATAAAACCTTCTTTTATCCCCGTGCAATAATAATTTTGTGTAGGAAAAATTAAGACTAGTTTTTTGTATTTACTTATTCTACAAATCCCATTCATTAAGGATTGACGAATGTCGGATTCAAAGTCCTCATAAACGCATCCATAGTTTCCGTGGATTCCGTCAAGATCTTTGTTAATAAGAAGAAGTTTTTCTTTTGATATTTTATTAATCGCATCCTTTACGCTGTTTGTTTCTTCCCGAAGATGTGGCATTATTACATAATAGTCATATTTACCTAGATTTTCAATGATAATTTTCTCTAAAATTTTACTATCGGAATTATGAATAAGTAAATCTACGGTTCCTGTGTCACCTAATTTTTTGATAAATGAATTGTATATGGCCTTTTTGTGATCACTTAGTTTATTAAAAATTAGTAATATGGTTTTTCCATTTTTTCTTGAAGTGCTGGAAACATAAAAACCTTTGCCATGAACGGCTGTTATAATACCTCTTTTTTGTAAATTTTTATAAGCTTTTTCAACTGTATCTCTTGATAATAGTAACTCTTCACTTGTTTCATTAATTGATGGAATTCGATCACCAACTTTGACCATTCCATTGCCAATATTTAAGATAATGAAGTCCGCTACTTGCTTGTACTTAGGTATTTTAGAACCCTCATCGATTTCTATGAAATTAGCATTCATTTTATTGTAAAATTTAAGAGTAGGATTTATAGGTGTCCTGTACTATCCTGCTTGAACAAAGCAAAATATTTAAATCAATAATAATAAAATTTACCAACAAATACATCCCAAAATATAAAAACATACGATTCCGCAAACGATACAGGAGTGTACAGGATGAGATTCCATTAAATCTTTTTGAACTTCATCCTATAAATTAACCCTAACCTAATTCTTATGAGCAAAAGAATTTTACTATTATGTTGTTGTTTGGCGTTAGCCTTTCAGGCATATACGCAGCAAAGAACTGTTACCGGGAGGGTAACAAGTGAAATTGATGGAACTGCGATACCTGGTGTTGCAGTTCTTGTTAAAGGAACCTCGCTAGGAACTGTGACAGACGTTGATGGAAAATTTAGCGTTGTAGTTACAAGTAGTGCCGTTCTTGCATTTTCTTTTATTGGTTTTGAATCTAGGGAAGTCACTGTTGGTAGCCAATCGATCATCGATGTGGCACTTCGTGTTAGTGTAACATCTCTTGAAGAGGTAATTGTTACAGGTTATGCAAGTCAGCGAAGTCAGGATATTACTGGGGCTGTGGCTACTATTTCAATGAAGGACGAAGCTCCTGCACCGGTAGCCACAATTGGACAAATGTTGCAAGGCAAGCTTGCCGGTGTAAGGGTTACACAAACATCTGGTCGGCCAGGCCAAGGTATGATTTTCCAGATACGAGGTGCTGCTTCATTGACAGCTGGAGCTGATCCTCTATATGTAATTGATGGCATGCCTATAACAGGAGACTTGGGTTTTATTAATCCAAACGAAATTGAGAATATCACGGTTCTAAAGGATCCTGCCGCTGCATCAGTCTACGGGTCGCGTGCGTCAAATGGAGTGGTTCTTATCAATACAAAATCTGGGAAGGCAGGTAAGATGCAGGTGGATTTTAACTCCTATATTGGAATTGAAGATGTTCCTCAAAATAGAAGACTGGATATGATGGATGCTTCAGAATATGCCCAATTTCAAAAAGAGATAGCTGAGACGAATGGAAGGCCAGTTAATCCGGTTTTCCAAAACCCGTCTCAATATGGAAAGGGTACGGACTGGTTTGACGAATTAACCAGAAGAGGTGTGGTGCAAAGTTATAACTTATCCATTTCTTCAGGCACGGAAAAATTTAAGACATCTGTGACTGGAGGTTATTTCAATCAGGAGGGGGTGATAGTAGGTACATCGTTCGAACGCTTTTCTTTAAGGTTAAATACGAGATACCAGGCAACAGAAAAAATGAGTATAGGGTTTAATATTGCACCAACCGGAACATTTAATACCAATTTTAATACAGATGGTTGGCCTTATGCGACAGAAAACATTATTTCTTCAGCGATTCTATCGACACCACTGGCAAGTCCCTTCAATTCTGACGGTTCACTCGCACTTACCGCTAGTGATCCTGCCACATTTGGCAATCCCAATTGGCTTAGGGTAGCGAAAGACAAGGTTTTTGAAGACAGTGATTTTAGACTACTTTCTAATGCATTTCTCGAGTACGAAATTATAGATGGGCTAACAGCCAAGACAACAATCAATGTTCAAACTGGAAATCGCAATATCTTTCAATTTAACCCCTCTACTAATGGAGTGCTTTTTATTCCACCACCGCGAATTCCATCAGGTTCTAACAATGATTCAAGATTCGTTAATTGGGTAAATGAAAACACACTTAACTATCAAGGAAAGATTGGGAACGATCACTCAATTGACGCCTTGATCGGATTTACTTCACAACACTTCAGATCTGATGCTACAATCGCGAGTGGTACGAATTTTCCCGATGACAAAATTCAAACAGTAAACGCTGCGAGAAATATCCTAGTTTCAAGTGATGTTCAGGAGTGGTCATTACTTTCGCTACTTGCCAGGGTGAATTATACCTACAAGGATAAATACCTTTTCTCGGCATCAGTCAGACGTGATGGTTCGTCACGTTTTGGTCCTGACAATAGATATGGAAATTTTCCTTCTGTTTCAGCAGGATGGGTTCTTTCTAAAGAGAATTTCTGGAATGTTACACCTGTCTCTTTCTTAAAGTTGAGAGCGAGTTATGGTATTACAGGAAATTTCAATATTGGTAACTATACGCACATCACAAGTATCGCAACGGTATTCTATCCATTTGGAAACAGTGTATCATCAGGACGGGCACCTAATAATTTAGGAGATCAGAATTTAGGATGGGAAACCAACAAACAATTTAACGTTGGTCTTGATTTAAACATGTTCAATGATCGAGTTCAATTTACCTACAATTACTATTCAAGAAATTCTACAGAATTGTTATACAACGTACCGGTGCCGTTGTCATCGGGTTTTAGTAACATACAAACGAATATCGGGGAACTTAAATTTTGGGGACACGAAATTGGCATCAATGCCAATGTACTTCAGCGGGGAAAACTAAAATGGGATGCAAATTTTAACATATCCTTTGATAGAAATAGGACTACGGCATTAGCTACACAAAATGATTTTCTGCCCAGCGGAATCCGACTTTATATTTTCGACAGTCATCGTACACAAGTGGGATATCCGATCGCTCAGTTTTATGGCGCTATTCATGATGGTGTTTATAAGAATCAAGCTGATTTTGACGCCTCTCCTAAAGATCCCTCATCAGTAGTTGGTTCAGTTAAATTCAGAGATCTTAATAATGATGGTAAGATTACATTTCCTGAAGATATGACGTTTATTGGTAATCCCTGGCCAAAGTTTACATTTGGATTTACCAATAATCTCACCTATGGAAACTTCAACCTTTCAGTTACTATGGCAGGATCTTATGGTAATGACATACTCGCTTTTCATGAAAATTGGACCACAAACCTTGACGGTGTTTTCAATGTATTGGATCAAGTTAAAAATCGATGGAAATCAGAGGCAGATCCAGGCGATGGCAGACATGGAACCGTGAGAGCAGGATCTACCTTTCTGGAACGAGATCGTTGGAATAGTGGCTTCATTAAAGATGGAAGCTATCTCGCCTTTAAAAATATTACTCTAGGCTACTCCATTCCGCTTAAAGGGAAAGGTGTTTTAACTCGAGCGCAAGTATACACAAGTATTCAAAATGCGTTTATCTTAACAAGATATGATGGCCCGAACCCTGAAGTGAATACACAGACCAATGGAGCTACAGCTGCTAACCAAACAAGTTTTGGACTTACTCCTGGAGTGGATGAAAATTCTTATCCTGTTCCAAGAACAATAAGTATTGGTGTAAACATTAGCTTTTAATAAATATTTATATAGAATATTATGAAAAAAACTATCATAGCAACCTTAATTCTCATCGCAACATTTAACTCGTGTTCGGATTTTCTTGAGATAGAACCTGTAACGACTTTACCTGCGACTAATTTTTATAAGACTAAGGGCGATTTTGAGCAGGCAGTCACCGGCATTTATGCTCCATTGCAAGCCAATTACAATCAAGATTGGCAGTTAACTGAATTAAGATCGGATAATACTTACTTCATTTTTAACATTGGAAACCGCGGAGGGAAGCCAACTGAGGACATAGCTACTTTCACGGTTGAGACCAACAATGCAACAGTATTATCGCAATGGACTAATGATTATTTGATTATTTCAAGGGCGAACGCAGTGTTGTCTAAAATTGATGGTGTAACATTTGATCAGTCAATAAAAGACAATCTAAAGGGTCAGGCACTTTTTCTTAGAGCATTTGCATATTTTGATCTGGTGAAATTTTTTGGAGGGATACCACTCTTCCTGGAGCCACCTACTTCATATGAGCAAACATTTAAGAATAGGTCAACTGTTGCTGAAGTTTATGATCAAATTATCAAGGATGCCAAAGAGGCTGCCACATTATTGCCAAATAAATCGGGACAAGCGATAGGTCGACCATCAAGTGGAGCAGCAAACACTTTATTGGCTGATGTTTATATGGCGCAAGGTAAGTGGGCTGAGGCTGAAGTAGCTTTATTAACAGTTACCGCAATGGGTTATAACCTGCTCACAAATTATGCTGATATTTTTAAGCCAACGAATAAAGGTAATAGTGAAATTATTTTTGACATAGGTTATGTCACAGGGACTTCGCAACCTTTATTTAATCCTACTCCATATACATTTTTACCAGCTACGCCTAACCCTGCCGTGATTACTGGAGTAAGTCCTGCTAATGCAAATGGCGGTGGCTCGATGAATATACCAACCCCTGAATTAATTGCGGCTTATGAAAGTCAGATAACGGATACTCGCTTCGCAGCATCTATAGGTTTTTTTACTGGTGCGGGCGCACTTGTCGGAATTCCTGCATACACGAACCAGCCATATGTTAAAAAGTATTTACATCCTCACGCGGTTTATGGTCAAACCGATGTAAACTGGCCAGTGTATCGTCATGCTGAGGTTTTACTTATGTTGGCAGAATGCCTTAATGAGCAAAATAAACCAGGTGTATTGGGCTATTTAAATCAAGTAAGAACACGTGCAGGGTTAGCAAACAAAACAAGTACCACTCAGACAGCGCTAAGAGACGATATCCTGCAAGAACGCAGAGTTGAATTGGCTTTTGAAAACAAACGCTGGTTTGATTTGATCAGAGCTGGCAAAGCCATATCCGTTATGAATGCTTTTGGCGCTAGCGTAAAAGCAAACCCTGAGAACTATTACTATGTGACAGGTAATTTTCCACCCCCTAATTCATTCAATGTTACCTCTGATTTGTTGCTTTACCCTATACCAGTTAATGAAATTATTATCAACCCTGAATTAGAACAAAATCCCGGATATTAAACCGGCCCATTTCAGAGATTTTATGGCTGCTCCTAATTTTAATAGGAGCAGCTTTCTTTAATGCCAGTATTATTTTGTTCTACCTCTTAGTTTCCAGATTTATACCTGGATTTTTCTCACTCATTTATGAAGTTTTCATTTACCGTAACGTTTCTGTTCACTTTATCTCTGTGTTTTTCCCAGGATGACGATCGCAAAAGAAGCTTGACAATGAAAACAGAGGAAACGATTGCCGTCAATGGAATCCTTGATGAACCAATTTGGTCAGTTGCTGAAAGTGCGGTCGATTTTATGCAACATTTCCCTTTTGATTCTTCATTCTCGAAGAGTAAAACGATTGTCCGGACCACTTACGACCAGAATCATTTCTATATTTCGATAGTAGTCATTGATTCACTTAAAGGCGACTATGTATCCACCTCTTTGAGGCGTGATTTCAGAGGGTCAAACATAGACGGGGTAGCTATAATCATCGATCCTTTTTTAGATCAAACGAATGGTTTTTATTTTGCCGTCAATCCGTACAATGTGCAGAGCGAAGGTCTAATTGCAAATGGGGGAGCTACTAGTCTGGATTTAGATTTGTCATGGGACAATAAGTGGTATTCATCTACTCAGATTAATGATTACGGTTGGATTGCTGAGATTGCCATACCCTTTAAGACATTACGTTTCAAAGGAGGCCTCCCATCATGGGGAATAAACTTTTGCCGTTTTGATACGAAATACAACGAAAGGTCTGTTTGGAACAGAGTGCCTCAGCAATTTGAGATTTTTAACCTTGCCTTTACGGGCAGACTGAACTGGAATCAACCACTGCCAAAAGTAGGAGCCAATGTTGTCTTAATACCCTACTCGGCAGTCAGAACAAATAAAAATTATATTGATAACAGCCAAAGAGATGAGTTAACTGTTGGTGGAGATGTAAAAATTGGTGTAACCCAGTCTTTGAATCTTGACCTTACTGTTAACCCTGATTTCTCTCAGGTTGAAGTTGATGTTCAGCAAACCAATCTTGACCGCTTTGAACTTTTCTTTCCGGAGCGAAGACAATTTTTTCTAGAAAATGCTGATTTGTTCAGTGGCTTTGGATTCGCGAATGCGGCTCCTTTCTTTTCAAGAAGGATTGGGGTAGGAATTGATTCCAAAACAGGTCAAAACATTCAGAACAGAATAGTGGGTGGCGCCAGATTAAGCGGCAAAATTGGACCGAATTGGAGGGTAGGTGTAATGGACATGTATACTGCCCAAAACGAAGAGAAGAATTTGCCTGCGTATAATTATGCCGTTGCGGCAGTTCAGCGTAAAGTGTTTCGAAGATCAAATGTGAGTGCCATCTACGTGGGAAAGAATAATTTTGAAGGTCAGCCCGTTGATGTTACAGATACTACTGATGGAAGTTCAAATCAACTAATTGGTTTGGACTACAATCTGGCCTCGGCAGATGGCAAATGGACAGGGAAAGCCTATTATCATAATTCATTTAATGAGACAGATGCTAAAGGCAAACTCTCTCATGGGGTGATGCTTAATTACAATACATTGAAGTACTTTGGATCCTGGACGCACCAAATTATAGAGAATGGATTTGATGCCAAGGTGGGTTTTGTGCCTCGAACGGATTTTAACAGAGTAAACCCTGTGATTGGATTTAATTATTTCCCCAAATCGAAAACAATTATCAGGCATCAATTTTCCATGTCAAATAATGTGACGTGGAATAAAACAAGAAACATTACGGACTACAATTTCTCTGCCAATTGGGGAATACTCTTTAGAAACACAGCGAGATTTAATTTTTCCTTGCTCAGCAATTATGTTCAACTATTTTCCCCATTCAATCCAACCGGGGATATTAGTAACCTATTCATGCCTGGCGATAGCTTTTCTCAAACCGGCTTTTTGACCAGTTTTCAATCCGATCAGCGAAAGCCGTTTAATTTTCTAGTTCAGGGTATAACGGGTCAATATTATAATGGCAGCCTCAGGCAAATCTCCGGTAATTTTAATTATCGATATCGACAGTATGCAACCATTGCGTTGAATTACAACATTAACCGAATCATTCTTACAGAAGGGTTTAAGAGTGCCGATTTGTTTCTGGTCGGACCACGAATCGACATCACCTTTTCAAATAAGCTTTTCTGGACTACCTTTTTGCAGTACAATAGCCAATTTGATAACCTTAATATTAATAGCAGGTTGCAATGGCGTTTTCGCCCCGTTTCGGATTTTTTTCTGGTATATACTGATAATTATTTCCCTGAGTCTTTTAAAGTAAAAAACAGAGCGATTGTTATTAAACTGACTTACTGGTTAAATATGTAATATGAAATTATCTTATGACTAAAGATTTATGCGACCATTCTCATAATGCAGACAGTACAGGATGATTCCTTAAATCTTTTTTTATAGGTTCACGCAGATGCTGCTATTATTTTGGGTTAGGTAACCTTGATTAATTATGAATTCCTCTTCCCTTTTTATTAAAAAAAGCTTATAGATGGAACAAGGCTGGAAAAATAAAATATCAAACACTCTGCAATTAGGTGGCATTGAAACTTCATTGCTGGATAATGGCAGTGGGAGGGGTACTCGAATTGCGTGGTTCAATACAGGGAGTGGTTTGCGTTATAAGATCGTGATAGACCGTGGAATGGATATTGCTGATGCATTTTATAATAAGCACAGTCTTGCATGGCTAAGCCATCTAGGGGTAGCTCCTCCAGAGCCATTTTCCAACCATGGAATTGATTGGTTGAAAACTTTTGGTGGAGGTTTATTGACAACTTGCGGATTAGATCATGTTGGTGGTCCTGAAGAAGATCAGTTTGGAAGACGAGGTCTTCATGGAGAAATTTCTAACATACCCGCAGAAATCGAATCTATTATTCAACCGAATCCATTAGCCGGTAAAATGGAGATGAGTATAACGGGTGTTATCAGGCAAACACGAATATTTGGTCCATGCTTTGAATTGAGACGGAAGATATCGGGTACATTAGGAGAGCCAAAAATATTGATTCATGACGAAGTAATAAACCGAGGAAATACGTCCATACCTTATATGGTATTATATCACATTAATTTTGGCTGGCCATTGGTGGACGAAGGAACCAAAATACTGTGGGAGGGAGCCTGGACTTCAAGAGAAGGAGAAATACGAAGCGAAATATTTAAACAAGGAAATGACTTTCGCCTCTGCCCAGCGCCAATTCAAGATCATAATGGAGGAGGTGAAGAAGCTGCATTTATTTCACCTATAGCAGATAAGGAAGGAAATTCTGTTTGTGGATTGTACAATTCAAAAATCCAATTGGCTGTTGCCCTTAAATTTAATAAAGACCAGCTACCCTGGCTTATTAATTGGCAGCATTGGGGAGTTAACGAATATGTGACAGCCCTTGAGCCCGCTACTAATCCACCAATAGGTCAATCGATGGCGCGTAAACAAAATCAATTGATGTTCATTGAGCCTGGTGAGAAGCGACAAGTGAATCTTCAATTGGAAGTTATGTTCGAGGAAAGCTCAATCAATAATTTTCTAACAAATTTTACTCACTAAAATAGTTTTGTTTATGGAAAATATTCAATTCGCTCAACGAGCATTCGATCAGGGAAATGGAATTCTCAGATTGGCACCCACGTGGGTGCCTCGCTCATTTTGTGTACCCGGCAGAAGAATTAAGTTACACCCCGATGATTATTATGTCTTGGGCGGTCAACGCGGAGGCATTGATGAACGTTGGTTGGCGTCTACAACGCCTGCCAAAAACGGACCCTTGACCGGAAAAAATGAGGGACTGAGTGCTGTGGTTTTTGAAGATGGAAAAAAGGAAATTCAAATTTTATTAAAGGATGCTATTGATGAACTAAAGAGTTCATTGATCGGTGATCGGCTATGGCGTAGTTACGGAGCATGGCCTATGTATTCAAAGTTCTTTGATAATAAAGGACCTCTGCCTCATCACGTCCATCACAATGATGACAAGGCAAAACTGGTTGGGCAATTGGGAAAGCCGGAAGCTTATTATTTCCCCCCTCAATTAAATAATCATGGCGGGGATTTTCCGTATACATTCTTTGGCATAACACCCGGCACTAGTAAAGACACGATAAAAAAATGCCTGATCAATTTCACAAAAGGTGATAACAAGATTACAGCTTACTCACAAGCCTTTCAATTAGAACCAGGCACCGGATGGGATGTTCCTCCGGGCTTGTTACATGCACCTGGTAGTTTGTGTACTTATGAGCCACAAAAAGCGTCAGATGTTTTTGCGATGTATCAATCTCTAGTGAATGATGCCATCATTCCGGAAGAATTATTATGGAATTGCACACCTGAATCTAAAATTGATGATTTTGATCACCTCATGAATGTGCTTGATTGGGAGTTGAACGTGGATCCAAATATGATGAGCAATCGGTTCATGAAACCGAAGCCAATCAAAAGGCCGGAAGAAATGAAATTGGAAGGCTATACTGAAAATTGGGTGTGTTACAAATCTGCTGATTTCAGTGCAACCGAATTGACTATTTCTCCCGGAGCAACCGTCAACATAAAAGATCAGGCAGCTTATGGCATGATCATGATGCAAGGTCATGGAAAGTTTGGTGTCTGGGACATTGAAACGCCAGCGCTTATCCGATACGGTCAACTTACCTATGACGAGTATTTCGTTAGTGAAAAGGCAGCAATAGAAGGCGTTAAAATAATGAATACCTCGAAGACTGATCCGATTGTAATGCTTAAGCACTTTGGACCGGGAAATCCGGCACTTGCAATTTCGTGAGCATTATTTCATTTTTCGAAACAGCCGATTCAATACAAATACCTTGTTATGACTGTCTTTACAGGATAGAGCAGGATTGTTTCGATCATTCTCAACATTATTTTTATCATGAAGAACTCAATCGGACTTTTTTAAAAACAAGTAATTGATTCCCTATGAAAATCATCAACACTATTTCTGTAGTTGCAATGACATTGATTTCCTTGTCGTTGTTTGCACAGCAGGTGCAACCCAAAAGACCCACTAATTTCAAGCCGTTCCGGTATAAGTATTCGATTGAGCAACTTCACCAGAAGTACTCAGAAGATATGATGAGACGGGCGGCTGAAGATGTCAAGAAAATGACAGAACTTAATGAGCGGGGTACCTACAAACCGACCCCCGAGTCACTTGCCAAGCATCCCATGCCGGAATGGTTTCAGGATGCAAAGCTGGGCATATTCTTTGATTGGGGCCCGTGGTCAGTTGCGGGTTATGCAAGTCCACGTGATCCAAGCCTAGGCACGGGCGGCTCTTATCCGGATTGGTATGAGTTTTTGATGGACTACTCCTATAAGCCCTATCATGATTCGATTTGGGGTGTGGATTTCAGAAGAGATGATTTTCTTCCGTTGCTCACAGGAGAAAATCTGAACGCGGAAGACTATATGGATTTAGCCGTGAAGGCAGGAGCTAAATATTTTGTTCCCTTTGGTCGTCATCATGCCGGATGGACCATGTGGGAATCCAACTATACCTTCAGAAATGCAAAAGAGATGGGGCCCAAACGCGACATTCATTTGGAATTTTCGCAAGCAGCACGGAAGAGAGGTTTGAAGTTTGCTCTCTACTTTTCAATTGCTGAGTGGGAATATCCCGTCATTGTTGATAAGAGAATAAGTCAATGGGACCCTACACCAAACCTCGCAGTTTTTCAGGATGCAATGGCAATATTGCCAAGACCAACGCCTTACGCCAGTTTCTTCCCGGCCATCCACGATAGAATGCTTTCAGGAAAAATTCCGGTTCGTGATTACTACGCAGACTACATGATGCCATTGTTCAAAGAGGCAGTGGATAAATTCGACCCCGACCTGGTATGGTATGATGGAGGCTGGGGTACACCTGCTTCGGGTACCCGTGTCGCTGAACTATCTGCTTATTTCTACAATCAGGCGCAAGGAAGAAAGGACGTGGTCATTAATAACCGTGCGGGCAGCACATTTACTGCTGAGCAATTGAAAGAAATTAGAAAACTTCGCGAGACGGGAAATGATGAGGCACTCACTGAACTTGTTTCAAACAATAAACAGCTAGGTGACTACACCACACCTGAGTATCACATAGGGAAGATTGATCCTAAAGTGAAGTGGGAAGTGTGTCGATCTATCAGCCCTGCGTTTGGGTATAATTGGAAGGACAATGAGTCGAACTCACTTTCCAGTGAAGCCTTAATTAAAATGTTTGTTGGTATCGTTGCGGCCAACGGGAACCTCTTGTTGGTTATCAATCCGGATGGCTCAGGTAAACTTTCGGATGTGCAAACAAAACGATTGACAGATCTTGGTGATTGGTTGAAAATAAACGGGGAGGGAATTTACTCAACAAGGCCTTGGAAGGTTCAGCAAGACGGAGATACCTATTTCACACAAAGTAAAGATGAAAAGTTAGTTTATGCTTTTCACACCATTTGGCCTGGGCAGTTAACTAAAATAAAAAATATTACTCCAATTAAAAATTCCAGAATCACTCTTTTGGGATATAAAGGTCAACTAAAATGGAAGCAGGTAGGTAACGACATTGAAGTGAGTTTGCCATCCGAATTACAAACAGAAGCCAACAGACCAAGTAAATATTCAACTGCTATAAGAATTCAAGTCAAATAATTACGTGTCAACCTTAAAATCTATACCCATGAAGTATTTGAGAGTATTGTTTGTTGCTATCATATGCCTTTTCGTTCAAGCGAATGGAGTGGCACAGACGGCCCAAGAACAACCGAAACGCCCGGTCAATTTCCAACCCTTCCGATATAAATACACGATCGAAGAACTTCGCGACAAGTTTTCAGCGGAGATGATGAAGAAGGCCGCGGAAGAAGTTAAAAAAATTGAAGAAGTAAACGGAAAGGGTGCATACAAACCAACCGTTGAATCCCTCGCGAAACACGCCATACCAGAGTGGTTTCAGGACGCCAAACTGGGTATTTTTCTTGACTGGGGTCCCTGGTCATCGGCTGGTTATGCACCTAAGAAAGGAGCAGAAGCAAGCACAGGTGGTTCCTATCCCGATTGGTATGAATTTCTAATGGATTACCGATACAAAGGGTATCATGACAAAACATTCGGAACAGATTTTCGAAGAGACGATTTGCTGCCGATGCTAACAGGCGCCAATCTAAATGCAGATGAATACATGAATCTGGCTGTTGAAGCGGGAGCTAAATATTATGTTCCGTTTTCAAAACATCATGGTGGCTGGACTATGTGGGAATCTTCTTACACCAAACGAAACGCGGTAGAGATGGGACCCAAGAGAGATATTTATAAAGAGCTGGCTGCGGCAGCAAAAGCGCGTGGTATGAAACTTGGTTTCTATTTTTCAGTATCCGAGTGGGAGTACCCTGTAATTGTTGACCGACCATTGAGTCAGTGGGATCCTACAAAAGATCTCGCTATTTTTCAGGATCAACTCGGCCAGATTCCGAGAGCAACACCTTTGGTAAGTTACTTTCCTGAGATTTACGACCGAATGGTTTCCGGAAAAATTCCTGTTCGAAATTATTTCTCAGATTATATGATGCCTTCATTCAAAGAAGCCGTTGATAAATTTGATCCGGATTTGGTTTGGTATGATGGAGGTTGGGGAAGTCCGGTTTCTGTCAGCCGCGCGGCTGAACTATCCGCTTACTTTTATAATCAGGCAACAGGCCGAAAAGATGTTGTGATAAATAACAGAGCTGGCACGACACTTTCTGAAGCTGAACTTGCTCAGGTGGGCGAGTTGATGAAAAAGGGTGAGATGGAAAAGGCAATGAAGATTTATCTTTCTTCTACTCAGTTAGGGGATTATGGTACGCCTGAATTCACCATTGGCGAAGTCGACATCACAAAAAAGTGGGAAGTGTGCCGCTCTATAAGCCCAGCCTTCGGATACAACTGGCAGGATGATGACGAGAGTTCGCTTTCCAGCGCTGACCTTGTTAAAATGTTTGTGAAGATTGTGGCAGAAAACGGAAACTTACTTTTGGTAGTGAGCCCTGATGGATCGGGAAAACTTCCTGAGGTTCAAAGAAGCAGGCTTGTAGAATTGGGAGCCTGGCTGAAGGTGAATGGCGAAGGTATTTATGGCACTCGGCCGTGGAGTTCTACCAAGGATGGTGATACATATTTTACAAAAAGCAAAGAGGGTAAGTATGTTTATGTACATAGCACGGTATGGCCTGGCAAGACGTTGTCAATAAAGAACATTACACCTATTGCTGGTACCAAAGTGACGATGTTAGGTGCCAAGAGTTCATTGAAGTGGATCCAGACAGGAAAGGATATTCAAATTTCAATTCCTGACAATTTGCAAACCGAAAGCAACCGAGGCGGCAAATACGTATGGGTATTCAAAGTGCAGGTAAAAAAATAGGATACTACTAATCTCAAACATTCAAGAAGCACTGTATGGCGGTTAAATACAATCAAAAATTTCTCTGGCTTGTAAGCTTATCAGCCGCCATGGGTGGATTTCTCTTTGGATACGACTGGGTTGTCATTGGCGGGGCAAAACCATTTTACGAACCGTACTTCAATCTAATAACATCGGCTCAAAAAGGCTGGGGGACTAGTTCGGCATTGCTCGGTTGCATGGTAGGCGCATTAGGTTGCGTATTTTTAGCAGATAAGCTAGGTCGCAAACGGCTACTTATTTTTGCCGGATTCTTGTTCGCCTTGTCAGCTTTTGGAACTGCTTTGGCAACTAATTTTATGTGGTTCAACGTTTACCGAATCATAGGCGGAGTTGCCATGGGTATTGCGCTTAATCTCTCACCTATGTACATCGCTGAAATCGCTCCACCGGAGAAAAGAGGTATGCTGGTAACCATCAATCAATTAATGATTATGATTGGGGTATTATTGGCGCAACTTATCAATTGGCAAATATCTTTATTAGACTCTGCCCTGCCTTCCAATCCATCAAATGAAGTTATAGCCCAAAGTTGGAGTGGACTTTACGGATGGCGTTGGATGTTCGGGGTTGAAGCCATACCGGCAGTTCTTTTCTTTTTACTGATGTTTTTTGTTCCCGAAAGTGTGCGATGGCTGGTTAAAAATGGTCAGAAAGAAAAGGCAACGAAAATTCTTGATCGGATTGGAGGTAAAGTTTATGCGGCACATCAGGTACAGGAAGTTGAACTGACGCTCTCGAAAGAAAATGTAGGCCATGTGAATTTTCGAGAGTTATTGAACTCAAAAGTGTTGAAGATTATTGGCATAGGGGTATTTCTTGCCTTTCTTCAGCAGTGGAGCGGTTTGAATGTAGTTATTTACTATGCTTCCGATATTTTTCAGGCGGCAGGTTATAATCTGAAAGAGATGATGCTCAACATTGTGGTGATTGGATCGGTGATGGTATTGTCTGTTTTTATCACACTGTTCACAGTAGATCGATTGGGAAGAAAAACACTTCTGCTCATTGGTACATCGGCCATGGCAATTATCTACGGATTGATTGGGTATTGTTTTTATGCAAATTATAGTGGCGTAGTGATTGTACTTTTGGTATTGGCCAATGTTATGTTTTATTCATTTACACTCGCTCCATTATTGTGGGTGGTCTTATCTGAAATTTTCCCCAACCGGATACGTGGAGCCGCCATGTCCATCGCTGCATTGGCACATTGGGTTGGGAATTTCTCGCTAACATATACTTTTCCGGCCATCAAGGAAAATTTAGGTTGGGCCAACAATTTTTGGCTTTATGCTCTTATTTGTTCGGTTGGGTTTGTTGTCTTATACAAAGTCTTACCTGAAACGAAGGGAAAAACATTGGAAGAGATAGAACGTGATCTTATTGGATAGTACATTTTTGTTTTTATTGTATTCAAGTGGCTAATCTGATTCAAATCAATAATCTGGGTTAAAACTCCAAACAAGTAGTTCGTTTCTTCATATAAGAAAATAGAATAATCATCGATAACAGCTTTTTTCAATATTTTTTTGCAATTGACCCATAGATGATCACACTAGGGTTATATTTAAGCTGTGTTGTCGGAATGAAACTTTATTTTATTTCAATGAGACACTTTTCATAGGTTGGTTATTTTGTTGTGCAACGTCATTGTACTCACTGCGCTCTTTGTGAACTTTGAGCCTTGTCAGCCGACAGGCAGGTTCGTGGTTCAATGATTTATTTTATTGCATTACCATATCCTACTACTAATACCGAGAGAATGATGGTGGAGATTCCCAGTATTATCGTGGTTTTTGTTTTCTTACTTACGCCTTTCCATTCTTTCAAATAGATTCCCCAGCCATTGGCAATCAGAATAATGAAGGCCATGTGAAGTATCCATGAACTGGCTCCGTTGCCTAATTTACTTTCTCCCATTCCGTAAAAAAAGAATTGCATGAACCAGGTTGTGCCAGCCAACGCAGAGAATATATAATTTTTGGTAAGCGGACTTTGCTTGTTGGTATAGTCACCATAAGTATTGTTGCGAGCATTCAAAATCATGCACCAGATAAAGTTGGTGGTGAGCCCGCCCCAAAGCAAAACCACATAAGTCACGTTGTTTTGAAACAGTGGATTCAATCCCATACTCACGGCAGTATCGGCCATAGGTTTGCCGGCTTCGATACCAAAATTGAAACATGAACTGAGTATTCCCGATGCGATGGCAACAGCAAGTCCTTTCGCGAGACTAAATTCTGCCACGCTTTTTTTCTTGTCCTCTTCGGGCAATTCTTTTTCTTTCATCACGCCCGCACGACCGCTGATATAGATTCCTAGAAGACAAAGAGCGACACCAAGCAACACCACCTGGCCCCAGGTATTCGTCATCATTTCAATAATGCTGGTTTTTCCTTCGGTGGGAACAATCGCATAATATATGGAGGGAACAATTGCGCCAAAGGCAGAGCAAAAACCCAATACCACAGAATTTCCCAACGACATGCCCAGATAGCGAACACCTAATCCATACGTTAGACCACCAATGCCCCAGAGTACACCAAAGAGAACCGTGTATTGAATGGATGATGTCGATGCGTTTCGGATGATGTCAGAAAATCCGGGAAGTGTTAACCAGGCAGCCAGGGGAGGAACAATCAACCAGGAAAATATTCCTCCGATGATCCAATAACTTTCCCAAGCCCAGCCTTTCACTTTCTTGAATGGCATGTAAAAGCTTCCGGAAGCAAAGCCACCAATAAAATGAAAAATAACACCGAGGATGATTTGCATGAATTACAAGTTTGGTTTGCTAAGATAGTCCAATCCTATGGAATTATTGAGGTACTAATTGAGCAGTAAAACCACCTAATCCTGCCAAGGTTAGTTTTATCTGATCACCTGATTTGAATTCCTTACTTTCATACGAAAAACTTTTGCTATTACTGCCATCTGTAATGAGACTCATAGTGTATAGCCCTTTAGCAATGAAAGGCAGTTCAACGGATATTGCTTTGTTAATATTCTCACTATTTATCCCTGCTACAAACCAATCTTTGCCTTTACGACTTGCTATAATGAATGATTTACCTGGCTCTCCTGATATAAAATGACTTTCATCAAAAACAACAGGAACCGTCTTGAGATATTGCTTTACGTAGTCAGGTAGGGATTGATAGGTTTTCACATTATCTGCAAAATGCAGGATACCTGAATTGAATACCACCGTTAATGCCAGCTCATGGGCATACGATGTAATATGTGGGTACTTAAAATTTGTTAGCCCCATAGGAGTATAATCCATGGGCCCAATGGCATTGCGCGTGAAGGGCAGAATTGAATTTTGGATGGGTGCTGCTTCGGTATAGGTAGAATCGAAGAGATAACTCTCTTCACCTCTTACAGATTCCATCGAAACCAGGTTGGGGTAGGTTCGTGACCAACCACGCGGAATGGTGCAGCCATGAAAGTTAACCATAATGTGATTTTCAGCAGCATCCTTTAATACATCGTGATAAAGTGCAATGAGATTTTGTTTATCACTATGCCAAAAATCTATTTTGACTCCTTTTACTCCCCATTGCTTAAGTTTCTTAAATTCTTCTTTACGCTTTTGTGAATCATTCATGATATCACGAGGCCTTTCTGTAACGACATTGTGAGCACCGCCCGAATTATACCACATTAAAATGCCAATACCTTTTGAGTTCGCATACTTTACCAATTGCTCAATGTCACCACCTTTCATCATATCCCAATTGGCATCCACCAGAGAGTATTCCCATCCCATGTCAAAAGACAAGTCAACAAATGATTTAAGTGCATCGAAGTTTTTTGGACTTTCATTGTCAGATAACCAGCTCCACGATGACCTTCCTGGTTTAACCCATTCAAAATCGCCTGGTATGGCAGGATCGCTGAGGCTACTTATCATTTGTGATTCAACAATGGTGGCTGGTGTAGACCCGATAATTATTGTTCTCCATGGCATTGACCAAGGTAATGTAGAAGAAGGTAACACTTCGCCAGTGCCCTCTGCATCTTTTACTTCAGGAAATCGAATCGTATATAATCCGTCAGGAGCATTTTGTTCAAGACGCACTCCGCAATAATTGGGGGAAAGATTGGCTTCCGAAATTAATATCCAGTTTTCGTTGGCGTTAAACAGGGCAGGGAATGCCCATCCTTCGACATTGGGTGAAGGCGTTCCTATGGGTATTCCATTTTCATAATATTTTTCATAAGCCGGAGTCCATTTGGAAGGCATATCATATCTTTCTATCCAGGCTTTACCTTGTTCAGGTACTTTAAATGCTGTAAGTTCTTTCGTCACTGTAAAGGTGCTGTCAGATTGTTCCGGGAACACATATTTAAAAGCTACGCCATCATCGTATGCCCGAAGCACTAATTGAATCAGTGAGCCTTCTTCGTTTTTAAATGTTAATTCAAGTTCCCGCGCATGTTTTCTTATTTCTTTTTGACGACCAATCGTCATTTGGTAGTTTTCATCAATGGTTTTTACTTCACTTTTTGAAACGAAGGACAGG
>LNFM01014140.1_pt1 | contig 18637 bp, 16 predicted proteins | sample 596031 | NCBI WGS metagenome assembly LNFM01 (sample SAMN04254537, study PRJNA301005) | activated carbon metagenome | isolation source: dual media filters at the Ann Arbor, Michigan drinking water treatment plant | place: USA: Ann Arbor | reverse complement strand
CGCAGAGCGTGCCGCCGGGATGCGCATCGACCAGCGAGGTGACCGCATCGACCGTGCGCTCGTACAGGTCGCGGAAGCTCTCGCCGCCCGGGATTCGGAAGTCCGCATCGCGATGCTTCGATCGCGCATGGGCCTCGGGATGGCTCGCCGCGATCTCGGCGCTGGTCTTGCCTTCCCATTCGCCGAAGTCCATCTCGCGCAGCCTGCGGTCGGCGACCGGCTGCGGCGCATCGGGATGCTCGGCGAGCGTCGCCTGGCCGATCGCCTGCGCGGTATTCCAGGCGCGCTGCAGGTCGCTGGCATAGATCGCGGTGAACCGCTCGCGCTTCAACCGCCGGCCGATCGCCAGTGCCTGCTGCCGGCCCAGCGCAGACAGCGGCGTATCGGTCTGGCCCTGGATGCGCCGGTCGCGGTTCCACTCGGTCTCGCCATGGCGGATCAGCACGACGCGTGTCGTCACGGGCGGCATCGCGCCCGCATCGCCCCCCGCCGGCTCACTGATCATCGGCCTTCTTTCCGTCCAGCTCCGACTTGATGATCTGGAACGCGGCAGCCAGCGTCTTCTCGTAGCGCGCCCGTTCGGCGGCGATGGTCTCCGGCGTCCATGTGTAGAACCCCTCTCCGGTCTTCATGCCGAGCTTGTTCGCCGCGACCCGGTCGGTCAGCGCACTGCTGACGTCGGGCGAGTTGTTGAAGTGCGGATACATCTCGGCACCGGCCGCCGCATGCACCTCGAGGCCGGCATGGTCGCGCTGCAGGCAGGGGCCCGCAGCGATGTAGCGGAAGCCGAAGCCGAAGCGCACCGCGGCATCGATGTCCTCGGCCTCGCAGAAGCCCTGGTCCATCAGCCAGAACGCCTCGCGCGACAGCGCATGCTGCAGCCGGTTGGCGAGGAAACCCGGGATGTCGCGCTTGACCCGCACAGGCACGCGACCGGTCGCGCGCAGCATCGCGCACACACGGTCAGCGACCTTCGGATCGGTGGCCTCCGAACTCACCACCTCGACCGCCGGCACCAGGTGCGCCGGCATGAAGTAGTGGGTGTTCAGCATGCGGTCGCGCGAGGCGAGGCCTTCGCCGATCTTGCTGATGCCGATCGCCGACGAGTTGCTGCACAGGGGCGTATCGCGCCGGGCGAGCGTCTCGAGCTCGCGGAACAGCGTGCGCTTGAGTTCGAGCTGCTCGGGCACCGCCTCGATCACGATGTCGATCGACGGCCAGGGCACGCCGGCCAGGCTGTCGTGCACGGTGTAGCGGCCACGTGCCGCAGCATCGGCGCCGAGCTTGTCGAAGGTCTGGCCGATGCGCTCCGGGATCGCCGCGCGCGCCTGCGGGAAGGTCTCGACGATGTGCGCACGTGCACCGGCGTTGGCGAAGGTCGCCGCGATGTCGCGGCCCATCGTTCCGCCGCCGACCACGGCCACCTGAATACGGGAAGCATCCATGTTCATTCCGTCCTGTTCGATTCCGTCGTCTCGCCCGGCGCCTTCGCGGGCGGACCCAGCACCGTGCCGTACTGCTTGACCCGGCGCACCACGACGATGGCGCCGATGAACGGCAGCAGCCATGCGACCGCCAGCCATTTCGCGCGATCGCGGCCGGCCAGCAGTTCATCGGGGACGATCTGCAGCGTCGCCCAGACGGCGAGCGTTGCATAGGCACAGGCAATCATTCCGGGCACGGGTTCCATGCCCGCATTCTACGGGAAGGCGGGTGTTCGACCGCAGGCGGGCGAGTCATGCGGCGCGGCACTTGCCTGCGCGAGTCGCGCCCGCGACAATCGTGCGTGATCCAGGAACTGTTCGCCGCACTGTCCGCCTCCACGCTGTTCACCGACCCGGCCTCCGCCGCCCTGGTCGCCTGCGTGGTGTTCGTCGCCTATGTCGCCTTCGGCGTTTCCGGCTTCGGATCGGCGCTGATCGCCGTGCCGGTCATCGCGCATGTCTGGCCCCTCACCGCAGTGGTTCCATTGTTCGCGCTGTTCGAGATCGTCGCGGCAATCACCGTCGGCGGCAGCCACTGGAAGGCGGTGGACCGGCGCGAGCTGATGACGCTGGTGCCGTTCATGCTCGCGGGCATCGCGGTCGGCGTCACCCTGCTGCTGTCGCTGCCCTCGCCCTGGCTGCTGGTCGGCCTGGGCGTGTTCGTGCTGGGCTACGGGCTGCGCGGCGCGCTGAAGAAGGACCGCGCGTTCGCCAGGGTGTCACGGCTGTGGGCAGTGCCCACCGGCCTCGTCGGCGGCGTGATGAGCGCGCTGTTCGGCACCGGCGGTTCCTTCTACATGATCTATGTCGCCGGCCGTGTCGAGGACAAGGGCGCCCTGCGCGCGACCATTTCCACCGTGCTGGGCACCAGCAATGCCGTCCGGCTGGTCGTGTTCATCGTCGCCGGCCTGCTCGCGCCCGCCGTGATGTTCACGGCGCTTGTGCTGCTGCCGGTGGTGTTCGCCGGGCTATGGCTCGGCGGGCGCCTCCATGCCCGCGTCACCCGCGAGCAGATCATCCGCGGCATCTGCGTCCTGCTGGTCGCGAGCGGCGCATCGCTGCTGGTGCGCGCGCTCGGCCAGGTCTGACCTGCGCTACTCGGTCGTCTCGTTGCCGCGGGTGCGGCTCTTGTCGAGCCGGGCCGACAGGAACAGCGTGCTCGGCGTGATCATCAGCACCGGGTTCTCGAGCTGCAGCTTGCTCCGGCGCGGCGAGATATGGCCGCCCAGCAGCTGCAGGTCTTCGCCACTCTTGCTGAACACCGGGAAGAACGCGCGATCATTGGTCGTGCACTGCACGTCGAAATCAGGCACCACCTTGCGCGCCCGCTGGTACTCGGCGCGCACGCGGCGCACCGCGGCGGCCAGCTTCGGATCGACCGGATCCTTCCGGTCGGCACTCTGCACCCGGCAGCTGAAGCCCGCGCGGCGAAGCGCCGGCACGGCATCCATCTCGGCGAAGCTGGGCATGCGCGTGCCGAACGGCTTGAGGTCGATGATCTTGAAGGTCGCCCTGCCGGCCGGGAAGGCGAGGATGAACTTCGGATCCTTCTCGGGATCGCGCTCGTCGGGCAGCAGCTTGATGTGGAACATGCCGCTGCGGTCGACGTAGCCGAACACGAACTCGCCGCCGCAGCCAAGCGTGTTCAGGTCTTCACAGGCCTCGAAGATCCGCCCGCGCAGCTTCAGCGCCTTCGCCTGGTCTTCCTGCACCTGCTCGAACAGCGTGTTCCATTCCCACTCGGGCGTGTGCGCACGGTGATGGCCGCTGTACAGGTCGAACACCCAGCGCAGTTCATCGACCGAGCGCGGCCGGGCCTCCTTCGATGCGTTCCGGTCGGCGAGCGCCTCGAACGCGACGAGTTCCTCGCGCGTGCGCGGTGCGGTGAAGGAATCGGCCCGGGCCTGGATGGCGGCCAGGCCTGCGAGCAGCCCGAATGCGCCGGCCAGCATGCAGGCCAGTCTCCGGGCGCGATGCAGGCGGGGCTGTCGTGACGAGGTTTCGAATACCGACATGGGACATCCTCCTTGATCGCATGGTCTCCGGGCGCAGCTGCCGGCCGTGCAGCCGGGGCAGCCACCCGCGACGGGCGGGCGGGGCTCAGCCGGCAGCCGGCGCCGCGACCCTCTCCGTCGCCCCGGAGGACGCCCGCTTGCGCAGGTGCGCACCGATGCGCTCCACGCCCTCGCGCAGCGAGGCCATGCTCGTTGTGTAGGCGAAACGCACGTGCTGGTGCGCCCGATGCACGCCGAAGTCTGCCCCCGGCGTGATCGCGACGCCCGAACTCTCGAGCATGTCGAGCGCGAAGGCGAAGCTGTCATCGGTGAGCGCACTGCAATCGGCGTAGAGGTAGAACGCGCCTTCTGGGATGACCGGGATCCGGAAACCGAGCCCGATCAGCGCCTTCGCGAGGTAGTCCCGCCGCTCGCCGAACTCGACCCGCTGCCGCTCGCAGATCGCCATCGATTCCGGACTGAACGCCGCCAGCGCCGCATGCTGGGCGACGGTCGAGCAGGCGAGGAACAGGTTCTGCGCCAGCCGCTCGGCCGGGTCGTGGTAGGCCTCGGGTACGACGATCCAGCCCAGGCGCCAGCCGGTCATCGTGAAGAACTTCGAGAAGCCGTTGATCACGAACGCCTTGTCGGTCAGCGCGAGGGCGGTGGGCGAACGTTCGCCATAGACGAGGCCGTGGTAGATCTCGTCCACCACCAGCGCCGCGTTGCGGCCCTGCACTTCATCGACGATGCGCTTGAGTTCCGGCCCCGGGATGGTGGTGCCGGTCGGGTTCGCGGGCGTGGCGACCATCACCGCACGGGTGCGTTCCGTCCAGTTCGCGGCGATCGCGGCCGCGGTCAGCTGGTAGCCGGTCTCGGGCCCGCACGGGATGCCCACCGGTACCCCCTCGCAGAACCGGGCGAAGTGGCGATTGGCGGGGTACGACGGGTCGGCCATCAGCACTTCGTCGCCCGGGCAGAGCAGCACGCCCATTGCCAGCAGCAGCGCACCGGACGAGCCGGGCGTGACGATGATGCGCTCGGGCGATACCTCGACCCCGTAGTGGTCACGGTAGTAGCCGGCGATCGCGCGGCGAAGCGCCGGCAGGCCCAGGGCCGGCAGGTAGTGCACGTCGCCGTCGCGGGTCGCCTCGAGCGCGGCCGCCGTGACCGGGGCCGGCGTCGGGAAATCGGGCTCGCCGATTTCCATGTGGATGATGGAGCGGCCCTCGGCCTCGAGCGCCTTCGCGCGAGCCAGCAGCTTGAGGACCTGGAACGTTGCGATGCCCGACATGCGCGCCGCCAGCGGCGCGCCCTGCACTTTCGATGAACTCATCACACCCCGTGCCTGGTGAACCATTCGCGCATCTTCTTCCAGCCATCGTCGGCGGCCGGCTTTCGATAGCTGGGCCGGTAGTCGGCATAGAACGCATGCGGTGCTTCCGGATACAGCACGATCTCGCTGGTCGTGTTGCCTGCGGCCTTCAATGCCGCGCGCATCTTCTCGACCGTCTCGACCGGGATGCCGGCATCGGCCTCGCCGTAGAGGCCGAGCACCGGCACCTTGAGCACGGGCGCGAGGTCGACCGGATAAGCCGGCTGCAGCGGCGCCATCGATGCGGCGACCAGCCGGCCGTACCAGGCCACGCCCGCCTTCACCGACGGGTTGTGCACGCAGTACGTCCAGGTGATGCGCCCGCCCCAGCAGAAGCCGGTGACACCGAGCCGCGAGGTGTCGCACTTGCCGGTGGCCTTCGCATGCACGACCGCCGCATCGAGGTCGGACATGACCTGGCTGTCGGGCACATGGTTGACGACCTTGGCGAAGATGTCCGGCGGATCGGTGAGCGTCGACACATCACCCTGGCGCGCATACAACTCCACCGTGATCGCGAAGTAGCCGACCTTGGCCAGCCGACGGCAGACGTCCTTGATGTGCTCGTGCACGCCGAAGATTTCCTGCACCACGAGGATCACCGGCAGGTTGGTGCCGTTCTCGGGATAGGCACGGTACGCAGGCACCTCGCCATCGCGGGTGACCAGCGCGACTTCGCCGGCGACCAGCCCCGCAGTGTCGGTGCTGATCACGGTCGACTGGATCGGCTCGCACGCACGTGCGAAGCCCTGGGTCAGGCGGCCGATCAGCGAACGGCCGGTCGGGGACGCCCCCTGGCCGGGCAGGGCCTGCCAGCCGGTGTCGAGTGTCTGGTCCATCGTGTCATCTCCGGTTGGATTGTCGGACGGCGGTGCGGCGGGATCCGCCCTGCGTGCATCGCATTATCCTCGATCGTATCAAGATGGCCGCGGACACGGGACCCGGGGCGGCTTTTTCCGTCGGGATGCGGTGTCCGGTCAGGCTGCCTTCGTGCGCCTCGCGCCGGCCCGGCGGACGGGGGCGACAGCCACGTCGATCGCGGCGCCCTCGCCCGGCGCAGCCGCCATGGCGGCCGGCATGCCGGCGTCGGCCGCGCCCGCCAGCGCCAGGCCCTGGTCCCAGTAAGGCTGCGGGCCGAAGCGGTCGACGAAGAAATCGACGAAGGCGCGCACCTTGGGCGACAGGTAGCGGTTGGGCAGGTAGACCGCATTGATGTGGCTGCCGAACGTGCCCAGCGCCTCGTAGTCGGTGAACAACGCCTTCAGCGTGCCGGCGCGCAGGTCGTCGCCGACCACGAAAGTAGGCGACATCGCGATGCCGACATCGCGCAGCACCACCTCGCGGATGGCGAGGCTGTTGGTGGCGATGAAATTGCCGCCGACACGCACGCTGACGACCGAGCCATCCGGCGCCCGGAACTTCCAGTCGCTCTGCATCTGGCGGAACGAGTAGAACAGGCAGTTGTATCCGGCCAGCGCATCCAGCGACTGCGGCGTGCCATGCTTCTTCAGGTACTGCGGCGATGCGCAGACCACCCAGCGGATCGGCGCCAGCTTGCGCGCGACCGTGTTCGGCGCCAGGTCGCCGAACAGGTGGATCGCCACGTCGATGCCTTCCTCGGCAAGGTCGGTGCCACGGTCGATCAGGTCCATCTCGAGCTTGATGTCGGGATACCGTGCGAGGAAGTCGGGCACCGCGCAAGCCACGTGCATGCGACCGAATGCTGCCGGGGCGGTCACCTTCAGCACGCCGCTGGGTGCACTGCCCAGGCGGGACACCGCCACCTCGGCCGCCTCAGCCTCCTGAACGACGCGCGCGCAGTGCTGATAGAAGGTCGTGCCGACGTCGGTCAGGCTGAGCCGGCGCGTGGTCCGGTTGAGCAGCCTTGCCTTCAGTTCGCGCTCGAGGCGGGCGACATGCTTGCTCACTGCGGATTTCGAGATCCCCAGCCGGCGCGCCGCGCCCGAGAAGCTCTTGGCCTCGGCCACGCGCGCGAAGATGGCCATGCCGACCAGGTTTTCCAGGTGTTCCACCGCTGCTCCCGCCACCCCTCCGGGCACACTTGCGACCCAGGAAAGGCAGTTCACAAAGGAAACAATGATACCTTTTTCCCAATCGATTGTGGCCACAGGGAAACGTCAACGCCGCAGCTGTAAACAGGCTCGAACACACCGGGCGGTGCGGGCGCACGCCTCCCGGTCCGCCCCGGTCGCGTACACTCGCGCGCAGGTCCGGATCATCAGCCAACGGAGGTAGCGTCGATGGAACGCAGGGATTTCTTGCTGTCGGGCGTGGCAGGTTCGCTGGCGCTCGCCACCGGCACCGTCCTCGCGCAGGAAGGCCGGCGCACGCCGGACGTGATCTACGTGCCGACGCCGCAGGAGGTGGTCGACGGCATGCTGAAGCTCGCCAAGGTCGGCAAGAACGACGTGGTGTACGACCTCGGCTGCGGCGACGGACGCATCGTGGTCGCGGCCGCCCGGCTGGGCGCGCGATCGGTGGGCATCGACATCGATCCGATCCGCATCCGCGAGGCGGCCGAGAACATCCGCGTCGCCGGCGTCGGCGATCGGGCGAAGCTGATCGAGGGCGACCTGTTCGCCACCGACATCAGCGAAGCGACCGTGGTCACCCTGTACCTGCTGTCGCGCCTCAACCTGAAGCTTCGGCCCAAGCTGCTGAAGGAACTGCGGCCCGGCACGCGCATCGTGTCGCATGCGTTCGACATGGACGACTGGAAGCCGCAGCGCACCGAGTCGGTCGGGTCGAGCACCATCTACCTCTGGACGGTGCCGGGCAAGAAGGCCTGAGCCGGGGTCAACCGCCCGGCGCGAGCCCGATCTCGGCCAGGTACTTCGCCACGCCCGCGTCCAGCCGTGCACCGGTGGGCAGCGCCGCCACCGTGTTGCGCGGCGTGGTCTCGGCCGCCTGCGCGAGCCGCGCGGCGATGGCCGCCTGTCCGCGATCGAGCGCACGCGCGATCCGGTAGCCGATGTCCGGTGCCAGCGTCGGCCGCGCCATCACGAAGCTCCAGGACCCGATCGAATGGATCGGTTCGACCTGCCCCGGATAGCTGCCCGGCGGCGCGGTCAGCGGCTTCAGGAAGCCGTGCTTCGCCGTGATCGCGTTCGCCTCGTCCGCTGTCGGGGCGATGAAGCGCGCACCACCCGGGCTCGACGCCACCTTCACGAAGCCCGGCCAGCCGATGCCGCCGCCCCACAGCGCCGCGGCACGGCCGTCGAGCACCATCTCGGGCCCGTCGCCGGCACGGTCGAGGTAGATCGCCTGGAAGTCGCGGTCCTGGTCGAGGCCGAGGCCGTCCAGCAGGTAGCGCGACAGGATCACCAGGCCGGAGCCACGGGCACCGAAGGCCACCGGCTTGCCGGCCAGGTCGCGGATCGACCGCGCCGGGCTGTCGGCGCGCACGACGAACATGCCCGGCGTCGAATACATCGCGGCCACGATGCGAAGGTCGGCCGGCGCGCGGCCGACGCCGCTCAGCACCTCGTAGGCGACCTCGCCCTGCACCAGCCCGATGTCCAGTTCGCCCTGCTCGAGCAGCGGCACGTTCTCGGTGCTGCCCTTGGTGTTGCGCGCCTCGATCGACAGCGTCGGGTCGAACGCATGGACGGTGTCGATGAACGCCGCACCGTAGGCGGGAAAACCGCCGCCTGGCGTGGCGGTACCCAGCACCACCCGGGTGGGTGGGGTCGATGCTGCAGTCATCCGGCTCCTCCGCTGTGGTCCTCGGCGCGAATCAGGGCCCGAATCAGGGCGCCTCGCGCTCGTCGGCGCATTCCTGGCAGAACACCTCGGCCGGATCCGCATCCATGGTCGCACGACATTCGCAGCACAGGCCATAGGCACCCGCATCGACCCGGGCCAGCGCGGCCTCGACCTTGCGCCGGCGCAGGTTGAACTTCTCGAGCTGGTCGCGCGTGTTCACCTGCTGCGCCATCGCGTCCATCCGCGCCTGGCGCATGTCGGGCGAGACGTCCTGCGCGACCTTGCCGGTCGCGGCGAGCAGGCCGGCGATCGAGTCGAGCTGCTGGGCGAGATCTGAAGCAAGGCGGGTACGGTAGACGGTCTGTTCGGCAGCATTCATCGGGGCAGCGTCCTTTTCGGCAGGGCCACAGCTTGCGCCGATTCGGCTGCGCCGGGTTGGATATCGACACCCCCTGGGTCCGGCCACGGCGGGAGAGGCTACAATTCGCGCCTTTCCGGTTGCCGGTGGCTTCACGGACACACAACGAGCACGCATCGATGAGCAGCAATCGGGAAGTCGCCCGCCGCCGAACCTTCGCCATCATCTCCCACCCGGACGCGGGCAAGACCACGCTCACCGAGAAGCTGCTGCTGTTCGCAGGCGCGATCCATATCGCCGGCAGCGTGAAGGCGCGCAAGGCCAGCCGCCACGCGACGTCCGACTGGATGGAGATCGAGAAGCAGCGCGGCATCTCGGTGGCCAGTTCCGTGATGCAGATGGAGTACCGCGACTGCGTGATCAACCTGCTGGACACGCCCGGCCACCAGGACTTCTCGGAAGACACCTATCGCGTGCTGACCGCGGTCGATGCCGCGCTGATGGTGATCGACGCGGCCAACGGCGTCGAGGCGCAGACGCTGCGGCTGCTGGAAGTCTGCCGCGCACGCAACACCCCGATCGTCACCTTCGTGAACAAGATGGACCGCGAGGTGAAGGATCCGCTCGACCTGATCGACGAGATCGAGCGCGCGCTGGGCATGCCGGTGATCCCGTTCACCTGGCCGGTGGGCATGGGCAAGCGCTTCGGCGGGGTGTTCGACATCCGCCACGATTCGATGCGCGTGTTCCGCGCCGGCGAAGACCGCGCGCGCGACGATGACGACGTGATCAACGGCATCGACAATCCCGAATGCGCGGCGCGCTTCGGCGAAGCCTTCGCGCAGGCCCGGCAGGAAATAGAACTGCTGCAGGGTGCCGCGCCCGAGTTCGACCGCGAGGCCTTCCTCGACGCGCGCCAGACGCCGGCCCTGTTCGGCTCCGCGATCAACAACTTCGGCGTGCGCGAAGTGCTGGATGCACTGGTCGAGCTCGCGCCCCCGCCAGGCTCGCGGCCGGCGATCCAGCGCGTGGTGGAGCCGTCCGAGCCGGCGTTCTCCGGCGTGGTCTTCAAGGTCCAGGCGAACATGGACCCGGCCTACCGCGACCGCATCGCGTTCATCCGCGTCTGTTCCGGGCGCTTCGAACGCGGGATGAAGCTGAAGATCTGCCGCAGCGGCAAGGAAATCCGCACCAGCAACGCGATGTCCTTCCTGTCGCAGCGGCGCGACCTGCTGGAAGAGGCCTGGCCGGGCGACATCATCGGCCTGCCCAACCACGGCCTGCTGCAGCTCGGCGACACGCTGACCGAAGGCGAGATGCTGCAGTTCACCGGCCTGCCGTTCTTCGCACCCGAACTGTTCCAGGAAGTCGAGGTCGCCGACCCGATCCGTGCCAAGCAGCTGCGCAAGGGGTTGCTGCAGCTCGGCGAAGAGGGTGCGATCCAGGTGTTCCGGCCCGAGACCGGGGGGCCGCTGCTGCTCGGTGCCGTCGGACAGCTGCAGTTCGAGGTGGTCGCGCACCGGCTCGAGCATGAATACGGCGTGAAGCCGCGCCTGACCCAGAGCCGCTACCGGATCGCGCGCTGGGTCACGTCGAACGATGCGGACGAGCTGAAGCGGTTCCTGCGCACGAACGCGCACCGCGTCGCGGTGGACGTGGTCGATGCGCCGGTGTTCCTGGCCGCGCATGCCTCGGAGCTGGATGTCGCGAAGGAACGGTGGGAGGGCATACGGTTCCATGCGATGCGCGAGCATGCAGGGCTGGTGTTCCAGACCGGTGTGTTCGAGTAGGCGGGCGATCCGCCCCTCGATCGGATCGGTCCTGATCCATCCGAAAGGAGGCTGGACATGAATGCAGGCACCATGAAGTTCCCGATCGCGACTGCGGCAACGCTCTGGCTGTTAAGCGCAGGGGTGTCCGTCTCGCTCGCACAGCCGGCCACCCATGCATTCCCCGTGAAACCGCTGCGCATCATCTCGCCCTATTCGCCCGGCGGACTGGGGGACAGCTTCCCGCGCGCGGTCGCCGCCGGCCTCGCCGAAGTGCTCGGACAACCGGTGATCGTCGAGAATCGGCCGGGCGCCTCCCAGGTGATCGGCATGCAGGTGGCGGCCAAGGCGCCCGCCGACGGCTACACCATGGTGTTCGGGAGCGTGACCAGCCTTGCGATCAACCCGGCGGTCAACCGCGAGCTGCCCTACGATCCGGTGAAGGACTTCGCGCCGTTGAGCCTGTGCGTGACGACGCCGCTGTACCTGGTCGTGCATCCGTCGGTACCGGCCACGACGGTGAAGGACCTGGTGGCGCTGGCACGCAGGCAGCCCGGTCGACTGACCTTCGCCTCGGGTGGCAACGGGTCGTCGAACCACCTCGCCGGCGAACTGTTGAAGCTGCTCGCGGGCATCGACATGATCCACGTGCCGTACAAGGGCGCCGGACCCGCCATGGCTGACGTGATGGGTGGGCATGTCGACCTCATGCTCGGCTCTGCAGGCCTGTCGGAGGCGCGCGCGGGACGCGTCCGGGTGCTCGGCGTCACCAGCGCGAGGCGCGCGGCAGTCGCGCCCGAGGTACCCACGCTGCAGGAGGCCGGGGTACCCGGCTACGAATCGACCATCTGGTTCGGCCTGCTGGCGACCGGCGGCACGCCCGCACCGATCGTCGATCGCCTTTCGCGCGACATCCGCAAGGTGCTGCAACAGCCGGCCATCCACAAGGCGTTCAGCACGGTCGAGATCACGCCGACCACGCCGGACGGATTCGCTGCGCACATCCAGAGCGAAATGCAGAAGTGGCGCAAGGTGATCAGCCGGGCAAAGATCGTCATGGAGTGAAGCCTGTGAAGCCAGTTTCGTTTGCGATCATCGGCGCCGGGATCGGCGGCCTCGCCACCGCGGCGCTGCTGCTGCGGGCCGGGCACAGGGTGCAGGTGTACGAACAGGCGACCCGCTTCGCCCGTGTCGGCGCCGGCATCCAGATGGCGCCCAACGCAGTCAAGGTGCTGCGCCATCTCGGCATCGAGGAACCGTTGCGCAGGACCGCGTTCCAGGCTGACTTCGCGATCAGCCGCACCTGGGACACCGGTGCCGAAACCAGCCGCCTGCCGCTGGGCTCCGAGGTCGAGCACGCGTTCGGTGCACCCTACCTGTTCCTGCATCGGGCAGACCTGCATGCAGCGATCGCCAGCATCGTGCCTTCCGCAGTGGTGCACCTGGGCATGAAGCTCGCGGCGATCGACCAGGGGCCGCAGGGCGTGGACCTCCGGTTCACGGACGGAACGTCCGTACGGGCCGACGCGGTGATCGGTGCCGACGGCGTGCACTCCCTGGTCCGCGAGACGCTGCTCGGACCCGAGAAGCCGCGATTCACCGGCCGGGTGGCCTATCGGACCACGTACGCGTCCGACCGCCTTCGCGGCCGCGCGCTCGACCCGGTGCGCACCAAGTGGTGGGGGCCGGACAGGCACATGGTGGTGTACTACGTCACCCGCGCGCGAGACGAGCTGTACTTCGTGACCAGCGTGCCCGAACGTGCCGAGTGGACCACGCCCGAATCCTGGTCGGCGAAGGGCGACCTGGACGAACTGCGTGCGGCCTACGCCGGCTTCCACCCGGACGTCCAGGCGATCCTCGACGCGTGTCCCGAGGTCTACAAGTGGGCGCTGTTCGAGCGCGACCCCCTGCCCAGGTGGTCGGACGGACGCATCGCGCTGCTCGGCGATGCCTGCCATCCGATGACGCCCTACATGGCGCAGGGCGCTGCATCCGCCCTCGAGGACGCAGCCATCCTCGCGCGCTGCCTGGACGGCGTCGAGCAGGATGGCGTGCACGAGGCCTACCTGAGGTACGAGCGCATCCGCAAGCCGCGCGCATCGGACATCCAGGCGGGATCGAGCGCGAACAACTGGCTGCGCGACAAGACCGACCCGGGCTGGGTGTACGGCTACGACGCCAGCACGGTCGGCCTCGAGGATGGAACCCGCGGTTGAGCCGGCACCAGCACGGAACCCCGCTCATTTCGCAGCGGGAACACTGCCCTACGCCGTCTTCAACCGTGCCATCCGCACCACCGCCACCGTCAGCATCGGCAGCACGAAGCCGATCACCATCACGGTCACCAGCAGCATGCCCAGCTCGCTGTAATCCGCCGGCACCTTGATCGCGCCGGTCGGGTCCTTCACCTGGCGCGTCACGTCGAACACCTGGTTGAGGTACTTGGTGCCGAGCTGCGAGGCCGACAGCGCCAGGTTGGTGAACGAGGCCATCACCGCGAAGAAGGTGGCCTTGAGGTGGTCGGGTGCCGAGTTGGCGATCCAGGCGAGCATCGGGATCATCGCGATCTGGCCGAGCGGTGACTCGAGCGCGGTGTCGATCACCGCGATGAAGCGCGCATCGACCACGCCGCCGGTCATCGCGGCCGTCCAGTGGTGCAGGCCGTGGTACATGCCCAGCGTCGGCAGCGCGAGGATCGTCCCGGCGATCGTGAGGAAGACGACGATCGTCGCCAGCGTGTGCTCGGCGATGAAGCGGCGGAAGATGAACATCCCGGCCAGGGTGAGCAGGCTGCCGAGCAGCGACAGCTTGGCCAGGAACTGCTGGTCGAAGCCGAGTTCGTCGATGAACCACCAGGTGGCGCCCGCCCCCGGGCCGGGCATCGCTCGGAAGATGAACACCACCACCGCGGTGCCGATCAGCAGGCGCTGCGCGTCCGGGTCCAGCTCGCGGGTGAGGCGCACCATCAGGAACACGATCACCGCCATCGAGCCGGCGAAGATGATTTCCTGGCCATAGCTGTAGCGACCGAGGCCGACGGTGAGCGTGATCGCGACGAACACCAGGCTGCCGCCCAGGATCCACCAGTTGGGCCGGGTCGCCGACGGCGTCTCGTAGAGCACGCGCGCGATCTCCTCGCGCGTCTTGCCCAGCGCCGCCAGCTTGCGCACCGCATTGCGCTTCATGAAGCCGGCGAGGATCACGCCCAGCACCGACAGCAGCGGGATCACCAGCGCCATTGCATAGACATTGCCGTAGATGGCGACCTTCTCGGCCTCGGGCAGCTTCGCCGCATCCTGGAACATCCAGACGTTGATCAGGCCGACCAGCACGGTGCCGCCGATGATCGCCACCCGGCCGAGCATCTGCATCGTGGTGTGCATCAGCTTGCGCCTGTCGGGGTCGATCGGCTGGCCCTGCTCGTCCAGCCGGGGCACCGCCTCGACGGTCATCGCGTCGGCCACGCAATCCTGGATCACGAAGCCCACCGGCGAGAGCAGCGCCGAGGTCACGAACCATGCTTCCTTCGATGCGATCGCGACCATCGCATCGGTATGCACGATCAGCCCGTACATGATCAGCAGGCTGCTCGCGATCACCGAGGCGCCGAGCCAGACCAGCCACGCCTTGTAGCGCCAGATCAGGTCGACCAGGTGCCCGAGCGGCATCTTCAGCGCCCAGGGGATGCCGGCCCAGAAGCCGAGCGCGGCGAGGAAGGCGGCCGACAGCCCGAGGTACTCCTTGACGAAGAAGGTGCCGACGATGCCGGTCAGGCCGGACACCCCGGCGGCCACGTAGACCATCAGCGGCGGCAGGTAGGACCAGCGCATGTCCCGTCCGAGGGACAGCACGTTGCGGTCGAACCAGCGCCAGAAGGCGTTGCCGGGGTCGGAGGGGGCGTTCGTGTCGGTGGTCATGAGGCCTCGGTCGCGGATGGCGAAGACTAACCGCTCCGCGCGATTGTGCCGAATCCCGCCGCGCCGCCCACGCGTTCGCAGGTCGATCCTGCCTGTCCGGACGGTCAGTCCTTCCCGGCCGATCCTCGTGTCTGGAAAACGATGGATCGGCTGGCGTTCCGGCCCGCCTGGTGAAACACTGAGTTTGTCGCTTGAATGACTAAAGCGGACTTCCGCCCGTCTGACCCCCAAACCCGGCCAGCCTCGGCGTTCACTTCCTGATGGACCCAGAGGAGACACGACATGCATCCCAGCAGATCGCTTGCACGCACCTTCGTTGCACTGACATTCGCCCTCGCCGGCGCCGCACAGGCAGCGACGATCACCAACGGCTTCACCTTCGCGGTGGCATCGAGCAGCGGCAACACCGCGATCGGGACGCACTACCACTCGAACACCGGCGGTGCCTTCGGCAATCCGGCCGGCAAGGCCGAGGTCGGCCGCTTCGGGAGTGAAGGGGTCCGCGGCCTGTCGGAATACAGCCTCGTCGGCCTGTCGAATGCATCGTCCGCGTTCGTCACCTTCAACGTGTTCAAGGCGGGCGGGCTGTTCCCGGGCACGAACGACTTTCCGTTCGTCGGCACGATCAAGGTCGACGGTTACGCCGGCAACAACACCGAAGACATCTCGGACTACGAGGCTGCGTCGATCGGCGGCGTGGGCAGCTTCGGCACGGGCGCCCTAGCTGTCGGTGGCGTGCTCAGCTTCGACATAACGTCCCTGTTCAATGCCGCGCTCGCCAACGGCGACACCTCGCTCGGCATCCGGCTGATCGCGGATCCGCTGAACAACACGGGTGCGTGGACCTTCGACACCTTCCGGCTGACCAGTGACAACCAGACCAGCGTCGTCCCGGTTCCCGCCGGCCTGCCGCTGATGCTGACCGGGCTTGTCGCCCTGGGCTTGCGCAGCTTCCGCCGCCGAGCCTGATCCCCCCGGCACCGTCTGGAGCCGCAGGCGCACGCGCCTGCGGCTTCGACTCCGTCCGACAGGACCGGTGGTCCGGACGCGGCCGGCCGCCCACGCCCAGGCTACAACCTGATCAGCACGTTCCCGTACGCGTCCAGCTCCGCCGTCGCGCCCGGTGGCACCACGCAGGTCGAATCGTAGTCCTCGACGATCAGCGGCCCGTCGGTCTTCTTCGCCAGGTCGGACCGGCGCAGGATCGGCGTCCGCTGCCAGCCGGCCTGCGGTCCGAAGTAGACCTGCCGCGGCGGCGGGGCGGGCCGTTCGGCACGCACGTCGTGCAGCGCCTCGGGCACCAGTGCACGCTCGGGCAGGCCGAGCGCGATCACCTTGATGTTGACCATCTCGATCGGGATGGACGACGGCGATCGGTGTCCGTAGGTACGCTCGTACTCCTTCGCGAAGGTCTCCTCCAGCACCGGGACGGTGGTCGCATCGAGCGGCGCATCCGGCGCCGGCACGGCGAGCTCGTACGACTGCCCCTTGTAGTGCATGTCGGCGAACTTGCGGATGCGGATGCGCTCCGGCGGGAAGCCCTCGGCCTCGAGCTGGGCGCGGCCATGCGCGATCAGCTTGTCCCAGGCGGCATTGATGTCGGACACGCCCGCGGTCGACAGCACCCGACGGAACGTGCGCGAGTAGTGGTGCTCGACATCGGCATAGAGCAGCCCGAACGACGAGAACAGCCCGGCCGACGGCGGCACCACCACCAGCTTCATGCCCAGCGACTGCGCGAGGTCGGCGCCGAACAGCGGTCCGTTGCCGCCGAAGGCGAACAGCGAGAAGCCACGCACGTCGCGGCCGCGCTCGACCGACACCGCACGGATCGCGCGCATCATGTTCGAGCCGGCGATCTTGAACGCCGCATAGGCCGCATGCTCCGGCGACAACCCGAGCGGCCCGGCGACCTTCTCGGCCACCGCGCTGCGGCTCTTCGACGCGTCGAGCGACAGTTCGCCCTGCACCAGGTGCTGCGGGTTGATGTAGCCGAGCACCACGTTGCAGTCGGTGATGGTCGGCTCGGTGCCGCCCTTGCCGTAGCAGACCGGCCCCGGGAAGGCGCCGGCGCTGTCCGGCCCGACGCGTACCGCGCCGCCGGCATCGACGCGCACGATGGAACCGCCGCCGGCCCCCACCTCCGCCAGGTCGATCGCCGGCACGCGCAGCAGGTAGCCGGAGCCGGTGAGCAGACGCGAGCCGATCATGATGCCGCCACCGACGCTGTACTCGGTCGCACGCGACACTTCGCCGTCCTCGACGATCGAGGCCTTGGCGGTGGTACCGCCCATGTCGAAGGTGACGATCTGCGCCAGGCCGAGCTTCTTCGCCAGCGCCTGTGCACCCACCACGCCGCCCGCCGGTCCGGATTCGACGATGTTGACCGGCATGCGTGCGGCCTCCGCGTCGGTGATCAGGCCGCCGTTGCTCTGCATCAGCAGCAGTTTCGCGTGGATGCCGGCAGCGTCCAGGCTCGCGCGCAGCGTCTGCAGGTAGCGCTCGACGATCGGCAGGATGTAGGCATTCACCGTGGTGGTCGAGGTGCGCTCGTACTCCTTGATCTCGGGCAGCACGTCATGGCTCACGCAGTGCGGCAGGCCGGGCGCACGCGACTCGATCACCTGCTTGATCGCGTACTCGTGCACCGGGTTCAGGTAGGAGTTCTTCAGGCACACCGCGATCGCCTCGACGCCTTCGACGAGCATCCGGTCGACCACCTGCTCGACCTGGGCGATGTCCAGTGCCACCTCGACCTCGCCCTGGGCGTTGATGCGCTCGTCCACCGGCAGGCGCAGGTAGCGCTCGACCAGCGGCTGCGGCTTGTTCCAGACGATGTTGTACAGGTGCGGACGGCGCAGGTTGCGGATCTCGAGGATGTCGCGGAAGCCTTCGCTGCAGATGAGCCCGGTCAGCACGCCCTTGTGCTCGAGGATCGCGTTCGAGCCGACGGTCGTGCCATGGCGCAGCACGTCGACATCGCGCCCGACCAGCCCGTGTTCCCTGAACAGGTCGCCCAGGCCCTGCACGATCGCCAGTGCATAGTTGTCGACGCTGGACGAGATCTTCTTGGTCAGCAGGCGGCCGTCCTCGGACAGGAAGACGATGTCGGTGAAGGTGCCGCCGATGTCGACGCCGACACGGTAGGTGGGGGTGTTCTGCCGGGGGACCGTGCTCATTTCTTCGCTGCCTCGATCGCGCGGATGTCGGTGCCGTCGAAATCCGCCGGCCATGCATGGGTGACGAAGGGCAGCGCTGCACCGCCGCGCGCCTTGCGTGCAGACGCGCGCAGCGCCTGCGTCACCGCCTCGTCCACGGCCCAGGCCTTGCGGTCGATGACCACGCCGTACTGCGAACGCGCGAGTGCGTCGGACAGCAGTTCGTTGCGCACGTCGCGCAGCACCCGCAGCGGATCGCGTTCCAGCGGATCGCCCCAGCCGCCGCCCCCGGCGAGCACCGTGCGGAACACGTCGCCGCGATGGATCGCGCGGGTGAACTTGCCGGTCAGCGGCTCTTCCTGCGGCGTGCCCGGGTTGAGCACGTTCTCCGACGGTCGCCCCGGCTGGCCGCCATACAGCCCGAACGCCGGGAAGCGCTTGCGGTCGGCGCGCACCGACAGCACCGCCTCGCCTTCCAGGAAGCGGTAGTCGCGCTTGTACGGCGCGCCGCCCCGGTACTTGCCCGGGCCGAACTTGTCCGGCACGAATTCGTAGGACAGGAACTGGATCGGGTACTCGGCCTCGATCGACTCCACCGCATGCGAGGCCATGTTGCCCTTGATGTGCGACAGCCCGTCATGGCCGTCGTCGAAGGCGCGCGCGCCCCACGAGCCGCAGGTGAAGTCGACATAGATGAACGACTTGCGGTCGCGGTAGTAGCCACCGATCGACACGTTGGTGTTGCCGCCGTCGGATGCCGTCATGCCGTTGTCGGGCAGCATCTGGGCGAGCGCGCCGAAGGTGGCATCGGTCATCCGGAAGCCGGTCATCGCGCGCGCCGCGCAGGCACCCG
>LNFM01006745.1_pt1 | contig 18637 bp, 18 predicted proteins | sample 596031 | NCBI WGS metagenome assembly LNFM01 (sample SAMN04254537, study PRJNA301005) | activated carbon metagenome | isolation source: dual media filters at the Ann Arbor, Michigan drinking water treatment plant | place: USA: Ann Arbor | reverse complement strand
GATTTTTCGAAATTAAGCTTGTCGATGTCGATCATAGCAGGTTAGATTCTAATAGTTACACCATTTGATTTTAAATAGGACTTCAAGTCAGGGATTGTGAGTTCACCAAAGTGAAAGAGAGAAGCCGCTAAGGCCGCATCTGCTTTACCCATCAGGAAGGCTTCCAGAAAGTGTTGGGGATTTCCCGCACCACCGGAGGCAATGACCGGGATACTTAATAACTCATGCAACTTGGATAGCGGATCAATTGCAAACCCTTGCTTAGTACCATCGTGGTTCATGCTGGTAAATAGAATTTCACCCGCGCCTCGTTCTTGTCCTTCTTTCGCCCAGGAAAATAGTTTTCTCTCAGTAGGCTTGCTGCCTCCATGTGTATGCACGGTCCATTGATTATCAATTTTTCGGGCATCAATCGCCAGCACGACAAACTGCGATCCAAAAGCCTTTGACAATTCATCAATAAGTTGTGGACTTTTAACTGCAGCCGAATTGATACTTACTTTATCTGCTCCTGCCTCTAGTAGAGGAGCTACATCAGCTACACTGCTGATACCACCACCCACTGTAAAGGGAATGTTGACATGGGCCGCAATATCTTTTACGAGTTCCACAAAGGTTTTTCTGTTCTCGTTGGTCGCTGAGATGTCAAGAAAAACTAATTCATCTGCTCCTTGCTGAGCGTACGTTGCCCCCAGTTCTACGGGATCACCGGCATCGCGGATATTAATGAAGTTTATCCCTTTTACAGTACGGCCGTCTTTGATGTCGAGGCAGGGAATGATTCGTTTTGTAAGCACGGAAATTATTATCTGTTTTGGAATGCTTTTAATTCTTCCAGATTTATGCGGCCTTCATAGATTGCTTTACCGATTATAACACCATATACTTTGGCGTATTTAAGCTCATGCAGATCGTCCATTGAACTGACACCGCCACTCGCTACAATTTTTATCTTTGGATATCGATTGACTAACTTTTTGTATAATCCAAGATTAGGACCTCCCAGCATTCCATCGGTTCCAATATCCGTGCAGGTAAGAAACTCCAATCCATCTTTTTCAAAAAGTGTAACCAGATCAAAAAGTCGAAAGGTGGTATCTTCGAGCCATCCATTAATGGAAACATTTTCTCCCTTTACATCGGCACTCAATACAAAATTCTCAGGGCCATATTTTTTTAACCATGTGCTGAATTTTTCAGGTTCTTTAACGGCCAGACTTCCGATATTAATCTGATGAACCCCGAGGTCAAGGAGTTGTTCAACCTCTTCTTCGGTTTTTACTCCGCCACCAAAGTCTACACTCAGGGCGGTTTTTTCCTGAATGTCCCGAATCACATCCCAGTTTACTACTTTTCCTTTTTTCGCTCCATCCAGATCTACCAAATGCAAGCAGTCAAGATCGGCATCCTGAAATTCGAGGGCAACTTCAACGGGATCTTCCCGATATATCTTTTTCTTTTTGTAATCTCCTTGTGTGAGTCTGACACACTTGCCATCGATAATATCAATTGCCGGAATGATACGCATGTTTCTACCTGGTTGATAAATTTAAAAAACTAAGCAATACTTTTTCCCCTACTGCTGCCGATTTTTCGGGATGGAATTGTACTGCATAAAAGTTGTCCTTCTTCATAGCCGAACTAAAAGGTTGAATGTAATTGGTAATCGCTGCGCTATGCGAATTGACGGGTACATAATAACTGTGCACAAAGTAAACAAATTGTTCGTGGATGGAAGAATCTATCCATTTGTTAGAAAGTGACAGAGAATTCCATCCCATATGGGGCACCTTTTCTTTGTTTTTCGGGATAAATAGTTTGACGGATTCATCAAATATACCGAGGCATGGGGTATTATTTTCTTCGGAGTGAGCACACATTAATTGCATACCTAGACAAATGCCTAACACAGGTTGTTTCAGGTCTTTGATGACTTTATCCAGCTTACAGGCCTTAAGGTAATCCATCGTTGTGCTGGCTTCGCCTACACCCGGAAAAATCACTTTATCAGCTTTTTTGATTTCTTCATGATTGTCAGTGATCACAAAATCAATGTTCAATCGTTCCAAAGCAAAAGCTACCGACCGGATGTTACCTGCATTGTATTTTATAACCGCAATCATTCGTACTTCGTCATTCTAAATTCTTCATTTGTACTTTATCATTCCTAAAGGGTTCCCTTTGTACTGGGCAGTTGGTCATTAAACGGATCTTTGCGTACCGCCATCTTAATCGCTTTGGCAAAGGCTTTGAAGATGGCTTCAATCTTATGATGTTCGTTATTGCCTTCGGCCTTTATGTTCAGGTTGCATTTGGCTGAATCTGAAAAAGATTTGAAGAAGTGGTAAAACATCTCCGTTGGCATTTCGCCAATTTTTTCTCTTTTAAATTCAGTTTCCCATACCAACCATGGGCGGCCCCCAAAATCGATGGCAGCCTGCGCCAGACAATCATCCATAGGTAGGCAAAAGCCGTACCGTTCAATGCCCCGTTTATCGCCCAACGCTTTTAGAAATGCTTCACCCAAGGCCAAAGCTGTATCTTCTATAGTATGATGTTCATCGATGTGAAGATCGCCTTTCACATGTATGTCCAGATCGATCAGGCCATGGCGGGCCAATTGATCGAGCATATGGTCAAAGAATCCGAGTCCGGTATGGATGGTGGATTTTCCAGTTCCAGTCAGATTGATTGCAATGGAAATGTCAGTCTCTTTGGTAGTTCTTTGAACTGTGGCTGTGCGTTTAGGTAGGACAGCCTCGTAGATTTCTTTCCAATCAGATGTAATTGAAATGCATATGTCTGCAAGATGTTTTTCTTGTAGTTTTTCCTTCAGACTTCCATCGTTGAAGAGAATCCCACGCGCACCTAAATTCTTAGCCAGTTCGATATCGGTTAACCGGTCGCCAATAACGAATGAATTTTTTAAATCATAGGCATCCGTAAAATATTGTGTTAACATACCCGTGCCCGGTTTTCGTGTAGGCTTATTCTCGTGAGGTAACGAGCGGTCTATATGAACACCTTTAAAATGAATGCCTTCACCAGCAAAGGTTTTAATAACCATGTTTTGCACGGGCCAAAATGTTTCTTCCGGAAAACTCTTGGTCCCCAATCCATCCTGGTTGGTTACCATCACTAATTCATAATCTGTTTCACGGGCAATTTTCCCAAGCCAGGTAAAAACTCCGGGTATAAAAACCAACTCGTCCAGACTATCAATCTGAGGATCTTCGGCTGGCTCCACAATCATTGTTCCATCACGATCAATGAAGAGTACTTTTTTCATATCGTATTAAGTTCTTTCAAGAGTGTTTGATTTTCAAAAGGAGTGCCCACTGTAATTCGCAAGCAATCATCGCAAAGAATTACATTCGACCGATCTCTTACTATAATCCCACGACTCACAAGTTGATTGTATACCTCACGCGCATTCGAAATCTTTACCAATAAGAAATTAGCATCGGAAGGATATACCTTTTGTATAGCATTGATCTTAGTAAGTTCTTCCGCCAGCCACTCTCGTTGTAAGATAATTTCTTTCACCCATACATTCTTCAGTTCTATGTTTTGTAAACCTTCGACTGCTGCATTTTGTGAAAGTAAACTGATGTTGTAGGGCGGTTTGATTTTATTCAACACATTTATAATGTCTTTACTGGCAAAACACATCCCCAATCGGATTGCGGCAAGACCCCATGCTTTTGATAAGGTTTGCAACACGACCAGATTCGAATATTGATTTAACAGCGGCAAAAATCCTGGGTAACTTTTAAAATCAATATAAGCCTCATCGACAATCACTAATCCTGAAAACCCGGAGATTATTTGTTTCACTTTTTCGAAGGAAAGCAGATTGCCAGAAGGATTGTTGGGACTGCAAAGAAAAATCAATTTCGTATTTATATTTACCGCTTGTTGTATTGCAGCCACATCCAGATCAAAATCGGGTGTAAGCTTTACTGTTTTGATTGTAACATTGTTAATCTCCGAACTTACAGTATACATGCCATAGGTAGGCTGGGGGATCAGCACATTATCAATTCCGGGTTCACAAAAAGCGCGAATCAATAAATCAATAGGTTCGTCACTGCCATTGCCAAGGAAGATCTGATCTACTGGAATATTCTTGATTTTAGAAATACGCTGCTTGAGCTTCAGCTGATGCGGATCAGGATACCGGTTGTATAAAGAATCAGGGTAGGGGTTTTCATTCGCATCGAGATAGACGGATGCAGTGCCTTGAAATTCATCGCGGGCCGAGGAATAGGGTTTTAGTTTCAATACGTTCTTGCGAACAAGCTTCTCCAGTTCAAACATAAAATTAATTTCTTCTCACGCGTACCGCTTCTGCATGTCCTTTCAATTGCTCAGCTTCTGCCATCTCTTCTACGATCGGACCTAACACTTCAAGCCCGGCCTTGGAAATTTTTTGCACCGTAATATATTTCATAAAACTTTCCAATGAAACACCACCAAATGCCTTGGCAAAACCATTGGTAGGCAAGGTATGATTGGTGCCGGAAGCATAGTCACCGGCAGCCTCAGGTGTGTAGGGACCTAAAAATATGGAACCGGCATTTACAATCTGATCGGCTAATTGATCACAATCTTTTGTGTTAATGATCAGATGCTCAGGCGCAAATTCATTCACAAAGGCAATCAACTCTTGATTGTTTTCAAAAACCAACGACAGACTGTTATTCAGCGCTTCGATGGCAAGCTCTTTACGCGGTAACGCTTCCAGTTGCTTTTCAATCTCCTTCGAAACCTTTGTTACCAAATTAGAATTAGTTGTCGCCAGCACAACCTGACTATCCGCACCATGTTCAGCTTGTGAAAGTAAGTCGGCTGCTATGAATGATGGATCAGCAACTTCATCCGCAATGACCAAAACCTCTGACGGACCGGCTGGCATATCAATGGCAATACCTTCCTGACTAATTAATTGTTTTGCTTTGGTTACGTATTGATTACCCGGACCAAAAATCTTACTTACAGAGGGTATAGTTTCGGTACCAAAAGCCATGGCTGCGATGGCTTGTGCGCCACCCACTTTAAATATCTTCTTCACACCCGTAAGTTGGGCCGCAAATAAAATTGCAGGGTTAATTTTGCCACCCTTATCTGGTGGAGTGCAAAGGATAACTTCTTCGCAGCCTGCCAACCGTGCGGGAACTCCGAGCATTAAAACCGTAGAGAACAAAGGCGCTGATCCTCCCGGTATATAAATTCCAACTTTCTGAATGGGGGTAGCCTTGCGCCAACACGTAACACCCGGCATGGTTTCAATTTTTTCAGTCGCACGTCTTTGCGATGCATGAAATACTTCAATGTTTTTTGCTGCCGCCAGAATTGCCGACTTCAGCGTAGCCGGAAGATGGGTTACTGCATCTGCAATCTCATTTTCGGATACCTTAAGTTCTTCAATCTGGACTTTATCATACTGTAACGTAAGTTCCCTCACGGCCTCATTACCAGATTTCCGAACGCGATTAAGAATATTCTTTATAGAACCTTCGAGGAAATCCAATTCAATTTGAGGTCGTTCGCACAACACAGGCCACTGAGATTTCGGAGGATTGTTAATGGTTTTCATTTCAAGCGTATGTTAAGCAATCATCTTTTCAATAGGAATCACCAGGATACCTTCGGCACCAAACGATTTCAATTGGCCTATCCTCTCCCAGAAATCATTTTCGTTTACAACCGAGTGTAAAGAGGACCAGCCCGGTCTGCCCAGCGGCATAATCGTTGGGCTCTTCATGCCCGGAATAACACTTGTTATTTTTTCAATCGCCTCGTTGGGGCAGTTCAACAAAATATATTTATTGTTCTTGGCTGATTGCACCGCTTGAATGCGGAATAATAACTGATCGAGTAACGCTTGCTTACCTTTTTCAAGACTGGGTGTGGCAATCAATACGGCTTCTGATTGCAATACAACTTCTACTTCTTTCAAACCATTACTTAAGAGCGTGCTACCGGTGCTTACGATATCACAAATAGCATCGGCCAATCCAATACCCGGAGCGATTTCTACAGAGCCACTGATCTCATGGATGCCGGCCTCAATATTGTTCTTGGCCAGGAATTGTTTCACAATTACAGGGTAGGAGGTAGCTATATTTTTTCCTTTCAGGTACGAAATGCCAGTGTATTCTTCGGCACGCGGGATAGCAATGGACAACCTGCACTTGGCGAAGTCAAGTCGTTTGATCAATTCATTGTGTTTTTCTTTTTCAATCCAAACATTTTCACCTACAATGCCTGCATCAGCCACTCGATCTTCGATGTATTGAGGAATATCATCATCCCGAAGGAACAATAATTCTACCGGAAAATTCCGGGCCTGAGCTTTAAGCTGATCGCGGCCGTTGCTGAATTGAAGGCCGCTTTCTTTAAGTAGTTTCAGCGAATCTTCTTGTAATCTTCCTGATTTTTGAATGGCAATACGAAGTACAGTATTCATAAATTTATATCTCCAGTTAAAACAAAAAAGGCCTACCAGTTGTTTGGCAAGCCTTTCATTAATTAAATATTGTATTAATCAAAACAAGGACAAGCCACTCATGCGGTTAGCGTGATGATGATGGCCGTGGATGTTTTGAGTGTTTTTCATAATTATGCCTCAAAGGAAAGACTACTTTTCAATTATTCAAAATATATATGAAGAAAATAAAGGTTTTTACGGCAAACCTGTGTTTTCTGGAACCTAAAAACAGGTCACTGTCTTAAATAGATAATAAAATAAGAATCTTGAATCAACTAAATTGCACGCTAGTGGTTTAATCTGATACTATGAAGAAGTGGTTGTTAGTATTGCTGTTAGTAGCGTGTAGCGATACCAAAGAGGCAAAGCTTCAGAAGTTTTTGCTTAAAGGTAATCTTGCGCTTAAAGAAGGGAACTACGATCAGGCCAGTTATTATTTTGGAGAGGCTATTAAAGTGGATGATTGTTATGCTGATGCCTGGAATAATCTGGGGACGGTTTACTTCGAACAACAGCGGTATGACCTGGCTATTGAAAATTACGACAAAGCTATTGCCTGCAAGCCAGATTTCCTGCATGCATTGTTTAATCATGCCAACACCAGCTATGAGCTGAAGGAGTATTATAAGGCTCTTGATGATCTTGACAAGATCGTTAAAGTAAAACCCGATACGGCCCTGGTTTATTTTACACAGGGATTGGTGTATACTAAAATGCGCGAGTTTGATAAAGCACTTTATGCTTTTGATAAAGCACTCACCTTGGATCAGAATAACATCGACTATCAAGTAAATCATGCCACGGTTCAATATTATCGCAAGGACTTTAATCTTGCGCGGGCTGAGTTGATGAAAGCTACTGAGAGAAAACCGGATGAGCCCAATATTTATAATACCTTAGCATTGCTAGAAACTGATAATGGCAATTATGCAGAAGCCTTGAAGCAAGTAGAGAAGGCCTTGGTGCTTTCTCCGCGCCAACCTTACTTTATTAATAATCGCGGCTTCATTTATCTTAGCATGAATGAGATTGAAAGAGCAGAGCGCGATATCAACGAGAGTATTGGACTGGATCCTTACAATGCGTGGGCTTATCGCAACAAAGGTGTGTTGTACCTGATGCGCAAGGATTATAAATCTGCAGAGCGTTTACTCAAGCAAACCCTTGACATGGATCCATTTGTTGATAAGATCTACTTCTATTTAGGTATGGCGTACCTGAACAACGGCAATCCTGGTCTTGCTTGTGTGTCTTTCAAGAAATCGGAAGCGCTTGGCGATAAAATGCTGACAGCTGATCTAATTAAAGGTTGCAAGAAGTAGCAAGGCTATCTTTTTCCCGGCACTCCGTATTGTTTACTTACATCATCAACTATCAGCACCCAATCTTGTCCATACCCTGAGGTGGGCGGTGTAAATTCCTGCTGACTCTTCTTGGTTACTTTACCAATATCGGTAGTTACTCCTGTGCGTGGATTAAACCAATAGGTCTGGATTTCTTTACCCGTGATTTTAGAAGTGTTGACGGTAAATTTTTTACCCTGTGCACTGTAAATAAAAATGTAGTCTGTGCCCCTGGTAGCTTGAATATGATCATTGGCCCCCAGCGCATTTGTTATTAGCGTTTGATCAGGTATGCGTTCAAACTGGGGCCGGGATTCAATAAGGTACCGAAGATGTTTCATCTGGCCGGCACCCGGCAAGTCGAGGGCTACATACCACGGGTAATGCGGACCATTAATAGGCGTTCTGTTGGGTGCATACATCTGCCAGATATCATGACAACCATAGGTGTGGCCAAAGGCACCGGCAAACACATCAATGTATGCATGCTTGCGGATATCATAGGCGTTGGATGTTCCCAGATCATTGGCATTAAAACAAACGGGATGATCTTCATACAGGGCTTCACCATCGACAACGGGTTTGGTTGGCTTTAGGTTGTATACCCAGGCCATACGATCCCACAAATTATTTTCGCGGCAATGACCGGTTTGAAACATATTGAAGTCGAGCCAGGCGTCATTATGAAACCATTTCGAAGAGCCACCATCCTCAAGGTTATTGGGTTGTGGATGAAAGGTGATCAATGCATTATCGTTACCACCAACTCCCTCAACAATTCCGGCCGCCATGGAGCGCCAGATCGCTACATCGGCTTCATTGCGTGGGTTACGATCACCCCCTAAAATCCAGATTATATTCTTTTGATTTTTATAACGGTTAGCAATCCAGCGTCCGTAAACCTTAGCATTGTCAGTAGTAAAGATTTCCGGTCCTACACCCCAGCTGTCTTTGAAAACCTTATCCCCCCACGTTGGCAACAATCCAATGTGAAGTCCTAACTGCTCAGCCTTACGAATGATAAAATCAACATGCTGAAAGTATGCTTCACGTGGTTTTGTTGGATCATCATTTTCTAACGGAATTTCTCCGTAGGCATTCGGATCATGCAAGCCATCTAGTTCGGCCAACACTACTGCCTGAATAACTGTGAACCCTTTATCAGCCCGGTTCTTCAGATAAAGTTCTGCTTCTTCCCGCGTAAGGCGATGAAATAATTCCCAGGCTGTATCGCCAAGCCAGAAAAAAGGTTTGCCATTTGCTGTCATAAGGTTACGCTGATTGCTGCTCACCTTTAATTGAGCATTAGTGGATAGCATTGAAAGAAAAAGAATAAGCAGTATGAAGTATCGCATCGCTTTCATTTATTTTGCTGTGTCAATAGAGATACAAAATACAAAATCTCTGCTCTATTGTTAATGTTTTGAGGGAAGCTCAGTGAAATTAGATTACCTGTCATTATCGGATCGATTAAAAGGACCTTTACCGGGATCGGCCGCGCACGAACCCTTACGCGCTACACCGATCGGGCTCATTAAACCAACCTTTGAGCATAAGGTTGCACCTAAGCCCGGAAGTGTTATGATTCTGCTGTATGAACAGGATGGAAAGATATTTTTTCCGCTTACCAAACGTCCTGATTATTTAGGCACGCATGGGGGGCAGATTAGTTTACCGGGGGGCAAGGCCGAACCTGGTGAAACCATTTTTGATACGGCATTGCGTGAAGCTGAAGAGGAAATAGGTATTCCAGCTTCCAGGATTGAGATCATAGGCACTCTATCTGAATTTTTTGTGATCCCCAGTAATTTTTTGGTTACTCCGGTGGTCGGCTTGTTGCGCGACAGTCCGGCTTTTGTACCGGATCCGAAAGAAGTAGTAAAAATATTGCATGGTTCGTTAGACGAGCTGGTGCGTGCAGATGCTGTGCGAACCAAAGAAATCCTGGCTGCAAAAATGTTTCCGATGCTCGCACCGCATTTTGAAATTGAGCATGAAGTGGTATGGGGTGCTACCGCAATGATGCTGAATGAGTTCAGGTGGGTCGTGCGAGAAGTAGCGAGACTTGAGACTTGAGATTTTAGATTTTAGAACTTGAAAAACTTATTTTCGTAAGCGATTGCGCTGGCCTTCGTATAAACTGATCATTACCACAATAGTGCCTATGAAAGTGTAACGGGTGAAAGGCTCATCCAGTAGAAGTACTGAGAACAGGATGCCAAACACCGGGCATAGAAAGAGCCACAACGAAGCATGTACCGTATCTTCATTTAAGAGATACAGCCACAACTGCACTGCGCCAATCGATACCGGTACTACAAGCCACGCAGTCGCCAGCCAGAAACGCAAATCATACGTAGTGCCGCCACCTTCAAAGCCCAATGTGAAGGGCAGGAGCACGACACCGGCAATCAGCACCTGCCAGCCGTTAATTGCTGTGCGTGTTAGCTTCCACGGCACAGACGAATAATAAACAGCTCCTAACGAATACATCACCATGCTTAGTACCAACAGGAAAACACCCAATACGGTAGCGTAGCCGCTCTGTAGCAGGGGATAAGTTGCAATCCCCACGCCTGTCATGCCAACGAGAATGCTGGCCCACTCCCGTAATTTCACGGGTCGTTTCAACCACACCGATGAGAAAAAGCTAATCATGAGTGGATTTAACGCCAGTGCCAGTGCTGTGATGCCCGCAGCAACTTCCTGTAAAGCGATGATAAAGATGCCCAGGTATAAGGCAGTATTGAGCAATCCGAATAAGGTAAGTTGCCACCATTCTTTGCCTTGAGGCCAAAACCGTGGTGCGGTAAATCGAGCTACCAGCAACAATACAAGGCCCGCTAGCAGAAAACGCACTGTAAACAGCGTGAGCGGCTCGGCCGACATCAATCCAAACTTGCCTGCCACCGAAGCTGAAGACCACAGGATGGCGAACGAAATGCCGGTAACAATGAAACGTAGATTCGTATGCAAGACACTAATATGAAGTTCAGGATCGGAAATTCAAAACGAAGGATAGGAGAATAGTTTTGCCGATCTTCAAACATAATGATGGAACATCTGTTTTCCCTTAAACAGTAGTAACCGGAAATGCTAAGTAAGTTAATTTTGATTCTTCTCTTCACCCTTCAACAGGCATCGTTGTTGGAAGCATATCGATGGAAAAAAAGAGTATTGTTAATCTTTTCCAAACCGGAAAACGAACAATTCTTTACGAAGCAAATTGCCACGGTTCGAATGGCAGTGGATGACTATGAAGAAAGGGATGTAGTAATTCTTTGTGTTTCGCAAGGAAAGATTTGGGATGAAAAAGGTAATGTACTTGCCACTATCTCACCAAAGGATGAGGTGAATACGCTGCTTAGTCAGCAAGTTGGTATTATTTTGATTGGCAAAGATGGCGGTGAAAAGCTTCGAGCGATTGAGCCTGTTAGCAACGAAGCAATCTTTGGGTTGATTGATTCCATGCCCATGCGTAAAAGCGAAGTGTCTAAAAAGTATTGATCGCGAAATTCCTGAAGGCAACAATCAGATTTATTCAGCACTAATCAATTTAGTGCCTTCCGGCAGCAGAGTAATTTTCCGTTGTTTGTACAACGTGCCAATGGCTTTTTTATACGCTTTCTTACTGATGTTGAGCAAGGCGTAGATTTCTTCGGGCGTACTTTTATCAGAAACCGGTAAAAATCCTTTTTGAACTTTGAGTCGGTTGAGAATCAACTCGCAGTTAGGATCATTAAAATTTTCGAACCCAATCGGTTGTAACGAAATGTCAAGCTTATTGTCCTCCCGGATTTGTTTCACATAGCCTTTTATTTTGTCACCAATATTAAGAGTGCCGAAGATGTCGCTTTCGAAGATCAACCCCTCATGCAGTTGATTTACAATCACGGAAAACCCAAGGTCTGTTTTTTTCATCACCATTACCTCTACCGCATCCCGTTCGTTTATACTAAGTATATCATTGCGCAGTCTCTTCTCAATTTTATTGGTCGCATATAGCCGATCCGTTTTAATATCCAGATCCAGGTAGACGATGTACCACCGGCCTACTTCCATTTTTTGGCGTTGCTCGCGAAACGGCACCAGCAATTCTTTCTCCAGGCCCCAATCCATAAAGGCCCCTACGTTGCTCACGGAAGTTACCCGCAGAAAGCCAAACTGATGCAACAAAATCTTCGGCTTCAGGTTGGTGGCAATTTTCCTTTCCTCATGATCGCGATACACAAAGACATGGAGTGTGTCACCAATAGTGAAGTTTTCTGGACAGTATTTATTGGGAAGCAAGACATCTTCACCCGATTCATCGCCCAGGTAAAGCCCAACCGAGGTATGTCGTAAAATAGTTAAATCCTGATGTTGACCAATTGCTATCACTGTACTGATTTTTTGTAAAGCTACTCAATATTCGGCCTCGGTAAGCCACATTAGCATGGATAAGGTGTAATCGAAATTACCAACCATCAAATTCCGGTAACCTACAATCGTGCAAATCGTAAAGGAGATTAAACCGCCCTCCCATGCTTAAGAATTTCTTAAAAACCGCCAGCCGGGTCATTTTTAAACACAAAGCTTATTCCATTATCAATTTTGTTGGGTTAACCTGTGGACTGACTCTCGCACTTCTCATTATCTCGTATGTACGAAGCGAGTTAAGCTATGACTTGTTCCATTCAAAAATTGACAGATTATACCGCATCCGTTATGATGTTCCCAATGGGTTACAGCTCGCAACCACACCTCCGCCCATCGCACCCGTGTTCAAAGATTATTTTCCTGAAGCGGAAGAGGTAGGTCGACTTTTCTTCAGAACAGTGAGTATTTCCAAACCGGAAAACACCGAAGCGTTTGAAGAACAGCGCATTCTTTTTGCTGATTCGGCTATTACTAAAATGTTTGATTTTAATATCGTTAAAGGAAATGTGGGCAAACCATTGGTAGACAAGTTCACCGTTATTATCAATGAAGAGATGGCAATAAAATATTTTGGGAATTCTGACCCAATTGGTGAAACGCTGATCTTTGCAGGCAAGAATTCCTACAAAGTAGTGGGGGTTGCCAAAGACTTTCCAGAAAACTCGCATCTGCGATTTAATATGCTGGTGCCATATGATGACATGTTCGATCTGGAATCGCCCCAGACCGAAGAAGTGCTGCGAAACAATTTGTCCAGGAATTTTATAATCAGTCATTCCTATACCTATGTATTACTGAAGCCAGGCACCACACCCGCTAATATAGATACGAGCATGACTTCTTTCTTAAAGAAATATGCAGACCCGCGTTTTATAGTAGGGCAGAAATTTACGCTCATGCCCGTAAAAGATATTCACTTGCATAGCACGATGCAGGCCGAACCAAGCGCCACCAATACGATGACGAATGTTTTGATCTTTAGCGGGATCGGGATTCTTACCTTATTCATCGCCTGCATTAACTACATAAATTTAAGCACAGCACAATCTTTCGCACGAATAAAAGAGATTGGTATCCGCAAAATATTTGGTTCTAAGCGTATTCAACTGGTCGGGCAATTTCTAGCTGAGAGCTTTTTGTTTTGTCTGGTGGCGATGTTGTTTGCCTATGTGGCATTCTATTTTACTTTGCCATTGTTGAATCTGCTCACTTCGAAGTCATTGCTTATTACGGACGTGTTGGATGTTTGGCTAATTGCCGCATCTGTCTTGTTATTGTTTATCATCACGTTGCTGGCGGGTGGGTACCCTGCTTACTTTGTAACCACATTCGATTCGGTTCGGTCTCTGAAAGGCGCGGGTACGACAGGGGATGGGCGACAACTATTAAGGAAGGTGCTTGTTGTATTTCAATTAGCAATTGCCTGCTTGCTTCTCTCTGGTTCGTTACTTATTATGAAGCAGCTGGATTACATCAAAAACCGGCCGTTGGGCTATCAGCAAGTACAGATTATCAACATACCACTGTTTAGCCAAAATATCAACAGCTATTTTCGTCAAAACGATTCTACGTTCCAGGTGCGCCTGCAGAGTTTTCGCGAACGTATTGAAATGCAGAGTGGTGTGAATTCAACCAGCCTTAACTCGGGGTCTCCCGGTCAAGGTGTTGTTTTTCGTGGCACTATTCCAGATGGTTTTTCGAACGAGGACAATTTGTTTATTGCTAACCTTTCCGTTGATCATGATTTCATTAAAACATTTGGTATAGAGACTGTAGCGGGTCGAAGTTTCAGTAAGGATTTTCCAAGCGATGAGCAACAAGCATTTATGGTGAATGAAACAGCCATAAAAGAGTTTAATTGGGAGTCACCCGAAAAAGCAATCGGTAAAACCATTAACCGTGAGGGAAAGAAGGGCACCGTGATTGGTGTAGTAAGAGATTTTCATTTTGCAGATCTCACCACACCCGTATCGGCCATTGTACTATCGATGGACCGCAACCAGTTCGGCAATTTATCGGTACGGTTTGACAATGCCAGCGTGCAACAAACCCTTGAGAAGATGGAAGAGGAATGGAACAACCTGTTCCCTGAAAAGGCTTTTGAATTTACCTTCCTTGATGAGCAGCTTAATCAACAGTATAGCTCGTTTCAGAATTTTGGATCGATCATAGAGGTTTTCACGCTGATCGCCATCCTGATCTCTTGCCTGGGTGTGTACGGGCTGGTACTCTACACAGTGCAGCGAAAGGTAAAGGAGATAGCCGTGAGAAAGGTATTGGGTGCCTCCCTGTCTAATATACTGCTGATTGTCTACCGCGACTTTGCTTTACTTATTGCTATTGGTTTTTTGATTGCTGTGCCACTTACCTGGTGGTTGATGGACCGTTGGTTCAGTTACTTTATCTATCACACAACCATCGATGTGTTTACGTTTCTCTTGAGCTTCTCAATATTGCTGGTAGTTGTATTGCTCACCATTAGTTATCAGTCATTGAGGGCTGCTTCCGCGAACCCTGTGAATTCATTGCGGAGTGAATAAGGTATTTTTGAAATGATTGATTCTAAACCATGTTATGATACTTGCTTTTAACGACCTGTATGCAATCGATCTGAAACACGCGTCAACAATTCCAAGTGAAGTATTCTGAAGGGTCTCCACGGCTTGTAACACGCAGAGTCCCCGAAGCGGGAGACTCTGCTGGGAAATGCAGCCATCTACTACATAACTTCCTGGAGCAGAGAAGATATTTTTTATTCTTATTTATGCAGCATACATGTTCATCTTTTTTCAATAACCAAAGTTGCCAACTTTTCCGACTCTGGATTAAAAATCCCTATTTAAAGTTCGACAATCGCTTCGCAAACTTGTCGAACAGCCAGGCTACTGATTTTCGATTTCAGCGGAATAGCATTGTTAGGCTAAATGGATAATTAGAAATGATTTTAGTTCAGGGATTTTATTTTAAATGAGATCGTAAAAACCAAGCCATTTTCTCATGCTTTTCCATAAGTCCTGTTATAAAATCACTGGTACCGGCATCATTGAATTTATCGGCAAAATGTTTTATGTTTTCGCGTAAATGAATAATGATACTTTCATGATCTTGAAGAAGTTCATTGATAAATCCTTCACTGTCATTTTGCTCTCGACTTTGTTCAGATAAATGAGTTAAGCTCAGGTAGGACTTTAATGTAGCAGGGGCATAATGCCCAAGTAACCGGATGCGTTCAGCAACACTATCAATAAATTCATCTAATTGACCAAATTGAATTTCGAAGAATTTATGCTTCTCATAGAAGTCCGCACCTTCTACGTTCCAATGTGCATTTTTTGTTTTTATATAGAGTACTGTTTCATCTGCTAAATTTTTCATCAGTTCATTAGCAATTGCTTGACGGTTGGCTTCGGTTAGTCCTATTTCTGTTTTCATATTTTTTTGGATTATGTTTTTCGATCTTTTTGTAGCCGATGCATCGGAATCATTTTATAAATGGATTAATATTTTTTACCCATCGGTGTATCAACGGTATGATATTTTAATGGCCTGGTGGGGGGTATGTGCTTGCACCTTATGTGATTTGTTAATTTCATTCATAATAAAATAGATCCACATACTGATGAGGGCTGCAAAGAAACACCATACTGAAAAAGCATAATGCTTAAAAAAGTAGGCCGCTGCGATATAGGAAATACCAGTGACGGCACCTAGCCACCACATTCTTATGTTGCGCGAAATGAATAAGGGTAGCACCGTAACGATGCCATATAATATGTTGCTATAAAATTTAGCCGAAACGGGGTAATCGTGCTGATAAAAAATATGATGCTCGGATATGATGGCCTGCGATGGCTGCAACAGTAAGTTGAAAAGGAAGTATACAGCAACACAAATGCCTGTTAGCATGATTATCCTTTGGAGCTTTTTTCTTTTGCCTTCCTGCTCCAGTAAAAACACGCCCAGCGGTACCCAGACAGGCCAGACGACTCGTGCAAAGAAGAGAAAAGTGAAGGTAGCCACCTGTTGCACTCCGTTATAAGCGGAATCAGGTATGGTTAACCATAATACACCTTCCGATAATTGCTGAATACCAAAAATGAGTGGGATGCTTGCAAAAACAATTTGCGATGGCGCCTGCACCTTCTTTAAGGTAACAATACCGATGGCAGATACAGTAACTCCTGCTATAAAACTTACATTAGCTGAAAAGCACATCGTTCTTTTGTTGAAGTAAAGCTTGTGTTAACGTCATATAGAAAACCTGGTGGTGATTGCCAATTTCTAGTTACGTAACGTTATCTTTAAAGAGGCCTTCCCTTGATTTGCCCAGCTCATCCATGTCGTGTTTAAATTCGCGCTGGATTGCAACCCGCTATAATTTCACGTGTGGCGATGATTGCTACTATTACATTTTTCATATCCTTAATTATAAAATTTGAAGCACTACCGGTTCTTCAAAATTGGGATAATCGGTATACCCAAGGTGATCAGCTGTATAAAATAATTCTGTTTTCAGGTTTTGTGAGAGCTCCTGATTCTGTTCTAGTCTTTCAACTAAATCAGGGTTATTGATAAAGGGTCTGCCAAACCCTACCAGATCACACAAACCATTTTGAAGATCTGCTTCTGCACTTTCTTTATCATAACCACCACACATGATCAACGTGTTTTTAAAATTTTTGCGGATTAAATTTTTGATTTCAAGTGGAACGGTTGGTGCGCCCATGGCAGAATGATCAACCAGATGGATGTAAGCAAGGGCCAGGTGATTTAATTCTTTTGAGAGGTAGTCATAAGTCGCATTAATTTCAGGATAGTTGCTCATATCACCGGCAACACCATAAGGCGATAAACGAATTCCTACTTTTTCTTTACCAATGGCTGTTGCAACATCCGAGGCCACCTCCAACACAAAGCGACAACGATTTTCTATGGTGCCACCATACTGGTCTGTGCGCACATTGCTGAGCGGTGACAAAAATTCCTCCAGTAAATATCCATTTGCACCATGCAATTCAACGCCATCAAATCCGGCTTCCATGGCATGTTTGGCAGCCGTTACATATTCAGCACGTGTCAGTTCAATATCCTTATCGGTCATTGCTTTAGGAATGGGATAGCCTTGCAAGCCTTTAGCATCTGTCCACATTTCACCTGCGGCTTTAATGGCGGAAGGCGCTACGATGGTTGCACCTGCAGCCATGTTCAAGCTGTGGCTTATTCTCCCGGTGTGCATGAGTTGCACAATTATTTTTCCGCCTGCTGTATGTACGGCTGCTGTTGTCATTTTCCAGCCAGCCACTTGTGCCTCACTAAAAATGCCAGGAATGCGAGCGTAGCCCAAACCATTCGGAGAGGGTGATGTGCCTTCGGTAATGATCAGCCCAGCCGTAGCACGTTGTTGATAATAAGTCGCCATTAATTCATTTGGATTATTATCAATGGCCCTACACCTTGTCAAGGGTGCCATAACAATATGATTTTTCAACGACATGGCACCAACCCTGGCTGGCGAAAATAATTTGTAGTTTTTCATTTTATGGATGCTTTAAGATCTACCATTTTTGAGGTAAATCATGATTTTTTAATCTTTCAGGTTTTGCTCTGTTCTTACTATAATTTCATTTCTTCTTCCAAATAGTTGATAAGGGGGGTTGTATGACAGTAAACGAAAAAAACCTTGATAAGGAATTGCATTCGCCTTCAGGGCTTCTTCAAGTTTGGCAGTGTATTCACGAATACGTTTTTCATTGGCAAAACCTCCGAACCGGATGGCGGCTACATATTCATCAGAAGTTGTTTCGATGCGTACCGTTGAATCATTCGGTAGCGGCAAAGAGTCTTTGTTAAATGAGGCTGGCATTACAAAACTCATGGTTGAAGCAGAATCATGTACGTGCATATGAACGGGTGAAGTCATGGCAATTTTTTGTTTGCCACTGTTACCGCCAAAAATGTAGCCAGCTAATTTTCTAAAACCCAAATTACCTAATGCACTATAATTGGAAGCTACTGTGGTGATGGTAGCCATCGTTGCTTTAGGGTAAAACCGAATTTCAAAATCCTTTCCGGTGCGAATTACTTTGTATGCCTGCGTTTCTGTGGCCATGGATATGTACAGTTGAAAGGATAATAGGGTTACGGTTAAGCCAGCGATCACTACCAGGAAAACTTTCATCTTAACTTTAAGTGGATTAACCTTTAGCGAAAGCAGTTAACTGCTTACTGGGTTAGCTTGAAATTACCGTGCCGCGAATACTAAACCGAAAGCAGCCTTTAAAAGGTGTTTCATTAAAGACTAGTGGAGGAAACTCTACACTATATATTGATTCTGCTACTGTATCCAATGGAGCAACTCAATGCTCTTTTGTGGTTCGTGTGG
>LNFM01009809.1_pt1 | contig 18638 bp, 11 predicted proteins | sample 596031 | NCBI WGS metagenome assembly LNFM01 (sample SAMN04254537, study PRJNA301005) | activated carbon metagenome | isolation source: dual media filters at the Ann Arbor, Michigan drinking water treatment plant | place: USA: Ann Arbor | reverse complement strand
CTTGGTACTTCTGCATCAGGTCGAGCAACTCCTCCACGTTGCTGGCCCCGATGTCCACCACCGCGCTGTCCATGGTCTGCAGGAGCTCCTGCAGTTCGCCAAACTGCCGGCCACGCATCGCATGGCCTTCGCCGTCGGCCGCGTTCAGGCTCTCCACGGAAAACAGCTCCGCGCCGTCGATACGCGGCAGCAGCAGGTGCCGGGCGATGGTGGTTTTGCCCACGTTCCCCGAGAAGTTGATCACGGCGATTTTCATGACGGGTCCTTTGCGATGAGCCTGGCGAGGGCCAGGGGGTTGGTGATTCGGCTGCTGGCAAACGCTTCAGCGATCTCTTTGCCGCTGCGCATGTCCGTTTCCACAGAAGCAACCTGCGCTGACTGGGGCGTGGTGGTTGCAGGAGTGGGCGTTGACCCCAGCGGTTGGGTGATAGCGGGGGGCACTTCGTCAGGTCGCGCACCCGATACCAAGCCCTGCGCGACGGAAGCTGCCCTGGTGGCCCTGGCCACTTCGCGTTGCACGGTCGCATTGCTCACGTGCACGCCGACCGCAGCCAAGGCCATACGGATCGCCTCGAAGGTGTAGCCCTGGGCGCGCAGTTCCCGCATGTCCTGCGCAAAGCGCCTGGCCTTGCGGGAACTTCTGCCCGGTGGATCGGTTGGAACCAGTTTCATCGTTCGGTTTCAGGTCAGGCGTTGGTCGGCCGTTCTTCAATCGCTGATCAGTTTGTGCAGTGTCTGTTTGCCTGCTGATCACTGCTCGTGCTGTCTGCTCACGTCCTGAGCGGTGCTGCTCGGTGCCTGCTCATCTTCTACCCGCCTGGAGCCTGTTCGCCTGCTGGATTCGGACCCAAATCCAGCGGCGGAAGAGCCTCGATTCAGACCAATACTGGGTTCATGGGTGAGTGCAGAGATAGGCGCAGTGGCGCCGGTTGTCTGACACGCTCACCCAGGGGTGAATCGTCGTCAGGAGACTCGGTATGGAACCCTCGTCACGTGACCGCATCAGCGTGGACCTTCATGGCCTCAAGGCCCCGCTGATGGAGCGAGCGCAGGCCGTTGGCCTCTCGCCTTCCCACCTGGTGCGCCAGGTGCTGGCCGATGCGCTGGGGCATCCAGCGCTGCAGAACGCCGAGGCCTGCCGCACACCTGTCCAGACCGATCCAGCCACCCGCACACGCCTGTGTCTGCGCATGCGGTCTGAAGACGCCGCAGCCACGCTGCAGGCCGCGCAGCATGCGGGCATGGCCACCGGTGACTACGTGGCTGCCCTGGTGGCGGGTGTGCCGGTGGTCCTGGACGGAAGAGGGCACGCGCAGACCTTGCAGGCGCTCACCGTATCCACAGACGAGTTGGCCCATTTCGGTCACCGCCTCTACCAGCTGAATGCGCTGTTGCGCCGGGGCGATGTGGCGCCTATCCGCCCCTACGTCGGCATGCTCGAAACGCTGGCCCGTGACGTGCGCCGTCACCTGGACCATGTCTCGAACGCCCTGGCCGACCTGCAGCCGCGTCGGCCCAGCGTTTTGCCACTTGCCAGAAGAACCCATGCGGGCACACGAAGGAGCCGACCATGAAAACCTCCACTGGCGGCCGACGCGCTGCATCGTCTGGCACTTCGTCCGTGCCTTCGACCCTGACCAGCGCTCCCCATGCCCCCGACCTCGACGGCATCCTCGTCACCTGGGGCGACCGCCTGTTCTATCCAGGCAACCGCATCGTCCAGGTTCGGCCCCAGCCCAAGCTGGGCGCTTCGGGCGCGCACCAGCGAGCCAACGCCATCCGCCAGCGCATCGAAGCCACCGTTGTTCGGCCTGCCCCGCAGGTCATGGTCAAGGTTACCGGGGGAGGGCGGAGCATGGCGGCCATTGCGGCGCACTTCCGCTACATCAGCAAAAACGGGCGGCTGGAGATCGAAGACCAGCGCGGGGAGACCATGCAAGGCAAAGACAGCTTGCACCACCTGGCCGATGAGTGGCGCATGGGCGGCGCGCGCATCCCAGACGACGCAGAGCCAGGTCAACGGCGCGAGGCCTTCAACATCATGCTGTCGATGCCGCGCGGCACCGATCCGCTGATCGTGCAGCGCGCCGCACGGGAGTTTGCGCGGGCAGAGTTGGCCGACCACAAGTACGTCATGGTGCTGCACGACCACCAGGCCAACCCGCACGTCCACATCAGCGTGCGTGCGGTATCCAGGCTGGGCAAGCGCCTCAACCCGCGCAAGAGCGACCTGCACCGCTGGCGCGAAACCTTCGCTGAGAAGTTACGAGGCTATGGCGTCGAGGCAGAGGCAACGCGGCAAAACACGCGCGGCCAACTTCGGCAACCGGACCCCCTGTGGCGCTTGAAGGCTCAGGAAGAAGGGCGCCTGCGCCGCGCGCCATCATCCAAACAAAACGGACCGCAGAATCATCCGGCGAAGAAGGCGGCTGTCGATGCTTGGGTGCAGATCGGCCTGGCGTTGGCCAAATCGAGCGAAGCGGCTGACCGGCAATTAGCCGGGCATGTCGCAAGGTTCGTCAAACAGATAACCGCTACCCAGCCGGGTGAGTCGGAGCGGAGCCCCGTACGTTCGGAGCCAACGGTCCAGGTCCCATCACAGAAACCAGGACTTCAACCGAATCTGCAGCCACAGACCCCGCAGAGGGACATCGGACCGAATCGATAGGGGGGGATCTGGCGGAGCGATGAAAAGCTGCACTTCGTCGCCAAACCACCGTTTGCTGGAAGCGTCGATCGCATATCCATCAAGAACGAGTCGTCATAATCTGTATGTTCTGCGTCAAGAAATTGCAGTGCCCATTGGGGCACTTGAAGGTTTCGCCGCTCCGAACTGGACAGTGAGATCGCAGAGAGAATCCATAAGAAAAAGTCGGAGGCAGAGTGACTGTTCGCCACGTCTGCAACCGAATCACATCTGGTCAGGTATACAGGGAGGATCGCCGTTGACAACACAGCTTTTGACGCTGCATCAAAGCCAGTACTACGCGTGGCTTTTGACGCGGCGTGCGGCGGGCGACACGGTCGAGTCGCTGGCATCCACACTCGTTGACTCACAGGTTGACCTCAACCCACATCAGGTCGAGGCGGCTCTCTTCGCCTGCAGCAATCCACTCTCGCGCGGCGTCATCCTGGCGGACGAGGTTGGGCTAGGAAAGACCATTGAGGCCGGACTCGTGATCTCGCAGCGCTGGGCTGAGCGCCGTCGCCGCATCCTTATCATCGTGCCCGCCAACTTGCGCAAGCAGTGGCATCAGGAGCTGCAGGACAAATTCAGCCTGCAGGGCCTGATCCTTGAGGCCAAGAACTTCAACACCATCCGCAAGCAGGAGCGCCAGAACCCCTTCCTGATGGCATCGGGGCCGGTTATTTGCTCCTACCAGTTTGCGAAGTCGAAAGCCGACGACATCAAGGACATCGCTTGGGACTTGGTCGTCCTCGACGAAGCGCACCGTCTGCGGAATGTCTACAAAACCAGCAATGTCATCGCAAAGACGCTGAAAGAAGCGTTGGCCCATGTCCACTCCAAGGTATTGCTGACCGCCACGCCGCTTCAAAACTCGCTGCTGGAACTCTACGGTCTGGTAAGCATGATTGATGACCGAGTCTTCGGCGATATCGACAGCTTTCGATCCCAGTTCACTGCCCAGCCCAGAGAGCAGGCATTCGCCGCACTGAGAACTCGACTCGGCCCGGTTTGCAAGCGAACGCTGCGCCGCCAAGTTCAGCAGTACGTCCCGTACACCGCGCGCAGGGCCATCGTTGAGGAATTCACCCCATCCTCTGAGGAGCGGGAACTGTCCAGCCTTGTCGCTGACTACCTGCGGCGGCCCAACCTCAAGGCGTTGCCGGAGGGACAGCGCCAGTTGATCTCCCTGGTGCTCTGGAAGCTGCTGGCGTCCTCCACCCACGCTATTGCCGGGGCCTTGGAGACAATGGCCAAGCGACTGCAAGGAGAGCTCGACGAGTCCTCGGACGTTCCAGATCTTGCCGAAGTGCTGGACGAAGACTATGAGTCGCTCGACGAAACCGCCGACGAGTGGAATGGGCAAGACCCAAGCACAGCGCCGCCGACGCCCAACGAGCGCGATGCCGTAGCGCAGGAGATTGCCGAGCTTCGGCATTTCAAAACGCTGGCGACCAACATCCGCGACAACTCCAAGGGCAAAGCGTTGTTGACCGCTCTGGATCGAGCGTTTTCTGAGCTGGAGCGCCTCGGCGCGGCTAAGAAAGCCATCATCTTCACCGAGTCAAAGCGCACGCAGGAATACCTGCTTTCTCTGTTGGCGGATACGTCCTACGGGGAAGGTATCGTGCTGTTCAACGGCACCAACAGCGACGCCCGGGCACAAGCCGTCTACAAAGACTGGCTCAAGCGGCACGAGGGAACGGATCGCATCACGGGCTCGAAGACCGCCGACACCCGAGCCGCATTGGTCGAGCATTTCAAAGAGCGTGGCACGGTGATGATTGCCACCGAGGCCGGTGCCGAAGGCATCAACCTGCAGTTCTGCTCATTGGTTATCAACTACGACCTGCCTTGGAACCCGCAGCGGATCGAACAGCGCATCGGGCGCTGCCATCGCTACGGCCAGAAGTTCGATGTGGTGGTAGTGAATTTCGTCGACCGCAGCAACGAGGCAGACGCGCGTGTCTATGAGCTGCTGGCCCAAAAGTTTCAGCTCTTCGAGGGTGTTTTCGGGGCCAGCGACGAGGTACTGGGGGCCATCGGATCTGGGGTGGACTTCGAACGGCGCATTGCTGACATCTATCAGAACTGCCGTGATCCTGATGCCATCAAGGCCAGCTTTGAGCAGCTTCAACTCGACCTATCGGGCGAGATCAGCGAGGCGATGGTCAAGACTCGCCAGATCTTGCTCGAGAACTTCGACGAGGAAGTCCGTCGCGCCGCACGCAGCAAGTACGAACGAATGCTGATGGATCTGACCAGGGCAGAGTTGGCCGACTGCGCCACTTTTGACGACGATGGATTCGTACTGCAAAGCGCCCCGGAAGCGGCTCTCGACGGCATCGATCTAGGGCGCTACGAGCTTCCCCGACGCTCCGGTGATGCACACCTCTATCGGATCGGACATCCGCTCGCCGTCTGGGTTGCCCATCAAGCGAAAACCCGCGAACTCGCCAGCACACGGCTCATCTTTGACTACGACGCCTATGGCATCCAGATCAGCACGCTCAAGGCCCATCGGGGCAAGACGGGCTGGCTGACCTTGAAGTTGGTGTCGGTGGAAGCCCTGGGGAACCAAGAACAGCATTTGATAGTAGCGGCCAGCACTTCGGATGGCCACGCCCTGGCGGAAGACGACCCGGAGAAGTTGCTGCGCCTGCCTGCGCGGTCGCAGTCGGCGGGGCTTTTCAGCACGGCAGACATGGCCCTTGCGAACGACGTGGAGGCCCGCAAGATTGCCCTGCTCCGTGAGATCAACCAGCGCAACCTCGGCTACTTCGACCAAGAAGTCCAGAAGCTGGATTCTTGGGCCGATGACTTGAAGCTGGGGCTTGAGCAGGAGATCAAGGCCATCGATGTCGAGATCAAGGAAGTGCGCCGTACAGCGGCGACTTCACCCACGCTCGAAGAAAAGCTGGCCCATCAAAAGCGCCAGCGGGAGCTTGAATCGAAGCGCTCCAAGCTACGGCGCGAGTTGTTCGCCCGACAGGACGAGGTCGAAGCACAGAGGAATAGCCTGATCAGTCAGTTGGAAGTGCAGCTTCACCAGCAGGTCGAAGAGCGCACGCTGTTTACCGTTGAATGGGAGCTGAAATGACGACAAAGAGAGAAGTAGCGAGAGGCGCACTTTGGAGGCAATGGGATCTTCATGTCCACACGCCTGCCTCATTCCACTGGCAAGGACAGAAGTTTGACGGCGATCTGTCATCAGCCCAAAACACGAAGCTGGTCGATGAAATGATCGAGGCCATGAACAAGGCTGAACCCGCTGTGTTCGCCATCATGGACTACTGGACCTTCGATGGCTGGCTTGCGCTGCGAAAGCGCCTCAAGGCTGAAGGTGCTCCGGTCCTGAAGAAGCTTGTCCTTCCAGGTATTGAGCTACGACTCGCAGCCCCAATGAAAGGACGGCTGAACGCCCATGTGTTGTTCTCGAACGAAGTTGAAGACCAAGTACTTCTGGATTTCAGATCTGCCTTGCGCATTGAGTTGGTGGACAGACCGCTTTCAGAGGCGGCATTGAGGGACCTTGCCAGGCAGGTCGGTGAGGACAAGCTGAAGCATCACGGCTTCAAGAAGGCCGAGGTGGATGCATCCGACGACAGGGCATTGCTTGCCGGCGCGGTGATCGCGGAAATCAACGCCGACTCATACAGAGAAGCGATCCGTAAGGTTCCCAACGATCAGGCAATCGGCTTCATGCCGTTTGATACAAGCGATGGCTTGGCCGAAGTCGAATGGAAAGAGCACTACGCTTATGTCATGAATCTATTCCAGACTTCACCGATCTTCGAGACGCGAGACGTTGACCTGCGCGGCGCATTTGTTGGTGAGAAAACGCAGGGCAACACCAAGTACTTCAATAACTTTCAGACCGGCCTGAAGAAGATCCCGCGCCTCGCAGTCGCAGGAAGTGATGCTCACTGCTTCGTTGGGACACCGGGTAATAACGACAAGCGGGGCTATGGCGACTTCCCCTCTGGCAAAAAGACTTGGATCAAGGCCGACCCTACGTTCCGTGGCCTCAAACAAGCCATTCTTGAGCCAGCGAAGCGCTCCTACATTGGTGACAAGCCACCCAAGGTGCAAGAAGTCGAGTCCAACAAGACTTACTACATTGAATCCATTGAAGTCACCAAGACCGGAGACAAGGCCGGCGTAGGCCAATGGCTCCACGGCTGCGACATCCCGTTGAACCCCGATCTTGTTGCCATCATCGGGAACAAGGGAAGCGGGAAGAGCGCGCTAGCGGATGTCATCGCAACGCTTGGCAACTCCAAACAGTCAAAACACTTCAGCTTTCTCAGGCGAGATCGCTTTCTGGGGAAAACTGGGGAACCTGCACGACACTTCACCGGGACGCTGACTTGGTGCGACGAGAGTACCGAAGCCCGGCCTCTAAACGAGCTTCCATCCGAAGAGAAGGCAGAGCTTGTTCGCTACATCCCTCAGCACTACTTCGAGGAGCTTTGTAACGAGCACGTGTCCGGGAAGTCGGATGCCTTCGAGAAGGAGCTTCGGTCAGTGATCTTCTCTCACGCGAGTGAAGACATGAGGTTGGGCGCACTCGACTTTGATCAACTGACGGAGCAGCAGGAGCAGTCGCTAAGGAATCGATTGAGTGAGTACCGCAAGGAGCTGGCCTCGGCCAATGCATCGATCGTGCGGATCGAGGAGCAGCTTCAACCCATAGAGCTGAAGAAGCTCACCGACTTGCTTTTGCTGAAGAGCAAGCAGATTGAAGAACACGAAAAGCAAAAGCCAGTAGAGGTTGCTGCCCCCGCAGAAGAGTTAAGCCCCGAGCAAAAGCAGGCTGCGGATGGCTTGGCAGCCGCTAGTCAGCAGATAGATACCGGAAAAAAGCGCACGCTCGAGATCGCTGGCGAGTCAATCGAACTAGCCAAGCAGCAGAAGGCGATAGTTAATATTCGTGAGCAGTTGAGGTTGCTCCAGCGGACCTTTGACCAAGCACAGAATACAGTGGCCGATGACCTCAAGCTGCTTGGATTCGAGTGGTCTGATCTTGCAACCCTCGACATCAAGACAAGTACTCTCGACGGGAGATTCGCTGAACTCACCACTAAGCAGGGCGAGTTGAAGACCGAGTCAGAGCAAATGGCGGAAAGCCTGAAGATCTACACGGAGACACAGCAGAGTTTCGTCGCGAAGCTGAATGCGCCGCAGCAACAGTTTGAGTCCTACCAGCGCCAGCTTGCCGACTGGAACAGGAAGCGGGATGAACTGATCGGATCCCCCACCGAGCCAGAGTCCAGGGTTGGAATAGAAACCCGTGTCGAGCAGATCAAGGCGCTGCCTGACCAGCTGAAGGAGTTGGAAACGAAGCGTTTGCAGCTGTCGGGTGAGGTATTTGACACCCTCGATGCGCAGCGAAGGGCTCGTGCTGAACTGTTCAAGCCTGTACAGGATTTGATCCAGAAGAACGGCCTTATACGGGAAGACTACAGGCTGCAGTTCCAAGCAACACTTGCGGCATCTGCGGATGCCATTGCAGATCAGTTGTTCGCCTTGATAAAGCAGACCTGGGGTGAATTTCGTGGGCAGGACGAGGCTCTTTCGACCATTCGAAAGCTGTTCGACAACCATGACCTGAACACCAGAGACGGAGCGTTGGCCTTCGTCGACACCTTGCACGAGAAAGTCTTAGAAGCCGCCAGAGCTTCCGGGTCGCCTGCTGGCATCTTCAACTTGGTGAAAAAGGGACAGTCCGCAGCGGCAGTGTATGACCTGATCTTCGGGCTGAACTTCCTTGAGCCGCGATACTCCTTGCTGTTTCAAGACACGCAGATCGAGCAACTCTCCCCCGGGCAGCGCGGTGCACTATTGCTGATCTTCTACTTGCTGGTGGACAACGGAAAGACGCCCATCATCCTAGATCAGCCCGAGGAGAACCTTGACAACGAGACGGTGTTTCGCCTGCTTGTGCCGGTTCTGTCGGAAGCCAAGAAGCAGCGGCAGATCATTATGGTCACACACAACCCCAACTTGGCGGTTGTGTGTGATGCCGAGCAGATCATCCGCGCGAGGTTCGATCGAGCATCGGACTCCACCATCGACTATGACTCGGGGGCGATCGAAAACACGGGGCTCAACGCCGCCGTGGTGACCGTACTTGAAGGTTCGAAGCCCGCATTCGAAAACCGATCTGGGAAGTACCATTGACATGTCGGCGCTCGAATCTCAGTACATGACCATCTTGAAGAAGGTGCTCGCCGATCGCTTCGTGCCGTTCCTCCCGCCGCTGCTTGGAAATGTGAGTGCAGCCGAACAGGCGGCCAAGCAACTCTCGCGGGCCTTCAGCGCCTTTGCACTGCACAAGCTCCTCGACATCACGCCGCAAGCTGCCTCTGCTTCAGTCGTGGACGATTTCAACGACAAGGGCATCGACGCGATCCACTACGACGCTCCATCGGAAACACTGTATTTGTTGCAGACAAAGCTGAAGGAGTCGGAGCAGTTCAAACAGGAAGATGCTCTTCCGTTCTGCGAAGGTATCCGCTTGCTGCTCAAGCAAGACTTCAGCGCCTTCAACGTGAATGTCCAAAACCGCAGGGCTGACATCGAAAGCGCACTCGATACTTGCAGTCACATCAAGCTGGTGGTGCCCTACACAGGCGATGGAGTCTCGCAGACAGCCAGCAACGCATTGCAGGCGCTTCTTGACGATGAAGATATCGACGACGAGCGATTGATCAAGCAGGTGGAGTACTACACGGCGACCGAGATAGCCCGCGATCTTCTGGCAGAGCAGGCATATCAACCGGTGCACACCGAAATCGCCTTGCAAAAACACGAGAAGGTAGAAACCCCGCGATGTACGTACTACGGTGTTGTACAGCTGGGTGACTTGGTGGCGCTTCACCAGACGCACGGCAAGGCTCTGTACGAAAGGAACATTCGGTACTTCCTTGGCAGCAGCAAGTCCGATGTCAATAAGGCCATCAAGACCACCTTGCACGACGCTCCAGGTGACTTCTTCTATCTCAACAATGGCGTCACTGCCGTCTGTGACCTGATCGAGTCGAAGTCCACCAAGAACGGGGCCAAGAAGTTCAAGGTGCGCGGCCTGTCCATCATCAATGGCGCGCAGACGGTGGCATCGGCTGCCGAGTTCGTGCGCCAGTATCCGTGCAGGAGCATCAACGAGGCAAGGGTGATGCTTACCTTGATCAAGGCTCCAGCAGATGGGCCTTTTGGAAAACGGGTGACCAAGGCCCGCAACCACCAGAACCCGGTTCAGACCGCCAACTTCGCTTCGCTCGATGAGAACCAGGAGAGGCTGCGGCAGGAAATCGCTCACCTCGGATTCGACTACCACTATCGCCCCGAGGCGTTGGCGACCGGCCCTACAGCGATCACGCTTGACGAAGGCCTGCGGGCACTGGCTTCACAGCAGCACGACCCGCGATACACCGTGTGGCTCAAGAGCGAACCGGCTCGGCTTGCGAACCCGGACTCCGCCGAATACCAGGCGCTGTTCGCCACCACGCTGCCGGGCGCGACGCTGGTCAATGCCGTGTTGTGCCACCGTGCGATCCGCGCCCTGGTGGTGGACTATGAGACGCGTGCCCAAGCGCGCAGTCAGGAGCGCCTAATCTATCGCCACGGCATTCACGTCATCACGGCAGTCATGATGAAACGCCTGCGCAACCGCATCGGCGCAGCAGCGGTTGTCGACACGGCCGCCATTACAGCACTTCTCAGCCAACCCGACACGCTAGACCAACTCCGGCAGCAAACCTTCAGCCTGGGACAGCAGCGCCTGACCTTTGAGGGGCCGCTGGCTTACTTCCGCAGCCAGAGCAATGTCGCGGCGTTCTTGGCCGATCTCATGGAAGCGCACTTTGGGCTGGCCGCCGATCCAGCGATTGCCCCACTGCGCAATGTACAGACTGCAGCGGACGCGTATCCGCGCAAGCGCCTCCTCGACTACCTGTCGAGTCGTGCGCCACAACTATGAGAGCCCTGATATGAGCAAACAAAAACTCGAACTCACCTGGATCGGCAAGGAAAAGCGACCGAAGCTGGAGCCGCGCATTTTGCTGGAAGACCCGAACAGATCATTCCACGCTACGCAGCGATTCTCGGACAGTGACATATTCGATAACCGACTGATATTTGGTGACAACCTTCTGGCGTTGAAGGCGCTTGAGCAAGAGTTATCCGGAAGGGTGAAGTGCGTATTCATTGACCCGCCATACAACACGGGGAGCGCATTTACACACTACGACGACGGACTTGAACACTCGATCTGGCTCGGTCTAATGCGAGATCGCCTTGAAATCATCAGACGCCTGTTGTCGGATGATGGATCGCTGTGGATCACGATTGATGACAACGAAGCTCACTACTTGAAGGTTTTGTGCGACGAAGTCTTTGGTAGAGCAAACTTTGTAGCCAATTGCCTTTGGCAGAAGGTCTATAGCGAGCGCATGGATGCTCGGGGTTTCAGTGTCTCCCATGATCACTTGCTTGTGTATCAAAAGACGGATTCATTCTTTCCGCGTCAGTTGCCAAAGGATCAGAATGCCGCTCAGTTCGGCTTTCTAGATGAGGCGACTGACAAGTACTACCGACGACGCTCATTGCGGAAGGAAGGCTCAGAGTCACTAAGGCAAGACCGTCCTTCGATGTGGTATCCGATACCTGCACCTGACGGCTCAGAGATATGGCCAGTAAAGCCAGATGGAACAGAGGGTCGCTGGCGCTGGAAAAAAGAAAACGTTCCGACTAACAAGGATCAGCTTGAGTTCATCCGAAAAGATGGGCGATGGGAAATCTACGTCAAACAGTTTCTTGAAGAGAGTCCATCAAGACCTCCAGCCACGTTTTGGCCAAATGAGGAGGTTGGCCACAACCACGAGGCAAAACTGGAGGTGCGGGCATTCAATAGCGCTGACGTCTTTAGCACGCCCAAGCCGGAGCGACTACTAAAGCGGGTTCTCGAAATTGCAACGAGAGCCGGTGACTTGGTACTCGACTCATTCGCAGGCTCCGGCACGACCGGTGCCGTCGCTCACAAAATGGGACGTAAGTGGATCATGGTCGAACTTGGCGAGCATTGCCACACGCACATCATCCCGCGCATGCAGAAGGTCATCAATGGCCAAGACCGGGGCGGCATATCTGGGGTCGTCGAATGGCAGGGCGGAGGCGGGTTCCGTTACTACAGCCTCGCACCTAGCCTGATTGTTCATGATCGCTGGGGCAATGCTGTCATCAACCCTGAATACAACGCCGCCCAGTTGGCTGAGGCACTCGCCAAGCTTGAGGGCTTCACATACGCACCATCAGAAGTGCAGTGGTGGCAGCACGGCCATTCCAGCGAACGGGACTTCATCTACGTCACGACCCAGAACCTGTCCGCAGAGCAGCTGCAAGCACTCTCTGACGAGGTCGGCAACGACCAAAGCCTGCTCGTGTGCTGTGCCGCCTTCCACGGCGTCACGGCAGCCAAGGCGTCGGAGCGCTGGCCGAACCTGACGTTGAAGAAGATTCCCAAGATGGTGCTGGCCCGCTGTGAGTGGGGCCACGACGACTACAGCCTGAATGTGGCGAACCTGCCTATGGCTCAGGTAGAAATGCCTGTGCCCGCGGATAGCTCTGTAGCATTGAAAAGCAAGAAATCTGCCCCTGCGAGCGCCGGGCAAGGCGGTCTGTTTGGGGGGAACGAATAATGAACGCACGCGTCCTGAATGCCGTCATCGGCCGATTGTCTCTTCGTCCGCCACAGGCGGAATCTCTCTCAAAATTGGTGCATGCCCTTGAGGCGGCCCCTAGCCTGCTTGTACACGAGCAGGAGGTCACGGCCATTCTCGCCACGCTGAAGGCTGAATTCCCAACATTGGAGGACTTCGAGCGGGAGTTTCCGTCGTTGTGCTTCGCGCTCGCCACCGGCGTCGGTAAGACTCGCCTGATGGGCGCGTTCATCGCGTACCTGCATCTGGCCCACGGCATCAACAACTTCTTCGTGCTGGCACCGAACCTAACGATCTACAACAAGCTGATCGCAGACTTCACCCGCAATACGCCGAAGTACGTTTTCAAGGGCATCGCCGAGTTCGCACAACAGCCACCGTTGATCATCACCGGTGACAACTACGACCAGACCGGCGCGGTTGTGCAGGATCAGACGACGGGCTTTGCCCATGAAGTTCGGATCAATATCTTCAACATCTCCAAGATCAACTCCGAGGTGCGTGGCGGCAAGGAGCCGCGCATCAAGCGGATGAAGGAAGTGCTTGGCGACAGCTACTTCAACCATCTGGCCAACTTGCCAGATCTCGTGCTGCTGATGGATGAGTCGCACCGCTATCGCGCAAGCGCTGGCGTGCGCTCCATCAATGAGCTGAAGCCGCTGTTCGGCTTGGAGGTGACGGCGACACCGTTCGTGGAATCCACGCGTGGCCCCGTGCCATTCAAGAACGTGGTGATGGACTACCCATTGGCACGAGCGATGGAAGACGGCTTCGTCAAAGAGCCTGCCGCCGTGACCCAGCGCAACTTCGACGCCAAGGCTCACACACCCGAGGAGATCGAAAAGACCAAGCTGGAAGACGGCGTGCGTCTGCACGAAACTACTAAGGTGGAGCTGCTGACCTACGCCCGCGAGAATGGCGTGAAGGTGGTGAAACCGTTCATGCTTGTGATTGCCCGTGATACCACTCACGCAGGGCAACTTTTGACGCTTCTAGAGTCAGTAGCCTTCTACGAGGGACGCTATCAAGGCAAGGTGATTCAGGTTGACTCCAGCCGCACGGGCGCGGAAGAGGAAGAGATGATCACTCGTCTCCTCGCGGTGGAGAGCGTGGACGAGCCAACCGAGATCGTCATTCACGTCAACATGCTCAAAGAGGGCTGGGATGTCACCAACCTCTACACCATCGTGCCATTGCGTGCGGCCAATGCGCGCACGCTGATTGAGCAGTCCATTGGTCGCGGGCTGCGGCTGCCGTATGGCAAACGGACCGGCGTGGCAGCGGTTGATCGCCTCAACATCGTCGCGCATGACAAGTTTCAGGAAATCATCGATGAAGCTAACCGGGGCGATTCAACGATCAGGCTGAAGCAAGTGATCCTCGAAGCGCCAAGCGCCGACGACAAGAAGGTGAGCGTCCAGGTCGGCTCGGGTGCGATGACCCGGCTGGGGCTGGCCGAAGCGCCCTCCATCGCCAGTGCCCCGACAAACGCGGGCACGGCCCAGGCCAGCCCAGCCCCCGCGCAAGTATTCGCTACGGAACGTGAGCGCCAAGCCGCCCGCGTTGTGATGGACGTCATTGGCAAGTACGAGGTCAAGCGCGATCTTGTCCCGACCAGCGGCGCACTGCTCAACGCGGAAGTGCAGGCTGCGATCCTGGCTGAGGTGACCGAGCGCCTGAAGCCTACTCAGGGTGAGCTGCTGGCGGGTGCCGACGATGGGATGCCTGCACTTGACCTCTCGGCCGTGGTGGCCAAGACCACTGAGATCGTCGTGCAGCAAACCATCGACATTCCCCGAATCGCGGTGGTGCCGACCGGCGAGGTCACCACGGGCTTCCACCCGTTCAAGCTCGGCACACTGCCGAACTTCCAGCCCGGTCAACGCGAGATCGTCGGCCAGGAACTGCGGACGAACGAACAGTTCACCATGAACCGCGAGGCGGGCATAAAGGAACAGCGCTTCGAGGACTACATTGTCAAGAAGCTCATCGACTTCGATGACATTGACTACTTCACCCAGTCAGAGCTGCTGTACGACCTGGCCGGGCAGGCAGTTGCGCATTACCAGGCCCAGAAATACTCGGACAGCGAGTTGCATGAGGTTTTCGACACCTATGGTGCTGAATTGGCCAGGTTGATCCGAGCGGAGATGATGGCCCACTTTTGGGAAGAGGCCACGGAGTACGAGGTACAGGTCAGCCGTGGTTTTACTGAACTGAAAGCCTGCAACTACACGGCCACCGCAGGTCAAACGGCTCACCACTTCCGAGAGACCGTCACCGATCTGGGACGGATCAAGCAGATGCTGTTTGGTGGCTTCGCGCGCTGTCTATACCCGTTGCAGAAGTTCGACTCCGATACGGAGCGTCGCTTCGCAGTCATCCTGGAGCGCGACGCGTTGAAGTGGTTAAAGCCTGCCAAGGGCCAGTTCCAGATCTACTACAAGCTGGGCACGGAGCAGCCGGAGTACATCCCCGACTTCGTGGCAGAAACGGAATCGACCATCTTCATGGTGGAAACCAAAGCCAGAACAGACATGAATGCCCAAGAGGTCCAGGCGAAAGCTGCGGCGGCTGCACGCTGGTGCCAGCACGCTTCGGATCACGCAGTGACTGTCGGCACCAAGCCGTGGCGGTACTTGCTGGTGCCGCACGACGAGATCGCCGAATCGAAGCGGATCACTGACTTTTTGCGCTTCGAATTGAAGACGTGAGAGAGGTGGTTGTTCAACTAAAAGCAACCACAAAGAAGGACAGGCAACTCGTCACTTAGATGCTTGAGTGCCGAGATTCATCGGGGTGACGTGGCGACCATAGTGAACAGTCCGAGGAAAGGTCGGTTGTCTTGCTTGCTTCATTGGCAGCGCGGGCATGTCGCCATCGGAAGGATGCCACCTCCAAGTGGGGCCATGTCCTCTGTCGTTCAGCGCTGTGAAACCTGGCTTGTGGGGTTCGCCTAGGCTCTGTTCGTAGTCGATGTAGAGGGGACATGGCGCGTCACCACAGTCCAACAAGCTGGCTACGACCAACTCTCGATCGGGCGCGGCGTTGTACCGCAGCCCTTTGATAAAGCTGCGACCGTTTCGCACCAGAGCGTTGGTCAATTGGAGGTCCCATGCGTTTTCAACTGGCAGCCAATGTGCCGTTGTCACCATCAAAGACAGTTCGATGACGACCGGCGTGCCTGCTTCGTCCATCCAGAAGGTGGCGATCATGATCAAGTGCGTGTCTGGTTCGGTGCACCACAGCGACAGCTCTCGCTCGAAGTTCCGAGCCAGCCTACGAAACATAGGCCCATCCAACGTGAAAGCCTGTTCGGGTAGGTGTTTGAGGATGGCTTTGTGGCCAATGCGGGCCCGATCGATCGCTTTTACTTCGGCCACGATTAGCATCAAAGGCTGAACTTGGTTGGGCTTGTGCAAGGCGTATGACCAACGTTGCCGGCGACGTTCGTGGATTGCGTTGCTTTGTTCAACCGAGAACACTTCCGGGACGTAAAAGCTAGAAATCAATGCTTGGCCGTGGATGAACTTGTCTTGAGCAGCCTGAAGCAACAGCTTGCGCACCGTACCCCAAGAGCGTCTCCCTGAAAAACTGGGCTTCCAGTGGGACAGTTCAGCCTGCTCCCACAGGTAGTGGAGTAGTGCGCGCAAGCTGAGTTTCAGGCCTTGTGACGTCACGCTACTGTTGGCGCTTGCTACCGCTTGTGGCGAGGAGCGCCCTGGCAGCTTGGTCAAAGGGAAATCGAGCTTTAAGGTTGTTTTGCCAGTTCCCGTGTTTTCGACTATTGCAGTACCGATCAATGCACCTAGTCCCGAGAATTCGGCCGGCTGCTCGTAGGATGGGCAATTGGTAGAGTGGTGGTTCCCTGTGTTGGGCATCCGCTTGACGATGTAGCCGTCCATGAGGCGGGCCACATACATCTCGATGCCTTGGCCGTCTGGATTCCGCCGACACAGGCAGCGCGGGCGCAAACGTTGCTCGAAGGCCTGTGCGATGGCTTCGGCGAAGCCAGGCGCGTCTTTCACCCAGCGCTGCCCGCCGATGTCGTAAGCCGTCGGCGGCACTGTGTCGCTGTGCATGGTTTGATCCTCAGCGCACGGGCGCTGCCCGCTCGCGGGTTCGCTGTTGCTCTTGCTTGGGCACCACGGCTGGGCGCTGGGATGGGGCGTTTTTGTCGTAGACCTTGACCTTGAGCGTGTGGCCGTCGCGAATGCGTTGAGCGAGCTTTTCGGTGGCGGCGGCCATGATTGCATCGCGCTGCTTCTCCGGCACGCGATTGGCCACCAGAATCGCCTCGACAGCGGCCAGCACGGCTTTGCGTCCACCGCTTCCACGGCCTGCAGGCTTGTCGCCGGGTGTGCCACCCTGGCTGGCGTTGGTTTCCCGGCCAGGTTCGATGCGGTTGACTTGGCGCAACTCGCGTTCAACCTTGAGGCGTTCGAGATCGGCCGGGTTGGGTTCGTAGCCCAGCGTTTTAACGCCGCGTGCAGCGGCTTCTAGCCACACCAGGCGTTTGAAGTCCTCATTGCCGGACACTCGCAGGGAATGCCAGTTGCGGGCCTCTGCGACGTCCACCATGGACCGGGCCACTGACGGGCTGTTGGTTTCCGTCGCCAGGCGGAAGGTGGATTCGGTGAAAGCGACACGCGAGGTGTCGCCTTTGAACCGGTACTCAGTCAGGCCGATCTTGACGTCACCCACGGTGACTGGCGCCCGTTTGATGAGATAGCGGTCCAGCAAGGAGGCTTCGAGCTTGGCCACCAAGGCTGCCCGCTCAGCCTGGGCATCCATTCGCGCTGAGGCTTGCAGATCAGTGGTCTCTTGCGCCAGTGGCTCCTTTTGCGTCGAAGGCAGGGGGATAACGTTGGTGGGCGCCTGCTGTGAATTGAGCTCTGGGCTGGAAGTTGCTCGTGGGATGGCTTGCTCGCCACGTTGTGGGTTGCGCGGTTCTTCGCGCTGCCACTGGCCATCCACCTTGTGTATGAACGACCTTTGGTCTCTTGCATCCAGCACCACGAAACGGTTGGCCCCGAGCTGATCGGCTTTGGCCAGCATGTCCTGAAAACGGTTGCTGCGGTAGGTGAGGTCGGCGAAGGGGTCGCGCAGTTCGTAGCGCTCGCCTGGCTCTGGTTCGGGCGCCTGAAACGTCCGGATGGCCACCGGGGCGCGGTTGGCGGGTTCCACCGTGCCGCCCTGGGATGTTGGGGCGTCCGGAATGGACCGGTTCACACGTTGGCTGGGGGCATTGCTGTCGTCCATGGAAACCTCCTGTGGTTGGAGCTTGCTGGCGGATGGGTCAGGGCTGCTGCGGCAACGCTGTTTGTTTTGCAATGGGCAAGATGCGGTACACCTCGATCTCGACCCGGCGGTTGAGGTGGCGGCCCTGGGGGTTGCGGTTGTCGGCCAGGTGGTCGCCGCTGGGTTGATGGGTGGTGCGGATTCGGTTGGGGTCTACGCCGGAGGCGACCAGGTAGTCGCGAACCGCGTTGGCACGGGCCTTAGCGATGCGGCTTTCGGCAGATGTGTCCGCCGTGCCATCGGTGCGCCCTCGCAGCAATACCAGAGGGGCTGCCTTGGCTTCCGCCACCAGCACTGATGCCTCAGCCGTAGGGATGGATACCTGCGTGCTGTTGAAAGCAAAGTGGACGATACGCAGGCTGTTGGCCGCTGCTTTCTCCTGGATCGACGTCAACAGTTGTTGACGAGCCGCCATGTGGGCCAACGTGGCAGCCGTGGTCTCGGCCTGGCGGCTGGATTCGGTGGCCAGGATGCGGGTGTTCTGCAGATCGTTCTTGCAGACCTGCAACTCGACGGCCATTTGGGCGTTGGCTGGTCGCTTCTGGGATTCGTCCACCGTGGGTGGCTTGGGCGGCGAGCTGCATGCAACCAGCGTCAAGCTCAGTAGGCCGGTCCATGCGAAACGATTGAAAGGGGCGGTCATGGGCGTTCTCCTGTGATCTCCACCTGAGGTCCACCTTCCTCAGCAGGCAGGGGTGGGGCTGTGGTGCTTTCATCGGCTGTGTCTTCGTCGGCGGGCTCGATCGAGCCACCTCCGCCTTGAAGGGCCTTGCTCTGGTCAAAGGGGTCGAGCAGGGCGTCGGCCGCTTTGTCGGCTGGACCGTTCAGAACCTCGGTCGCCAACTGGATGTCGTGGGCCAGCGCTTCGCGGTCCAGGGTTTGCATCTCGGGCGGTAGTTCGTCGTCGGCGTAACACCAGCGTTGCTGGACCT
>LNFM01006744.1_pt1 | contig 18643 bp, 17 predicted proteins | sample 596031 | NCBI WGS metagenome assembly LNFM01 (sample SAMN04254537, study PRJNA301005) | activated carbon metagenome | isolation source: dual media filters at the Ann Arbor, Michigan drinking water treatment plant | place: USA: Ann Arbor | reverse complement strand
ACGAAGCTGATTCGCGAGCTCGATCTTGAACTTTCAGCGGCTGATGGAAATCCAAGCGAATTCAAATTTCGCGCGGGTCAATTTGTGATGCTTCACGTGCCAACGACGGAAGGCAAGCCCGCACTACGTGCGTATTCCATTGCCACATCAGAGCATAACACAAAAGGCTTCCGCCTGATTTTCAAGGCTGTTGAAAATGGAGTGGCGACGAATTTTGTTTGGGCGCTCAAAGGAAACGAATCACTGCAGTTTACTGGACCCTTTGGAAAAGTCTTCTTTCAAGAGCCTCCGACTGACCAGATCGTTTTCCTGAACACCGGAAGCGGAATTTCCCAACACTTTTGCTTTCTAGAATCAAAGATAAAACAGTATCCAAATTTGAAATACAAATTGTACTTCGGCGTTCGCTATGAAGAAGATCTTTATTATCAAAATGAGCTCGAAGCTTTAAAGAAAGATCTTCCAAATTTTGAATATCACTATGTGATCAGTCGGCCATCGGACTCATGGAAGGGAAAGCGCGGCTACGTGCAAAATTTCCTGAATGAAACTGATTACAAAAATGTTCCCACAACATTTTACATGTGTGGAAATGGCGCCATGATTAAAGATGTCAAAAAGGAATTGATCGAGATTAACCAAATCGATCCATCGCGCGTTTGGTCCGAAGCTTTTGACTGAGTCTAAAAAAGGATACTACTTAGCTCTCGCGTATTTGATGGCCGCCGCCATCATTTGGGGACTTTCATTCACGCTGGTGCGCTGGACTCTGGAAAGTTATACGACGACCCAGCTTTTGTTTGTTCGTTTCTTTTTGGCGTTCGTGATTGGCGAAATCATTCTTATTCTTTTTAATAAAGAACAATTTAAAATTTCCCACAGCGACATTCGAACATCCCGTATTCCCGGAATCGCACTTGGACTTTCACTCGTCACACAAACCTATGGCCTTAATTTTACCACAGCGACCAATTCAGGCTTTATCACGTCGCTTTACATCGTGATCATTCCATTTGTGGCTTATTTTTTATTTCGCCACAAAATTCAAATGCGCCATCTCATTTTGGCAAGCTTTGCATTTTTTGGAATGGGCCTCATGCTGAATCTTGCAGAAGGTGATTCAAATTCCATTTTAGGTTCGTTTAATAAAGGGGATTTAATCACTTTAATTTCTGCGATCACCGCCGCGGTTCAGATTCTATTTATTAGTCACCTATCGCCGAAAATTAAAAATGCATTTCGCTATAATACCTACCAAAGCTTTTGGACTCTCGTAACCGTGATTCCCTTTTATTTCTTCGAAGTGTGGAACTCAAAAACAAATTTCCTTCCAGCACAGCCGACGGAAAAAGCCGTTTGGAGTCTTTTGTCATTGGTCGTTTTTGTGAGTTTAATCGCATTCAGCCTACAAGTTTTGGCTCAGAAGAAACTATCGGCCACGACCTCCAGCATGCTGTGCTTACTGGAAGCCCCGTTTGCTTATGTTTTTGCAGCGATCTACTTAGCGGAAACTTTGAATCCGCTGCAGTTCACGGGCGCAACGATCATCCTACTTTGCGCGGGCTTGACGGTCTTCTACGATCGACCAAAGCACACTGAGACCTAGAATCAGCGCTCCGGCAAGACCTGTGAGCCATTCCGGAATGTGCGCTATCGCTCCGAATAACATCAACAATGCTAAAGCACCCAAGGCGTAAAAGGCTCCGTGTTCAAGATACTTGAATTGTTCGAGCGTTTCGTTTTCAACCAAATAAATCGTCAGACTTCGAACAAAAAAGGCTCCGATTCCAAGACCAATCATGATCTGCACAAGACTATTTGTCAGCGCAAACGCACCAACGACTCCATCGAAACTGAAGCTTGCATCGAGGACTTCAAGATACAAAAACAATCCAAGCCCAGAGGACGCCATTGATTGAGCTTGTTGCTTGGCTTCCAGCAAGCCCGACAATCCATGAACCAACAAGAAGGTGACAATACCCCAGACTCCAGCTTCAAGGAATCTCAACCGCTCAACAGATTCCACGCTGAAGGTTAAAAACATAAGAAGCAACAGGGTTACAATAAATTCTGATCCGGAAAACTGCGACAGTTTGGACATTCCTTTTTCTGCTTTAGAAAACCAATGAACATCTTTTTCATGATCGAAAAAGTAATGAACAAATACCATGAATAAAAACATACCGCCGAAAGCTGCGACCGGCACGTGCGCTGACAGCATAATCTTTGCGTATTCATCGGGGTTCGAGAAGGACAGGATCAACGCATTGATCGGATTGATTTCCGCAACAATCGTGACGATCAAAATTGGAAACACAAGTCGCATGCCAAAGACGGCAATCAAAATCCCCCAAGTTAAAAATCGACGACGCCAAATAGCATCCATTTTTTTAAGAACGGTCGCGTTGACCACCGCATTGTCAAACGAAAGAGAAATTTCTAAAACAGCCAAAAGCAACGCTGTGAAACCCGCCTGTAAAACAGCTGCAGTTGTAAAACCTTGATAAGAAAAAATTCCCATCACCAAGATAATGCCTCCGATCAAAGTAAAAATAGAACCACCGAAATAGTGCATTAGGCTTTTCTTCGTACTCATATTTCCTCTTTAATCTGTGACGTTATGTTTCTAAGTTAGTAGTGGTTCCAAAAATCGAGCGGTCAAACTCGCTTTTGATTTTAAAATTTGTTCCGGTGTTCCAGAGGCGACGATATCCCCGCCTCCGGAGCCACCTTCAGGTCCCAAGTCAATCACGTGGTCGCTACATTTAACAACGTCCATATTATGTTCGATCACGACGACGGTGTTGCCTTGATTTACAAGCTCACTCAAGAGCTCAATTAATTTTCGGACATCTTCAAAGTGTAAACCCGTGGTCGGTTCGTCCAAAATATAAAGCGTTTTTCCGGTGCCTCGGCGGGATAATTCCTTGGATAATTTCACGCGCTGGGCTTCACCACCCGAAAGTGTGGTCGATGATTGTCCCAAAGTCATGTAATCAAGCCCCACATTGTGGAGCGTTTCCAATTTGCGCGAAATTTGCGAATGATTTTTAAAAAAATCTCGCGCTTCTTCCACATTCATGGCCAAGACTTCCGCGATACTTTTTTCTTTGTATTGAATCAACAGAGTTTCACGGTTGTAGCGGCGACCCTGACAGGTGTCGCACATCACAAAAACATCCGATAAAAAATGCATTTCCATGCGGATTTGTCCGTGTCCCATGCATGTTTCGCAGCGTCCACCTTTGACGTTAAAACTAAATCGTCCCGGGGTGTACCCACGAAGTTTTGATTCTGGAAGAGTCGCGAAAAGATCCCGAATCAAGGGAAATAAACCAACGTAAGTGGCCGGAGTTGACCGAGGTGTTCGCCCAATCGGCCGTTGATTGATGTCGATCACTTTATCAATCAACTCCAACCCTTCAATTTTCACGTAAGGTGACGGATTCAAGTGAGCCTTAAAAAAATGTCGGGCTAAAATTTTGTAAAGTGTATCAATGATTAAAGTCGACTTACCACTCCCGGAAACGCCCGTGATCGAAACAAATTTTCCGAGTGGAATCGTGAGATCCACTTTATTTAAATTATTCCCCGTTGCCCCCAGCAATCGCAACACTTCGCCGGTGCCTTTACGCCTCATTTTTGGAACTGGAATCACAATTTTTCTAGAAAGGTACTGTCCGGTTAACGAGTTCGGATCCTTTGCAATTTCATCCGGCGTTCCGCGCGCCATGATCTGCCCGCCAAGCTTCCCCGCCCGCGGACCAAGATCGACAACGTAGTCTGCAAACTTAATTGTATCTTCATCATGTTCTACCAAAATGATCGTGTTTCCGCGATCTTTCAGTTCACCAATAATTTCTAATAAACGCATGTGATCGCGTGGATGCAGTCCAATGCTCGGTTCATCCATGACATACATACAACCAATCAGTGCCGAACCTACTTGGGTCGCGAGTCGAATTCGCTGCGCTTCTCCGCCCGAAAGTGTACGCGCCGGACGCGAAAGCGATAAATACGAGGCCCCCACACGTTCCAAAAACTTCAAGCGACTGATCAGTTGCTTGACGATTTTATCCGCCACCACAGATTGCTTGGTCGTCCATTTTGTGGATTCAACAAATTTAATAAGATCCGAAATCGCAAGGTTTGAAAGATTCGCAATGTGACTGGTTCCAATAAAAACATTCAGGCTTTCGGGCCTTAGCCTTTGGCCATTGCAGGCCGGACAATCATTTAAAATCAATTCCGACATTTCATCGGAATCATCATCGTCTTTGTTTTCATCTAATTTTTTGTCGCTGCCCTTGAGACGATACTTCACCTGCTGAAGTTTTTTTCCGCCGACATCAGAATCCGCGAAGACTTCGTCTTCCTCTAAATCAATCGTGCCAAGGCCGTGACAGGTTTCACAGGCCCCGCGTGGATTATTAAAACTGAAAAGCCTTGGTTCAAGTTCAGGAAAACTAAATCCGCATTCTGGACACGCGGAAAAAATGGAAAACGATTTGCGAGTTCCATTTTTTAATTCGACCACCACTTGGCCATCAGCCTGACTGACCGCTGTGTTGACGCTTTCAGCTAAACGCTTACGAACACCTTCTTTAATGATCAACTGGTCGATCACAAGATCAATATTGTGTTCTTTGGTTTTTGCTAATTTGGTCTGCGCCTTCACCAGGTCGATCAGGTCGTGAAACGTTCCATCGACTTTAACTTTGGTGAATCCTTTTTTAGCCCACTTTTGAAATTCGGCTAGGAATTCACCTTTTTTCTGAATTGCAACCGGAGCTAAAACATAAAAGGCCGTATTGGCCGGAAATTTAATGATGTCATCTACGATTTCAGATGGCAGCTGGCTTTCAACTGGAATCTTATGTGTCGGACATCGCGGAGTGCCGACCTTTGCAAACAAGAGCCTCAAGTAGTCATAAATTTCTGTGATCGTACCGACAGTCGAACGCGGACTGAGTCCAACCGTTCGCTGATCAATGGCGATGGCGGGACTTAACCCCGTGATCGAGTCGACTTCTGGTTTTTTAAGTTGTTCTAAAAAATTTCTAGAATACGCTGACAAACTTTCAACGTAGCGGCGCTGACCTTCGGCATAGATCGTATCAAAAGCCAGCGATGATTTTCCAGAGCCGCTAAGTCCCGTTAAAACCGTGATTTTATTTCTAGGAATGGAAACGGAAATGTTTTTAAGATTGTGCTCGCGCGCACCTTTAACTTCAATATTATACGATTCCGATTTTTCAATCGCAGGCTGTAAAGGCTTTAGTTTATTTTTTTTGGCAGGCTGGGCAAACACCGTACAACTCTAGAACATGTCCCGTGAGTTGGAAACCAAAATGCGCAGCTACTTGAAGTTGAAGTTGCTCAATTTTATCGTTTTCAAATTCGCAAATGTTCCCACATGTCGTACACGTCAGATGATCGTGATGTTCTCGTGGAGTGAGCTCATAGCGCGATGGATGGCCACCGACGCGGACCTCCGTAACAAAATTATTATCCGCGAGTTCTCTTAAGAACCGATAAACAGTCGCGAAGCCTAACGATGAGTCGATCTCGGAGACTTTTTCATAAAGTTCTTGTGCGGTCACATGGCGCTCACCTTTTTTTTGGTGGCTGACGAAGAGGCATTGCAAAATAAGAAGTCTTTGATCGGTCACTTTCAAATTCATCGACCGGATAATACGCTTGAGCTCTTCATTTTGGGTTTTTTGACCGTGATGGACAATTTCAGAGTCTGTTTGTATGGGCAAAACAATGGGTGAAACAATTTGACTCAAGGGAGCCTCCAAAATGATCACGAACGTATCACATGTACGGTGGGATTCAAATGAAATTGAAAATGGTTATCAAAATTGAATGAAAGAAGAGCTTTGGAGCCTGGAAACAGCATCATGAGGGTGCAAACTTTCCTCGTGCCGCGCTTCTATTTTGAGCGCAGAAAACTTAAAAACATTTTTTTGTTTTCTAAGATCTTGAGCGACTCGGCGGCTGGCGTCTTCGCAAAATAACGGGTTTTCCGCATTCAATCTGGCAAATTCCATTTCGTCTGCCTTTTTCACGATCGTTTGCACCGGAGTTTTAAGGGACGCTTCAATGAGTGATACAATCTCTTTGAGCGTCATCGTTTGCAATGGATGAGGCGCCTGATCCAAATCGAATTGTAAAGCCACGTTCATTTTACTTCGTTGGGCGTGCGGTGTCGCGACATAGGCAAAGCTCTCCGAAGACTTTATTGTTCGCGATAATTCCTGCGACAAAGCCAGCGATTGAGGGCACGTGCTAGAATAGATCACTTCGACTTGGACATTCATGAAATTTCTGAATGCGGCGCCAGCTGATTCTCTCAAACGAACACACTGAATTTGCACCGGGTACACGCGTACACCCACTCGGTTGGACTTTAAAGAATGAACGTCCAAAACTTCGTTCCAGTTTAATTTAATTTCGGCTCGGTCAGAGTCTCCCTGCTGGGACTCGATCATGCTGTTCAACACGTCGCCAAAGGAAATCTTTGAAACATCCTGCCGATTTAATGTCGTTAACATAAGTTCGTAAAGCCGGGACATATGGATCCCGCGCCGCCCTTGACGTAAACTCACGAACAGATCCGCCGTTGCAGGGACGAGATGTTGATTCTGTTCAGAACCAGAAGACTGAAGGCTTAATTGGATTTTTGACATTCCGACTGCATCTAAGGCTTCAAATAGGTCTGTGTCCCCGCCTGTTCGTTCGGCTTGTATGTCTGACTGGATTGTCGTTGTTGTCGCATTCACTCAGACTTCATAGCTGATTTAGACGACACGGTCAAAGGACCAACGTCGAGAATTCCTGCCGGATCCAATCCCATGATGAACGCCCCGGAAAGGGTCGGTATAATAGGGCCAATAAGTCAGGAGAAATTTGTTTGCCGACAGAACCGGAAAAGAATTCCAAAAAAACTCTATTTTTCCTGAAAAGTCCGAAACACAATTTATCGGCGATTGAAACTTTTTTAAAGCGTCGGGATTTTGAAGTGGTGAGTATTTCGGATTATAAAGAGGCCGTGGGACGATTGATTCCGATGAATCCAGATTACGTCTTTTTAGCCTGGGATCATCCGCAGGATCAAGTCATTAACTTGCCGAAATTGCTGGCGCAGTCGTGCACGTCAAAAATTATTCCTTTCATCAATTCAAGTGACAAAATGCAACACCGAAAATTGCAAAGCGCTAGCTTGAATCCTAAGCTGTTCCCACCTCTTTCGGGGCCCGGCATCCAGCGTATGATTGCAAAAATTGAACAATCAGCCATTGAAGCCGAATCCGAGGCTCAATCAAAAGATAACAAACGCGGAACTAGCGCCCAGGGATCGGCAAAGAAAAGTGATATGATTCAGGTGCGATCCTCATTTTCAGGTGAGGACACAAACGGAAAGTCAAATCAACGCAATGAGCCCACACTCGAGCTCGGTGAAAACGAATCCAATGATAACGGCATGTTTCGCGAAAAGACGAGAGCCGATCAATTGCGAGACTTCCAAAAAGGGTTAAGCGATCTTTATAAACGAAAAAGATCTGAACCGACCTTAAAGTACGACGAAAAACCAGACTCGAATGCGACTCAGTCTAGCGGCACGACCGGAGAAGTGAATCCCTCAAATCCCTCGTCTGCGGACCTTATCTCGCTAGACGAGTCGATTGATATGGTTCGAAACTCAGGCGCTTTTAGTGCCGCAACAAATGGGAATCTCTTTCACAAATTGAAAACCTCGTTCGATCAAGAAGTGGCTCCAGAACTACGAGACTATTTTGAAAATTTTGAAGACATGAAGCTGAATTCAAGTTTAGAAAACGACACCCAATTCACCACATCAAATGAGCTTCAGTGCCTGGTTGTTCAATCTTCAACATGGATCGGATACCTTGTTATACAAACCGAATTAGAGATGGATCGTCAAACTTTAGAATTCATTTTGGCAAAGTGGATTTTTGAAAACTTTGGTTACAACTCTTCGGAGTCTGTTGATCTTGTCAACACGTCTCCACTTTTTACCATTCGAATAAAACCAGTTCCGTTCTTAGCGTTTGCGGAAAAGCATGCGGATTTTCGCACCGGATTTGAATACGATGGAAAACGGCTCAACCTTGGTTTTTTTAGTATTGATCCTGAATTCATTTTTCTGCGCCTTCATCAAAAGCATGACATGATAGAACTTGGCATCAAGGAACTTCCGTTCGAGCAAAATTTGGAGTTTGAAGTGTGTCTTTACATGCCCGAGAATGAACGATTCATTGTGTATTCAAAGCGGCAATCAAAAATTCAAAAAGTCCACTTGGATCGCTTGAAAGACAAAAGTGTGAAGTCTGTTTACACAAATTTTGAAAATGAAGTCGCTGTGCAAAAGTTTCGTGCTGAATTTCAAATGAATTTGAAAGTCGATTTTTACCTTGGTCTGCAAGCAAAAGAAAATGTTTAACCTGCACCCTCGTATTTGAAAGATGTCCATGAAAACAATCGTCCTTGGAAGCACATCGCGATACCGTCAGGAACTCCTAAAAAAACTCGGAATCGAATTCGGTGTTCTGGCACCAGCGTGTGATGAAGATGAAATTAAAAAATCACTTCGGGATGTTGAACCGAATAAACTAAAATGGGCAGAGCGGCTGTCCGAAGCAAAATCGCTCTCCATCACCACGGACCATGTCCTCATTACAAGCGATCAAACTGTCGTTTTACATGATCAGATTATTGGGAAATCGAAAACATTTGAAAAAGCAGTAGAGCAGCTCAAGGCCATGCAAGGGCACACCCATCAGCTCGTGACCGCGGTGACCGTGCGCCAAGGTAACCAAATCGAAACCCACGTTCAGACGGATCAAATGCATATGCGACGCCTCACGGATGATGAAATAAAAAGATATTTGGCATTAGATGAACCATTTGATTCTGCTGGAAGTTACAAAATCGAAATGGCCGGAATCGGTCTTTTTACAAAAATTGAGTGCGCGGATTTTTCAGGAATCCAAGGACTTCCCATGATTTGGCTCACGGGAAAATTAAAGGAGTTAGGCTATGAGTTCTTCAAAAAAAACTAAATCGACCCACATGACCCTACAAAAATTATGGGGCTTTGCTGTTTCAGCACGAACCTTTTCACATTCGCCCTACTCGCGAAAAAAAGTGGGATCGGCGATCCTTTTTTCCGATGGATCCATGACGACCGGATGCAATATTGAAAATGCATCCTACGGCGGAACCGTTTGTGCCGAACGAGTGGCAATTTGGAACGGGGTTTCACAAAAGTCTAAGCTTAAAATTTCACATGTTGTGGTGGCCGTTGACGAGAAAGAACCTTGGCCTCCATGCGGCTTTTGCCTTCAAGTGATCTCAGAGTTTAGCACACCAAAAACAAAGGTGACATGCGTCACGGTCAATGGTCGCAGCCGAACATTTAAGCTGAAAGATCTGCTACCACAGGCTTTTTTAAGCTCGCACTTGTAGAATTAAATAAGGAAATGGGTTAGCCTCTGATTTCATCTAACAGAAGGAACCCATATGAAATTCTTTATAACCTTTTTGATTTTCGCATTTTCAATTTCAGCTCAGGCTCAACTTTTAAAACAAATCGACATCAAAGCACCATTCGTTACGGCACCTTGTGTTTCTGCGGAAATCGGACAAATGGGAGCTTTAGGTCTTGTCACATCTAGTATCACTTTCGAAGAAAACGAATCCGAAATTACTCTAACCGCAACTCATGAACTTTTCGTTTGCCGTATTTCAGAAGATGGAAATCAAGTCTTCAACTGGGAAAAGGTAAATCCATTTTCAGGCTTCGAAGTACAATACTTTGATTCCCAAACCGACTCTTTAAAACGAAGAAAAGTTTGGATCGATCCAAGCAAAGCCTTTAACGGTTTAAAAATCGTTGCCGTTTTAAATCCTTTAAATCCTGAAGAAAAATTTGCGACCACAAAATTGACTGAAACTGAAAATGATTCTTTTTCTGGTGCTCTGGTTTTAAAGAAATCAGACTTATTATCAGAAAGTGATTTAGCCAAGATTGAAGCCGGTGAAGTCGTTCGTAAGAAAATTGAAATCTACCAGGTTTCCAATTTCACAACCTTTATTGGTAATGAAGAAATCCGTCTTGGTGATGAAACACAATCCGGCCGAAATATTTTCTTGGTGTTTCAGAAGTAAAGCGTTCGTCTTTTTCTCAGGTTCAGTGAGCCTGAGAAATTTCAGGTACATAACGGAGTCCTTTTAATCAATGTAAATATCAAAGCGAACCCGCGACATTTCTTTGTCTTCGCAAGTTATCGACTCGTCTTCGCTCAAAACAATATTGATTTTCTTGGTCGACACGAGTGATGCAATTCGAGACATGGACCGCGATTTCAAACAAAAGAACTGTGACGAGTACTGTCCTTTTGGCAAATTAGTTCTTACATTCGCCTTTAATATTGAAGCAAAGAATAAGTTTTTTGGCCATTCAGGATCAAACGAATCTTTTGTGCATTCACCGGTAAAACTAATAAAGCCATTTTCATTAGTAAATGAAATATATTCAGCCAAAAGATCTCGAGCAAAACGACATCTCACTATGCTTGGGTCCCAACCTCCGCCCTCGCCTTGGAAAGAAACGATAGGCATTTTTTCTACGTGAATTTCAGATGCATCTCCTGCTAACGCGATGTTCATCGAAAAAAAACTCATCACTAATAAAAAATATTTCATGGATCCTCCGATTAAATTCAATCACACACTATACAATTTCGTTTTACATTTCGCAGTTGTAATTCTAGCCTCTTTATTTAGGTTCGAACCGACCGATATCTCGACCCATACATTTTTCAAGGGCAAGAAATTTGGGCTCTTGGTTCGCAAATGCCGGATTGAATTCAGATTCCGCGGCCAGGTACTCTTCGCTTTTATAGCCAAACAAAACTGAAGTCATATTCATATTCGCAATAACCTGACCTGTCGGGTTACCCGTTTCCACATAGTCCGCAATTTCTTTTGAGCAGGCTTGTTTCGCCTCGGAACAGTTTTTTGAAAATTCGGCTTCAAGTTCAACTAAAGTATCCGTCGTCTTTAAACCCAAGTTTTCATAGTTATAACTAAACCGCACATTCCTTGCCGTTGATATATCAAATTTCTTTGCCGAATAGGCAGCATCTTCGGCTTGTTTACGCTGCGCTAGATATCTTGTCATGAGATTACCAAAGCACGGTTGGCTGGCGAAGGCTTGAGAGGTGACTAAAACGAGCCCAATAGCGCTAATAATTGAAAAACAATTTTTCATAAAATCTCCTAAGGTTTGGTAATTGTCTGGTGCCACGATTAGAGATTGCAATCTATGCCAATGTTTCAAAATGAATCAAAAAAAATCAGATTGAAACAAGCTCACTTCAGGCTGTCAGAAAAATGGAAAATGACTGACAATACTCGGCCTATTATGACGTCCAAATTTCTTTCATTCTCGTGCTTATCTTAACTTAATTCCGGAAAGCTTTTTTTGAGTTCGTCCTCCATGTATTCGATTAACATCGTATTTGATTTTGGCAATCCCTGATGGTGGATCAAATGATCTAAATGATTGCTTTGATAAACTGTCGAAATGATTCTAAAGAGTTCAAAAAAGAAAACTGAATTCGATTCCTTGGGTAATCGCGAAATCCACCTTTGGAACAAATAGGCTCGGATCTGATTGAAACGATTGTAAACTCGATCGTCGGGGTTGTAGTCGTCCCATTTGGCATCCGTGTAAGGAATAGAAAAATCTCGCACGCTAAGATCTAGCGGACGGTCCATCACCCTTTCAAAACGGTCACGAAACGTAGGATCGACCGAAGTTAGGATGTCCGTGGTTTCAGAAATGAATTGTTTAAAAACTGTTGGATCTCGATCCAACAACACGGATGCTGTATCACACAAAAGTTCTGCAAATGGAACGTGGGTGTAGGCAACTAAATAATCTTGAGTTCGCAAAAGCTCATCTCTCAGAATCTTGCCTTGCGAATTCTTTATATTTCGAAAAATAATAAGATGCATAATTTCGTGAATAATAAGCGAGCGAAAGACTTTTGGACTTAGTTTCAAAAAGGAAGGCTGAAAATAAATTTTTTCAGAATAGGGCTCTGCCATGATTGGATCCGGCAGGTCATCCCCGACTTCAAATTCAATTTTAGGTGGCCGATTCATCGGTCCAATCATTTTTTCCAATTCATGGACAGCAGCTAAAATGATTCGTCTTTGCGATTGGCTAAACTGAGATCCAATGGTTGTTTGGATTGAATCGACCTTTGCCCTAAACAAGTTCGTGCAAGAATTGACAGAAGCATGACTTTTGATTGTGAAGAAAATCAGAACCAATGAAATAAGTTGAATCAGCTGCTTCACGATCCAGGCAAGAGCAAGATGGATACCGGGTTACAAACGTTAACGTGCAGGCGGATTGTCGCCTGGTTTGACACGTTCCCGATTTTCAGCGCAGCAGGATACAACCAACAAAGCGGAATGCCGTAAAAAATTTAGCCAGAGCTTCGACCGCGAACCCTTCGCGTCGTAGTTTTACTGTGGCATGGCCCAGTTCTTTCATTGAAAAAGCAAATCATATTCATATTACTATAAGAACAAAATTAAGGGGTCTTTGTGAATTCACTGGTTGTCGTTTTGGGTCTGATGATCATTTCTTTTACATCTGGCGCGCAGCAAAGCGATACCAACGTTGACTCTGTGTTGATGGCCATTGAAACCAAGTCCATTCAAGCCGAATTTTGTGTCGGCATCGTTCTGACCAATCAGCTGATTCGAATGGGCGAACCCGCAGTTGATGTGCTGATTGCGGCTTTGGAAGGAGATAAATTTGGCCACGTCACAAAGTGGAGTGCGGCTCTAGCGCTAGGTGAGATTGGCAATCCAAAGGCACTTTCTGTTTTAACTCAAGTGGCTGCGGCAAATCCACCCGACACACACAACTTCTATCTTGGTCAACTTGCAAGCCGTGCGGCTGCAAAGCTTGAAGGAAAAATTCCAAAAGAAGGTAAGTTTCGAAAGATGACCATCGGGTTACAAACCACAATAACGGACTGTGAAAGTGGCGAAGTCAAAGTCATCAAGTAATGAAGTCAAATTTATGCTTCGGGCCCATCCAAGGTGACGGGCTGACCACCCTAGCGCTCGCCGTAGACGCGAACTATTTTTTGATCTTGTTTAGCAAAGAACCTGTTGATAAACCAAAATAAAATTCCGGCTAGCGCCCCGAACAGGTGCGAAGAATATGAAACGTTCGAAGCCTTGACTCTTTCAAAAACAAAATAGTAAAGCAAATCTTTGAGTACAAAAGCAATCACGACAAATTTAATGGAAAATTGATGCCATTGCCAGACGCGCAAACTCGCGATGGCCCCGGATCTCAGGCCCTCGAGTTGATGTCTTGAAGGCAGTAGATAAGCCACTTTAGTTTCACTGAACTGTAATGCGTAAAAGGCCAGAATCGCCATGATAAAGCCGCTAAGACCAACATGCGGGACATTTCCATTCGAACTAAAAAAGTGTCCACACACAGCGATCATGATGTTCGTTAGAAAAAACAAAGCTAGAAATTTTTTAAGACCTAGATATTCTTCAACGTCATCGCTAAAGACACAAAAAAAATAAAGGTTACCGAGCAAATGAATCCATCCACCATGAAGCAAAGAACTTAAGAAAATATTGAGTCCCAAATTTTTAAAGATCTGATTGGGGTAATATCCCCAGCTTTGCAGATCAATAAAATTGAATGAAACGAAAAAATGAAGAACTAAGGCGACAATTGAAATAATGGCCGTAGCCCATATCCAAGACGGTTTTTTATCTGACATTTCGACTGGCAACCCAAACACCGCCGGAATGATTTCTAGCAAATTAGTAGGTCCTGACCCATGGATCGATTCCTTCTCGAACCGATATTTCTCTTTCAGCAGTTCGACCTTCGCAGAAGAATCGGCAACGCTTTGTAAAATTGTTGAATCCCCTGCAGGAGTGATGAGGTCTGCGGGAAGCGGAATTTCCCGGTGGGTTTCACCGGGAATCCATATTAAATAGCATCGTCGGCATATATCAACTTCATGGCCACCCATCCAGCCTGGCTCTTGAGTTTTAATCATTAAGTTTGAACAACCGGCGCAAGGAAGATCAGATGATGTTTTAGAAAGACTTGATCGCACCCAGATTTCGCGAGCACCATCTTTCCCAAGAAAATGCTTTGCCATAGCAAGGGTGACGAGGCGGCCCTGGGATTCAGGGCAGTACCATAAGCTACCGCCCTTTGCCAAAGCACGATACAACGGCTTGCGAGCTACTGGACTTAAAAACATTGTGGCATTTTGATCATGACTCGAAGGTCGATCAAAATATGGTTACCGTACAGCCGATGGCAAATTAATTTCCACGCTAGCTTTCGATCGATAAGCACCCGCCCATTGTTCTAGGCCCTGCATCGACTGCCGACCGGCTCCGCCCATCATGGCGTCTAAATTCGGTTCGTTTGCATTTGCGACAGGGGCTTCAATTTTTGCTTCAACGAATTTGAGCAAATAAAAATTTTCGCCATCTTCGATCAGTTTGTTCACGAATGGCTTTTGCGCTGAAAGCTGAACAGCTTCATTGAAAACATTTGTGAAACCAACACCAGGGATTGTGTCTTGCGATAAATCAAATGCAGCTGCTGATTCCCACTTCAAGCCTAATTGAGTCAATTCCTGATTCAGTTCAGATAAACCTGTTTCAGGCGTCAACGCCGCAAGCTTTGTTTCAAGTTGTGCTTTAACGGCCGGAACTTTGTCTTCTGCCAATAATGAGCGACCTACTTTTTTAAACGCTTCGGCTTCAGGCGTCTTGAGCCCTGGCTTTTTCTCGCTGACCTTTATAATATGAAAACCAAACTGGCTTTTCACTAGTCCTGAAACCTTACCAATTGGCAAAGCAAATGCGGTTTCTTCGAATTCCTTCACCATGGCACCACGGGCAAATAGACCTAAATCTCCACCGCGTTCTTTCGAGCCCGGATCATCACTCACTTCCTTTGCAAGTTTTGCGAAGTCTTCTTTTTGAGCTCTTGCTAAGATTGCTTGCGCTTTAGCTTCTGCTGCTTTCACTTCGGCTTCACCTGTCGAATCAGTCTTAATTAAGATATGTGATGCTTTAATTTGATCTGGCTTTTCGAATTCAGACTTCCGCAGGTTGTAAGCATCCTGAACCCGCTTTTTAAATGCTTCGTCCGCGAGCTTAGCGTCGACTTCGGAGTCCTTCACAAACTGCGCACTATCAAACGTATTTTTCGCCAAACGAACGAAATCAATTTTGATCTTTGTGGATTTAAGTTCTTTCTTAAGGTTTTCCTCTAAGTCATTGACTTTGTACGTGATATCAAAAAGAGAGCGTACTTTTTCATTAATAATGTCTTGGCGCAAATTGTTTTCAAATTCGACAACGGACCACTGATTCGCTTGCAGCAAAGCTTTATAAGTTTCTGTTTTAAAAACTCCATTTTCAGAGAACTGAGGGATTTCCAAAATTTTGCTTTTCAACGCCGCGTTGGACGCAAAGATCCCCTCTTTTTGAGCCGCTTGAAAAATGACTTCCTGCGAGATCATGGAATTCACAACGTTTTGTTCAAAGTTTCTTTGCTGCTCAGGACTGAATTCCATGCCGCCGAACATCTGAGTCATTTGATTGTACTTCCGTTGAAAGTCACGAAGAGTGATCAGCTTGCCATTGACGGATGCGACCGAACCCGGGGTCATTGGACCCGTTTGCTGACCTGTGAAGTCCGAGATCACAAAAACCGCGATGATCATTCCAAAGATGATGACCGATAGAATCGCCCGTGAACTGAACCGTCCATGTAGAGATTGTTTAACTCCCTTTGCAAAACCAGATGCGGGATTGACGTTATGTTGGAGTTTCTCAGATCGCTTGTCAGTCTTACCTTGGGTCATGTTTCATTCTCCTTGATGCAATTCGTATTCAGTCAAACTTAGACGGTAATTACCGCATAAGAACTTACGGAATTCAATCTTTGTTTTCATTGGACTTTTCGCATCGATTTGTTACGATTTTGTAGGTCTAGTTGATGCAGGAGTTATTCTGAATTTTCTTAATTTTAATTTCAAAAAAGGTTTTTTGCTTTTGCTCTTGATCGCACTGCCACTGATTTCGATCAACACCGAGCAGAAAACAACTCAGACAGTTTGGTATTCTCAACCGATTCGCTTCCTGGCGGATTCATTACGTGGCTTCTTCGCGGGCCTGAGCACGGGAGTCCGCGGGACCACTGCGGAATATCTCTATTTGCTCGATATCAAAGCTAGAAATAAGGCCGTTGAATCCGAAATGGCGCAACTCCGGGCGCAAATGCTTTTATTTCAAGAAAGTCAGAGTGAAGTTGAACGACTCAGGACGCTCTTAGATTTCAAGCTCAACACAAAAATGGAATTGATTCCGGCACGGGTCATCGGGCGCGATCTAGTCGCAGATCACGAGACCATCACCATCAACAAGGGCGTCAAGCACGGCCTTAAAAATATGCAAGCCGTCATCACCGTATCGGGCGTAGTTGGCTACGTCTTCCGACCTGAAACGTCGACAAGCCATGTGATGTTGGTTTCAGATCGCTATTCTGTTGTCGATGCTCTTATCCACAAATCGCGGGCTCACGGAATTTTGGAAGGCCAAGGAAAAAACCGCGGCATTTTGCAATACGTCGATCGAAGCGAAGACGTTCAAATCGGAGATCTGATTGTCACTGGCGGCATCGATAATATTTTTCCAAAAGGGTTTCCTTTAGCGGTCGTCGTGAACGTGGAAAAGAAATCCAAAAGCACTTCACTTCTAATTAACGCAAAACCCGTGATTGATTCTAATAAAGTTGAAGAAGTATTTGTCATAGCAAATTCCCAACAAGAAGATTTTTTCACTCGTGCAGAATCACAAAGCACGATGAAGGAGTAACTTTAAAGATGATGTCATTGATCACGAAAGTAGCATCAAAGCTCGTCTCGAAAGATGACACTTCGCAGGTGATTAAGTATGTTTTGTTCAGCCTCGTGTTCATGGCTTTCTGTGCATTCGAAACTTCATTCTGGCCGAACGTGATCTCGTTTATAGAATCACCGCAACTGTGGCTGATTTTTATTGTGTTTATTGTGGTTCGCTGGACCGAGCGGTGGAACTTATTTTATCTTTATTTTTTGGGCTACACGTTAACGTTGTATTCGATGATGCCACTTAAGATGGCCTGGTTTAGTCTTATCGTCGTCTATGCTGTTCTTTATTTTTTAAAAATGCGAATTCATTCAACGACGGCAGGAACCTTTTCTATTTTAACTGCAGCCGTTTCCATTCTTTACAGCGTGGTGTACATCGGTTTCAGTCATTTGTTTGAAAAAAATCCAACTGCGATCATGCCGCTCACACGACTGTCGCATGCCTGCATGAATTTTATTTTTAGTATCCCCGTTTTTATCATGTTGGATTGGCTGAATGGATTTTTCAAAACATCCGTCGAAGTGAATGAAAACAAAACGATCAAATCGATTGTGACCCCAAGGGAGCAGGACTTTTAAGGATGCAGAGTAGATGAGCGATTACATAACAAATCCTGAAGAGGTTCGAGATTACGCCGGTCGGTTCCGGGCCATCTATATTTTCGTCTTTATCACGTTTGGAATATTTTCTTTACGACTCATTTGGCTTCAGCTCGTTACGGGTCATGAACTTCGCGGCTACTCGGAAAGCAATCGAGTGAAACAAATGCGCGTTTTCGCTCCGCGAGGACAAATACTAGATCGAGACGGTCGCCCATTGGTTGAAAATCTTCCGGGCTTTGAAGCGATCGTGAATCCGCAGTACATCGATGATATGGATTCGTTGGCCGAAATGGTGGCTCCTTTAATCCAAATGGATCCAGCCCGGTTAGTTGATAAAATTCAACGCAGCCGCCGCGTGAACGGCGCCTTTGCGACAGTCAGGCTGAAAGAAAACTTGTCCCGCGAAGAAGTTTTTCGACTCAAGCGAATTCGATTAGACATTCCGGGTCTGGAAATCCGCGAATCCATTTTAAGAAATTATCCACTCGGCGAAAACGGCGCTCAAGTCTTTGGCTATGTTGGTGAAATCTCAAAGCGAGAAATTGAACGTCTGAACAAAAGGCCACCCGAACAAAATCCTACAAAAATTCAATTTCAACAGGGCGACATCATTGGTAAAAAAGGAATCGAAGAATACTTAGAAAGCAAAATTCGCGGGACCGATGGCGTGAACTTCATCCAGGTCGATGCCCACGGGCGCGAAACCGTGACCGAGATCCCCAATATTTACGGTGAACAGATTCAAGATATCGAACCCGCGCACGGAAACAGCGCGATTCTGACCATCGATAAAGATATTCAAGAAGCCGCTTTTGCCTCAATGTTGCGACTTGAGCGAATTGGTGCGGTCGTCGCGATGAAAACGAATGGCGAAATCCTCGCGATGATCAATACGCCGTCATACGATCCAAATTATTTTGCGACGGATATTCCGACTCGCGTTTGGAACAAGCTCACTTCTGATCCATTCAAACCACTTCGAAACAAGGTACTGCAAGATCATTTTTCCCCTG
>LNFM01018395.1_pt1 | contig 18653 bp, 12 predicted proteins | sample 596031 | NCBI WGS metagenome assembly LNFM01 (sample SAMN04254537, study PRJNA301005) | activated carbon metagenome | isolation source: dual media filters at the Ann Arbor, Michigan drinking water treatment plant | place: USA: Ann Arbor | reverse complement strand
TGCCCGCCACCGAGCCGAGCACGGCGCACAGCATGTTGAGGGCTTCGAGTGCCTGCGGCTGGCGGGCCTTCAAGGCCGCGTCGGTCACGGCAGCCGCCGTGCTCAGCCCGCTCAAGGCCACGCCGTCGGCCTCGCAGAGCAGCGTGAACGCATCGACCAGTCCCTGCCCACTGCACAGCCGCTCGGCCGAGGCACGGCCATGCAGCCGGGTGAGGCCGTCCATCACCAGCCGCTCGCGTGCGCTCACCGCCGGCAGCGTCACGTGACCACCCTCACCTTCCAGCGGTACCCAGCCGCCCGCACCATTGGGCACCAGACCCGACACGCCCAGACCCGTGCCTGCACCGAGCAGGGCCTTGGCCTTGTCGGGTTCACCGGCACCACCACCCACCTGCCGCAGCTCATTGGCCGGCAGATCGGGCAGGGCCAGCGCGAGTGCGGTGAAGTCATTGAGCAGGCGCAGGTGGGACAGGCCGAACTCGGCTTTGACCGCGGCCTGCGAAAACGCCCAGTGGTGATTGGTCATGCGGATCTGGTCGCCCGTGATCGGGTTGGCGATGGCGATGGCCGCCAGGGCCGGCCGGCCACGGCCCAGGCCCGCCAGGTAGGCGTGCATGGCGGCCTGCAGCGTGGGGTGGTCGGCGACGGGAAGCACCTGCACGTCGCTCACGGGGGCGCCGTCATGGGCCTGCCACGCAAAACGGGCATTGGTGCCGCCCACATCGGCCAGCAGTCGGCCGGTCTCGGAAACGTCAGGGGACATGGCGACGGACCTCCTTGGGTGCACCGAGCTGAAGGCAGGTGGCGCAAAGCGGCGGATGATAGCCCGGCACCTCGGGCTCGCACACCGGGTTCAACCCGGGCGCTGCGCGCGCGCCCAGCGCACGATGTCGGCCGCACCCATGGCGCCCGGCTGGCGCGCCACCTCGCGCCCGCCGACGAACAGCGCCAGCGTGGGAATGCTGCGGATCTGCAGCCGCGCGCCCAGCGCCTGCGCCTCTTCGGTATTCACCTTGGCCAGGCGCATGTGGGGTTCGAGTTCGCGCGCGGCGGCCTCGAACTGCGGCGCCATGGCGCGGCACGGGCCGCACCACGGCGCCCAGAAGTCCACCAGCACCGGTATCTGCGAGCGGGCGATGTGTTTGTCGAACGCCGCCTCGTCCAGCGCCACCGGGTGGCCGGTGAACAGCGGCTGGTGGCATTTGCCGCAGTCGGGCGCCTGCGCGAGGCTGGCTTGCGCCACGCGGTTGGTGGTGTGGCAGTGGGGACAGACGATGTGCAGGGCTTCGGTGCTCATGGCAGAACAGATGGTGCCCAGCCCGCCAAATGCAAGCGCCTCAGAGCAGGTAGCTCAGCAAGCTGGCCAGCATGCTCAGCACAACGGTGGTGGCGAACGGAAGGTTCCAGTCGCGCCCGAAGGCCTTGAAGCGCACGTCACCCGGCAGCCGGCCAAAGCCCAGGCGGCGCAGCATGGGCGTGAACCAGCTGATGAGCAGCAGGGCCAGGAAGATGACGATCATCCAGCGGATCATGGTCAGAGCCTGTGTGTGCGGTCGCCCGCGCTGAAACCCAACGGAGTCCAGCCATCGGCACTGGCAGACGGCGCCAGCGCGATCACCTTGAACAGCTCACCCATCTCGTGTTCGTTGAGCAGCTTCTGCATCATCGCGTTCTGCCGTGCGTCGGCGGCCTGGGCCAGCGTGAGCAGGCCAGCATTGAGCAGAAAGCGGCCCTGGCTGGTGTAGCCCAGCACCGCCATGCCAGCGTCCTGCGCGGCCAAGGCGATACCGGTGAAATTCACGTGCGCGGTGATGTCCTTCTGCCCCACATCGACCAGCGGGTTGCTGTCGCTCCGGTGCGCGCGGTGGCAGATCAGCGTGCCCATGTGGCGCTGCGGGTGGAAGTACTCGGCTTCGGGGAATCCGTAGTCGAGAAAAAACGCCGCGCCGCGTTGCAGCCGGTCGGCCAGGGTGCGCACGAAGGCCTCGGCCTGCGGATGGATCTCGGTCAGGTAGTCGTGTTCGCCGGGCACGTCCAGCGGCGGGCGCAGATCGGTGGGTCGGTCGGCCCCGACCAATTGGTCTTCGTGCCAGGCCACGCCGCGTTCAAACCATGCGCCGTTGGCTCTCGCCAGCAGCTGCACCGGCATCGCGTCCAACACCTCGTTGCCCAGCACCACACCGTCCATGTGTTCGGGCAGCGCGTCCACCCAGCGAGCGCGCTGGCGCTCGCGCAGGCTGCCCGAGAGGTCGACGATGGTGTAGCGGCGCAGCGCTCTGCCCTGGTCGGCCAGGGCTTCGATGACCTGCAAGGCGAGTGCGCCGGTGCCGGCCCCGAACTCCCAGACCTCGTCGGTGCCGGTGGCGTCCAGCGCCTGGGCCACCTGGCGGGCGATCGTGCGGCCAAAGAGCGGGGTGAGCTCGGGCGCGGTCACGAAGTCGCTGCCGCCTTCGGGGGTGTGGCCGAACTTGGCTGAAGCGTTGGCGTAGTAGCCCAGGCCGGGCTCGTACAAGGCCATGGCCATGAAGCGGTCAAACGGCAACCACCCCCCGGCCTGTGCGATGGCCCCGACCACCCGGTGAAGGAGGTCGCTCGTTAAACTCGTCGGTTCTGTTGCCATGGGGGTCTGCACCCCCGGATTGTCGCCCAATGCCCTCCCCTGACTCCACCGCCCCTGAGGCGCCACGCACCGTGCTGGTGACCGGCGCCGGCAAGCGCCTGGGGCGCGAGATCGCGCTCACGCTGGCGCGCACCGGCTGGAACGTGGCGGTGCACCACCGCCACTCGGTCGCCGACGCGCAGCAAACCGCCGCCGATTGCAACGCCCTCACCGGCCGTCCCGGCAGTGCCGCCTCCTTCTTCGCCGATCTGGCCGATGAGGCCAGCGTTCGCGCGCTGCTGCCGGCCGTGGTGACGCACTTCGGGCAAATCGACGCGGTGGTCAACAGCGCCTCGACGTTCGAGAACGACAGCGCCGAGAGCTTTGGCTTCGCCGCCATGGAAACCCACCTGCGCGCCAACACCGGCGCGGCGGTGCTGCTGGCCCAGGCCCTGCACGAGCACCTGGGCGAGCGTGACGCACGCGGTGCTGTGGTCAACCTGCTCGACCAGAAGCTCTGGAACATGAACCCGGACTTTTTCAGCTACACGCTCTCCAAGGCCGCGCTGGAAGCCGCCAACACCATGCTGGCGCTGGCCCTGGCCCCGCGCGTGCGCGTGGTGGGCGTGGCGCCCGGGCTCACGCTCACCAGCCACATGCTGAGTGACGAGCAGTTTGCTGCCCTGCACAAGCAGTCGCCGCTGGGCCGCTCCTCCACACCTGAAGACGTGGCCGCCACCGTGGCCTTTGCGCTGAACAACCAGTCCATCACCGGCACCACGCTGCTGGTGGACGGCGGTCAGCACCTCATGCGCTTCGAGCGCGATTTTTCGCTCATGACACCGGACCCACGCCCATGACCGCCACCTACGCCGGCACCCAGATCCTCGCGCTCACCGGACTGCGCTTCAACGCCAACCTGGGCATCCTCGACCACGAGAAGTCGGCGCCCCAGCCGATCCAGGTGGACGCCGAGCTCAACCAGGGCACGCAGCCGCTGCTGCCTCACGACGACGACATCGGCCACGTGCTCGACTACCGCAAGGTGCGCCAGATCATCATCGACGAGTGCACAGCCGAACACGTGAACCTGCTGGAAAGCCTGATCGGCAAACTCACGCGCCGCCTGATGCAGATGCCCGGCGTGATCGGCGTGCGCGTGAAGATCGCAAAGCTGGAAATTTTTGACGACTGCGAAGTCGCGATCCGCATGGAAAGCGGACAGTGGTGAGGACACCGACATGAACACCGAACACGAAAACCACAAACTCGAGAAGCGCCTGTGCCGCGAGGTCGGCCGCGCGATCGTGGACTACAACATGATCGAGGAAGGCGACCGCGTGATGGTCTGCCTCTCCGGCGGCAAAGACAGCTACGCCATGCTCGACATCCTGCAGAAGCTGCAGGCGCGCGCACCCATCAGCTTCGAGATGATCGTGGTCAACCTCGACCAGAAACAGCCGGGATTTCCGGCCGACATCCTGCCGGCCTACCTCACCAAACTCGGTGTGAAGTTCCACATCGAGAACCAGGACACCTATTCCATCGTCAAGCGCGTGATCCCCGAAGGCAAGACCATGTGCAGCCTGTGCTCGCGGCTGCGCCGGGGCATCCTGTACCGGGTAGCCAGCGAACTGGGCGCCACCAAGATCGCCCTGGGCCACCACCGCGACGACATCCTGCAGACGCTGCTGCTCAACATGTTCTTCGGCGCCAAGCTCAAAGGCATGCCGCCCAAGCTGGTGAGCGACGACGGGCAGCATGTGGTGATCCGCCCCATGGCCTACGTGGCCGAGAAGGACCTCACCCGCTGGGCAGAGGTGCGCGAGTTCCCCATCATCCCGTGCACCTTGTGCGGCAGCCAGGAAAACCTGCAGCGCAAGCAGGTGGGCCTGATGCTCAAGGACTGGGAGAAACGTTTTCCGGGCCGCGTGGAAAACATGTTCTCGGCCCTGCAGAACATCGTGCCCAGCCACTTGATGGACCGCTCGCTGTTTCCGTTCCAGACCATCCGCGCCACCGGCGAGGCGAGCGAGGACGGAGACAAGGCCTTTGACGACGAGCCCTTGCCGGTAGTGGCCCCACCGTCGCCGGAAGAAAGCGACACCGCCGGGAACGCAAGCAGCGCGCGCACGGTCATATCCATTTCCACAGCACACTGAGGGCATTGGGCCCGGGGCGTGCCGCTCTCCCAGGAGACTTCATGACCATCCCGACTTCCCATCGTCCTTGGACCAGCCTGCTCAGGATGACGATTGCTGCGGGCGCGCTGCTCGCGCTCAGCGGCTGTGCCAGCGTGTTCCTGGTGGACAACCAGGTGCAGAGCTACGCGCGCTGGGCCGACCGGCCCACACCCACCGGCGCGGCCAATCCCATTCCCCAGGCGCCCCAGGTCTACCGCTTCGACCGCTTGCCCTCACAGCAGGACAGCCGCTCGGGCGCAGGCCAGGACGAGCTGGAAAAGCTGGCGTCCATTGCCCTGGCCAAGGTGGGCTGGACAACCGCCGCCGCAGGCGTGACGGCACCATGGGCGGTGGAGGTGAGCGCGGGCACGTTGCGCCTGCCCCGCGCGCCCTGGGAAAGCCCCTTCGACGGGTACTGGGGCGGCGGCTTCGGGCCGGGCTTCGGCTTTCCGGGGCGCGACTACGTAGTGACCGGGACCGGCCAGATCATTTACGCACCGCTCTTCCTGCGCATGGACACGCCCTACTACAAACGGGAGGTATCGCTGGTCATCCGCCACGCAGCCAGCGGGCGGGTGGTGTACGAGACCCGCGCAGCGCACGACGGCCGCTGGAACAGCTCCAACCCCTTGTGGAGCGCCATGCTGGACGCCGCCTTGAGCAACTTCCCGGCGCCACCCGCGGGGCTGCGGCAGGTCAACATCGAAGTGCCACGCTGACCGAAAGCCGCCCGGTCAGGCGGCGCGGACCAGCAAGTCGCGGATGGCTTCGCCCAGCGCATCCATGCTGTCCTGCTTGCCCATCACCTCGCTCACGCCGGCCGCGGCAGCGTCGGTGAGCAGCTGGTCGTTCACGTGGCCGGAGATGATGGCGATCTTCAGCCCGGGGCGCAGGCGGCGGATTTCGATGGCCGTTTCCACGCCTGAGAGACCGGGCATGTTGTGGTCGCTCACCACCAGATCGACAGGCACCTCGGGATGGGTGTGCATCCATTCGAGTGCGGCCTCGCCCGACTCGAAGGTCGTGGCCTCGTGGCCGTGCTTGCGCAGCAGGCGCCCCACGAGAAACACCAGGGCTTCGTAGTCGTCGATGTAGATCACGTGTTTGCCCGCCGGAGCGGACTTGGCGATCGCTGGCAAGGTCGGTGACGCGGCTGACGATGCCTCACCCGCGGCGCCCTCCGCCGCCAGCGGCAGGTACACATCAAAACGTGTGCCCTCACCGGGTCGGGAATGTAGGTCGATCGCGCCGCGGTGCGCCTTGACGATGCCATGCACCACCGCCAGGCCCAGACCCGTGCCGGTGCCAGGCGCCTTGGTGGTGAAGAAAGGCTCAAAGATGCGCCGCTGTGTCTCGGCATCCATGCCCGGGCCGTTGTCGGCCACGCTCAAGCAGGCATAGGCACCGCTGGCCAGACCACCCAGTTGCAGGGCCTGAGAAGCATCCAGTCGCACATCGCGCAGCGCCACCGTGATGTCACCGGAACGGCCCTCCATCGATTGCCAGGCGTTGGTGCACAGGTTCATCAGCACCTGCTGCATCTGCGTCGCATCCGCCAGCACCTGCAGGCTTGAGGACGGCAGGCGCGTGACCAGCTTCAACCCAGCGGGCAACAGCGAACGCATGAGGCCCAGGGCTTCTTCAACCAGTGGCTTGAGCGGCTGGCGCTGCATCTCCTGGGTCTGGCGGCGGCTGAAGGTCAGGATCTGCTGGACCAGCTGGCGCGCGCGAATGGCAGCGCGGTTGATCTCCGCCAGGCTTTCCTGAGCCGGGTGGTGTTCGCCCACATCTTCGCGCGCCAGCACCAGGTTGCCCAGGATGGCGGCGAGCAGGTTGTTGAAATCGTGCGCCACACCGCCGGCCAGCGTGCCGATGGCTTCCATCTTCTGCGACTCGCGCAACTGCACTTCGAGCGTGTGCTGCTGGGCTTCGGCTTCCTTGAGTTCGGTGATGTCGGTGTGCGTGCCCACCATGCGCAGGGGCTGGCCCTTGTCGTCCCGTGCGATCACCACCCCGCGCGACAACACCCACTTCCAGCTCCCGTCCTTGCAACGGATGCGGTGTTCGTTGCGGTAGACCGGCACCAGCCCGTCGAAATGGGCCTGCCGATCCAGCTGCATCTGCTGCACATCATCGGGGTGGGTGCGGGCATCAAGCTCGGCCGAGAGGTTGGCGATGTCGTCTTCGGCGTAGCCGAACATGGCCCTGATGCTGTTGGAGAAAAACTCCTCGCCCGTGCAAATGTTCCAGTCCCACACACCGTCACCGGCACTCTCCAGCGCCAGTTTCCAGAGCGTTTCGCTGGCATGCAGAGCCGTCTCGGCCTCCTTGCGCGCGGTGATGTCAAGCAGCACGCCCACACGCTGGGTTCCCTGACTGTCGTGATTCACGGCGCTGGATCGTTTGTAGACCCATTTGATGCGCCCGTCAGGCAGAACAATGCGGAACTCGCCAGACAGGCTCACAGGGGCTTGCTTCACCGCTTCTGACTCGGCCTCCAGCAGTCCCACATCGTCGGGGTGGCGATGGCGGGTGATCAGCATCGGGTCCCGCTGCAAATCTCCGGGTTCGAACTCGTAGATGCCGCGCACCCCGGAGCTCACAAAGTCATAGCGGCGCATGCCGTCATGTGACTGGTGCAGCGAAAACACCATGCCGGGAATCTGGTCGGTGATCTGTTCGAGCTGTTCCCGGCTGGTTCGCAAGGCTTGCTGTACCTGGATGCGTTCGGTGATGTCTTCAACCGTGCCTTCGTAGAACAGCACCTGTCCCAGCGGGTCGCTCACCGAGTGGGCGTTTTCGCTGATCCACACCCGTTCACGTGTCTTGTGCCGCCAGATTTCAGAAATGAATCCCTTCACAAAGCCATCGCGCTGCAACATCGCCACAAACTCCGCACGGCGCCCTGGCTGCACGTACCACTCGGTGGCAACATCCTTCACACCCAGGAGAAGCTGCGCTTCATCTTCATAGCCATTGAGGCGCACCAAAGCCTGATTGGCGCGCAGCATCTGCCCGTCGGGCAGGCTGCGGTAGGCCCCGATGGGAAGGAAGTTGAAGAGGGAAGAGAAGTCTCCGTCGGACGGAGAACGTGTCGGCGTCATGCGCCCGATTGTGTCGCAATCCCTGGTTTTTCTGGCGTTTCACACCGTGGCTGCGGGCCTGCCGGTACAGTGGCTTCTTCCCGTCAGTGTCCAAGGATCTGTTTTGCAACTCACCCGCATCCTCGCCATTCGCCATGGCGAAACCGCCTGGAACCGCGACACCCGCATCCAGGGCCACACCGACATTGAACTCAATGGCCGAAGCGCTGCGCGACGAACCCATCGCCGCCGTCTACGCCAGCGACCTGCTGCGGGCCCATGAGACCGCGCAGGCCGTGGCCCGCACCCGAGGCCACGCCGTGACCACCCACCCGGGCTTGCGCGAGCGCTGCTTCGGCCGCTTCGAGGGTCACACCTGGACCGAGCTGGAGCAGCGTTTTCCCGAGGAATCACTGGCCTGGCGCAAACGGGTGCCCGACTTCGCACCACCCGGGGGGGAGTCCCTGCTGCAGCTTGAAGCGCGTGTGGTGCCTGCGGTGGAGGAACTCGCGGCGCGACACCCGGGCGAACAAATCCTGGTCGTCGCGCACGGCGGCGTGCTCGACATCCTCTACCGCGCTGCCACGCGCCTGGACCTGCAGGCGCCGCGCAGCTGGGAGCTGACCAACACCGCCATCAACCGCCTGCTGTGGTCGCCCGAAGGCCTGAGCCTGGTGGGCTGGGCAGACACCAGCCACCTGCACAAACGACCGGTGACTGCACTGGACGAACGCCATGCATGACACGGCAATCACAGCACGCTGGCAACGGGCGCAGGCCTGCATCGGCCATGGCGTGGACACGATCGACACCCCTTTGCTGGTGATCGACCTCGACGCGATGGAGCGCAACCTGGCGCGCATGGCAGCCTTCGCCAGCGAACACGGTGTACGCCTGCGCCCGCACGCCAAGATGCACAAGAGCGCCGAACTCGCGCGACTGCAAATGAGCCACGGTGCCGTGGGCGTGTGTGTGCAAAAGACCGACGAAGCGCTGGCATTGGCCCACGCCGGCGTGCGCGACATCTACATCAGCAACGAGGTGATCGCCCCGGCCAAGCTGCTGCGACTGGCGCAAGCCGTGCGTGACCTGCCGACGAAATTTTCCATCGCGGTTGACAGCCTCCTGGGCGTGACGCGCCTGGCGCAAGCCTTGCAAACCGCCGGAGTGGACACGCCCGCCAGCCTGGACGTGCTGGTGGAGATCGATGTGGGGCACGGTCGCTGCGGCGTGGCGCCGGGTGCCCCGGCGGTGGCGCTGGTGCAGGCGATCTCAGCCCACCCCGTGCTTCGCTTCGCCGGGCTGCAGGCCTACCACGGTGGCGCGCAACACCACCGCACGGCCGCCGGGCGCGCCGAGGCCATGGCCGCGGCCACCAACGCCGTAGAAGCCACCCGAGATGCCTTGAAGACCGCAGGCTTCCACGTGCCCCTGGTCACGGGCGCAGGCACAGGCACCTTTTTGCTGGAGGCCGGCAGCGGTGTGTGGGGCGAGTTGCAAGTCGGCTCCTACCTCTTCATGGACGCCGACTACGCGGGCAACGAAGCCACGCCACTGGCGCCGGTGTTCGAACACGCGCTGTTCGTGAAATGCCAGGTGATGAGCCTCAACGCGGCGCACGCGGTGTGCGACGCAGGCCACAAAAGCCATGCCATCGACAGCGGCATGCCCAGCGTGTGGTTCCCCTCCGGTCTGAGCTACGCCAGCGGTGGCGACGAACACGGCGTGTTGCGCGCCCAAGGTGGACATCCACTGCCCGAGCTGGGCGAGGTGGTCTGGCTGGTACCGGGCCATTGCGACCCCACCGTCAACCTCCACGACTTCATGGTCGGTGTGCGAGGCGGCCTGGCGGCCGGGGTGGTGGAGCGCGTGATCCGGGTGGACACACGCGGTTGCCTGGGCTGAAGCAGCCCTGACCCGACAGGGTCAGAGCGCAGAACTCAAGACTCGGCTGTTGCCTTGGCGTAGTGGCCGATCAAGGCCAGCAACTCGTCTTCGGCGTAGGGCTTGCCCAGGTAGTGGTCGACACCCAGTTCGCGCGCGTGCTCGCGGTGTTTCTCCGCGATGCGCGAGGTGATCATGATCACTGGCAGATCGGACAGGCGTGCGTCACTGCGGATGTTGCGCACCAGGTCGAAGCCGTCCATGCGCGGCATCTCGATGTCGGACAGCACCACCGTCGGACGCTCAGCCTGCAACTTCTCCAGCGCCTGCAGACCATCGGCCGCGAGCGTGACCCGGTAACCTTCGCGTTGCAGCAGGCGCTGCGTGACACGGCGCACGGTGATGGAATCGTCGACCACCAGAACCAGCGGGACCGCATTGACCGCCAGATCCATCGGCATCGGCGCGTCGGCCGGCATGTCCCTGGCCAGCTTCTGCTGTACGGCCACCCAGGCGCGCACCTGTTCGCCGTACACGGCCGCCAGCGCCACCGGGTTGTAGATCAGCGCCACAGCACCCGAGGCCAGCACCGACATGCCCGCCAGACCCGGCAAACGCGAGAGCTGGGTACCGAGGTTCTTGACCACCACTTCCTGGTTGCCCAGCACTTCGTCCACGTGCATGGCCACCCGCTGTGCTGCGCTTCGGAAGATGATGACCGGCAGGGTGCGGCCTTTGGATTCGAGCGATTGCACCGACGACTGCAGCAGGGCGCCGGTCCAGAAAAACGGCACAGCCTCACCCGCCACCGTGAGCGAGCCGCTGGCATATGCCTTGGCCAGTTCGTCGGCGCTGACACGGCGCACCAGCTCCACCAGATTGGACGGAACGCCCAGTGTCAGGGACCCGGCACGCAGCATCACCACCTGCGTCACGGCCGTGGTCAAGGGGAGCACCAGTTTGAAGTTGGTGCCCTGTCCGGCCTGCGTGGCAGTCTCGATGCGGCCACCCAGGGCCACCACATCGTTGCGAACCACGTCCATGCCGATGCCCCGGCCAGCCAGCTCGGAAACTTCTCGCGCCGTGCTGATGCCAGGTTCAAACACCAGCTGCGCCGCTTCGGCGTCGCTGAGGTTTGCCTCGGGTGCGATCAAGCCCTGGGCCGTGGCCTTTTCGCGCAGGCGCGGCAGGTCCAGCCCGCCACCGTCGTCGGCGAACACCACCGACACGTCGTTGAGTTCCTGCGCCAGCGTGATCTCGATCTGGCCCTCTGCGGGCTTGCCGGCGCTCAAGCGGTTTTCGGGCGACTCGATGCCGTGCACCACGCTGTTGCGCAGCAGGTGTTCAAACGCCGCGGTCATGCGGTCCAGCACGCCGCGGTCCATCTCGATGTTGCCGCCGGTGATGTCCAGGCGCACCTGCTTGCCGGTTTCCTTGGACGCCTGGCGCACCACGCGGTACAGGCGCTCTGAGATGCCTTCAAATTCCACCATGCGGGTGCGCAGCAGGTCACGCTGGAGTTCGCGCGTCTGCCGGCCTTGGGCCACGAGGCTGTCTTCGGTCGATTCCACCGCGCGCTGCAGGTTGCGCTGCACGGTGGCCACGTCGTTGACCGACTCGGCCATCATGCGGGTGAGTTCCTGCACGCGCGTGAAGCGGTCGAACTCCAGCGGGTCGAACGACTGGTCGGCGTCGCGGGCCTGCGCCAGGCGCGACTGCATCTGTGTCTCGGCCTGCAGCTCAATGTCGCGCAGCTGGCCGCGCAGACGGTCCAGGTTGCCCGTGAGGTCTTTCAGCGAACCACGCAGCGTCACCAGTTCGGACTCCATGCGTGTGCGGGTGGTCATCACCTCGCCGGCCTGGTTCACCAGTCGGTCCAGCAGTTCGGGTCGCACACGAACGGCAGCACCGGCGCGTGCCAGCGCCGCAGTGGGCGCGACCGGCAGAACGAGCCCGTCCATGGTGCGGGTTTCCGTCAGCTGGGGTGCCGATTCGGCCTGCACGTCCGAGGCCACAGGCTCCAACAACGGGGCCGGCTCGGACATCACCTGTTCGGGCGCGGTCTGCACCACGTCGCTGGATTCGGGGTCGCTGTTGCGCAGGACCTCAAAGCGCGCGCTGATGTCGTCAAAGGCCGACTGCAGAGGCTCCAGATCCGCGCCGCGCTGAACGTCGGAGCCGAGACGCTCCGCCGTGGTTTCCATGCGGTGCACCATTTCGCCCAGGCGCAAGGCGCCGGCCAGGCGCGCACTGCCCTTGAGCGTGTGGAGATTGCGCAGCACCTCCGAGCGGGCGCTGCCGTTGTCGGGGCGCGCCACCCATTGGCGCAAGGCACCTTCGAGTTGCGGCAGCAGTTCCTGGGCTTCTTCGGCAAAGATCGGGAACAGGTCAACGTCGATCGTGTCCAGCACATCGATGTCGTCGTCAATGTCCTGCACGTGGCCGTGGCCCACCCGGTGGGTGTCGGCGTGAGGCGCCACAAAGTCGATCGAAGGCTCGGCCAGTGACGGCAAGTCAAAGGTCGTCAGCGGGGCAAAGCTCGACGCGGGGGCCTCCGGTGGCGTGAAGGCCGGCTCGTCATGGGCGGGCGCTTCGGGTACCTGCATGTCGCCCAAAGCTTCTTCGACCGCCAGCCCGTCGACCTCGGGCAATGTGTCGTCCAGAGCCCCTTCGGGCTGCGGCAAAGGCTCTTCGGGCACCGGGTCGTGCACCACCCGGTAGAGCGCGTCCATCAGCTGGGGATCGGGCTCCTTGAGGAAGCCGGCCGCAAACTGGTGCAGCAAGCGGCGAATGTCCTCCGAAGCATCCACAAACAACTGGGCCTGCTCGGCGGTGGCCTGGCTGCCCGCCCGCTGGTGGTGACTCACTGAACCCAGGGCGTGCTCCAGCGCGCGTGCAATGTCGGACAGCGACTGGAAACCCACCGTGGCGGAGCTGCCCGCCAGGGAGTGAGCCAGGGCTTCGGTTTGCTCCGGCACCGGTTCGTGGCGTTCCAGCGCCCACTCGGCCAAGCCGGTGCACAGGCGACGCGACCACTCATCGGCCTCATTGAGGTACACGTTGTACAGCTTGAGCCCGATCCGAAGCGATCCGATGACCCGGGTCTGCTCATCGGGCATGTCCTCGGTGGCCGTCGTTGCGGGCGCGGCTTGCAAGGGCTCGGCATGTTGCTGAGCCGGCTCGCGGGAATCCGTTTGCAACGCGTCAGGCTCCACCTGCGGCGGCGGTTCGTCCGCCAGCCCAGCAACTTCTGCAGGCGCGACTTCTTTGGATGAGAACGCAGCCAGACTGCCGAAATCAATGTCGTCAAACATCTGCCCGACGTCGGGCACGCTGCCGGCGGGCTCTGGCGATGGTTCGAGGTCGAGGAAGGCTGTGTCGAACGCAACCTCCTGAGCTTCGGTCGCCAGCGCGAGTGGTTCGTCGGTCGCGGGTCCAGCATCTGCAACCTGATCAAACGCAGGCAAGTCCAGATCCAACGTCTCGACCGAGTTCACCGGTTCAACGGTCGGTACTTCCACCGGCAAAGGCTCGGCCACGAGGCTCGCGCCAACAGGTTCAGCCTGTGACTCGGTTGCCTGAGCCAAAGGCAGGAATCTGCCCTGGTCTCGCAAAGCCTCGGCGCTGACCTTGAAGGGCTGTGCCTTCCAGGTGCTCTCGCGCCGCGCTGAAATGTCGTCCACCCAGCGCGCGAATTCGGTCATGGCATGACCGGTCAGCATCAGCAGCGGTGGGCTGGCAGGGCGTTGTTCGGCCAACACGGTGTTGAGCAATTGCTCCATGGACCACGCGGCCTGGCCAAACTCTTCAAGCCCCACCATGCGCGAGCTGCCCTTGAGGGTGTGGAACGCGCGCCGCAGCGTGGTGAGGTGTTCAAGATCGGCGGGCTGCACCTGAAGGTGGCCCACGGCATCGAGTCCGTTGCCGACCACCTCGCGGGCTTCTTCCAGAAAGATGTCCAGCAGATCGTCTTCGTCGTTGTCCTCACCCGACGTGTCGACCTGCTCCCGCTCGTTTGCTGGCAAGGAGGCCTCGGAGAGACCGACCAGCGCCTGGGCACCCGCAGCGGCGTCGTTGCCCACCACCGCGCCAGCGGCTTCACGCGCGGCTCGGGCCACACCCGACTGCTCTGCCAGCGTGGCTTGCTCTGCCAACGAGTCGAGTTGCTGGCTCAGATCCACCAGGTTCAAACCGCCCTGGACATCGCTCACCACCTGCTGCACGCCCTCGCTGATGGCCCTGGCTTCGTCGCGCACCGGCGGGTGCCGAAGCTCGGAGCCGGGCGCACGCCCCATCAAGGGCAGCAGCTCGCCTTTTTCTTCATCAAAGACAAACAGCTTCTTGGCCAGCGTGGGCTGGTAATTGAGCATGTCCACCAGCAGGCTCATGGCACTGAGGTTGTTCCCCAGTTGCTGGAAAGTGCCGGCCTCGCGGGCCAGGGCCTCGTCCACCTCGGTGTCGAGAATTTGTTCGACCATGGTGCGCATGCGGGTGACCGCGTGCACGGCGTGGTCCAGGCCCAGCACAGACAGCACACCGCGCATTTGAGCCAGCTGTGACACGGCCACGTGCAGGCCGGCTTTCTCTTGCGGCGTGCGGAAAAACTGGTCGAGCGACTTCTCGACGTCGCCCAGCGACACCTTGAGTTCCCCCACCACGCTGCCCATCGTCTGGCGATCGCTCACCCGGCGGTACAGCTGCTCCATCCAGGTGTCCAGCGGCTGGGCGGGCTGACCCGCCATCACGGCCTCCAGGCGGCCAGCCAAGGCCTGTGTGCGCTCGGTCAGCTCGGGCGCGCTGGGATCAAAGTCTTCAAACGCGGCTTCAAGATACAGGGTGGTGGTGGCCACTTCCATGGCCAGCTCCGGGCTCACACCACCGGGCTCGCGCACGGCGTGGTCGGCCGCCTTGACCAATGCCTGCGCCAGCAGCGTGCTGGCCGGATGCAGCTTGAGCAGAGAATCGCCGATCAGGCCAAACTGGTCGGCCACCTGGCGCGCTCGGCTGGCATCACCACCAGAATAAAGGGACCAGGCTTCTTTGGCCGCATTGATGCGCTTGCGAGCCTGTGCCAGCAAGGCCGGGTCGTAGCGACCCAGGCTGGCAACGCGGTAGTCCACCGCAGGCGGAACGCCCAAGCCGAAGGCCTTGCGCACGGCCGCCAGCTGGGGCGATTTCAGTTCGGACACTTCGCTGGGCTGCGCGCAGAAAAAGAGCAGGTCGTGCAGCAAGGTTTCTGACACCTGCGACTTGCCTTGCGACAAGGTCACGAACTGCATCAGGACCCGGGAGAAGGCGCGCTTGACGTACACGTCGGTGGGCAACAGGCGCTGCGCCACAGCTTCAAAGAAACCGGCGGCCACGCGCCAGAAGGTGCGTGTGCGGGTGTTGTCCGCGCCCACCGAAAGACCGGCGCAAAGCTTGACCAGTTGTTGGGCGGCGGCCTGGCTGTCGGTCTTGACAACCAGCAGCACCAGCCGGTCAAACAGCGAACGGATCGATGCGTCGCAAGCCAGAGGTGTGCGGTCTGCGGGCGCGTCGACGTCCATGCCATGGTGGTCAAACGGCCACAGGTCTGCCGGGTGCACACGCTCGGCTGCAGCCAGTTCCTGCACTTCGCGGTACTGGGAGAACAAGGCCACCGGTTGCACCGGCTTGTTGTTCAACACCGCTTCGAGGTATTCGATCAGGGCGAAACTGGCGCGCTCAACTTTGGCCGCCGCCGCTTCGTTGCAGGTTTGCGGGCGCTGGACAAAGCGCTGAACGGCGGCCTCCATGGCCCGCAGCACATGGGCTGGCGCGCCCAGCCCGACCATCTCCAGCGCCCCCACCGCCTGGTGCAGCTGCTGGCGGGCCTGGCGAAGCGATGCCGGGTCCACCGCCTGCAAGTCGTCCAGCCGGGATTGTTCGGTTTCACGGACAAACCGCTTGATGGCCTTGTTGGCGCCATCGAGCGATTTGCGCAGTTCTTCGAACACCCATGCCAACGGACCGAGGTCGGCGACAGGGGGTTCCATCTGCAGACTGTCGGTGGCGGTGTCGAGCATGTTGGCGATCAGGCGATCTTGAATCGCGACACCGACTGGCGAAGTTCTTCGGCCATGGCCGAGAGCTCACGCACCTGCTGCGCCGTGGAGCGGGTGCCTTCACCGGTCTGCTCGGTCACGGCAAAGATGTGCTGGATGTTGCCCGCCACCTCGTTGGCCGAATCGGCTTCGCGGGACGCGGCGTTGGAAATCTGCTCGATCAGCTCGGCCAGCCGGCGTGACACGCGATCGATCTCGGACAGCGCGGTACCGGCGTTGTCAGACAGCTTGGCCCCTTCGACCACACCCTGCGTGGATCGCTCCATGGCGGCCACGGCATCCTGGGTGTCGGTCTGAATCGCCTTCACCAGCGCCGAGATCTGGCGCGTGGCATCGGCTGAACGTTCGGCCAGTCGCTGCACCTCTTCGGCAACCACCGAGAAACCTCGACCCGCCTCACCGGCCGAAGCCGCCTGAATGGCCGCGTTCAAGGCCAGCACGTTGGTCTGTTCGGTAATGTCGGAGATCAGCTCGGTAATCTCGCCAATTTCTTGCGACGATTCACCCAGGCGCTTGATGCGCTTGGAGGTTTCCTGAATCTGATCGCGGATCGAGTTCATGCCGCCAATGGCGTCCTGCACGGCCTGCAAACCCGACTCGGCAGCTTGCAGCGAAGCGCGGGCCACCGTGGCGGATTCTTGCGCCTGACCCGACACCTGGTTGATTCGCTGCGCCATGTCCAGCACGGACTGACCGGTTTCACGAATCTCCCGCAGCTGTTCGGTAGAGGCGGCAAGCAGCTCGGTGGAGGTGCTTTCCACCGCCGACGTGGTTTGCGCCACGCGCGTGGCCGTGGCCTGCACGTTGCCCACCAGCGAACGCAGTTCTTCCACAGTGTAGTTCACCGAGTCGGCGATGGCGCCCGTGATGTCCTCGGTCACCGTGGCTTCCTGCGTCAGGTCACCTTCTGCCACTGTCTGCAGTTCGTTCATCAAACGCAAAATGGCGGCCTGGTTGGCGTCGTTCACGCGCTTGGCGTCCTGCTCCAGCGATTCGGCAGCCACGCGCTGCGATTCAGCAGTGAGTTGGCGCTGACGGCTTTCCTGAAGCTGCACATACGCCAGCCCACCAGCGCACAGCAGCGCAAACAGTGCCGAGAACAACAGGGCACCGAACTCGCCTCCGCTCAAGCCCGAACGCGAGGTCAGCGCCGATTGGAGCTCTTGCAGACCCAGGCGAAGGGGCTCGCTGTCCGCAATGATGCTGGCCTGTGCTTCACGGGCCGACACCAGGCCTTGCAGGTTGCCCAGAATCGCGCCGGCTTCCACTCGGGTTTGTTCGTACAGCTTGAGCAAGGCGTCCAGACGCTCGCGCACCTGCTCGTCCCGAGCTGCAGCGAGGCGCAGCTCTTCACTGCCGCCCAGCAAACCCTCAGAAATTTCCTTGAACGTGTTCAAGTCCTTGCCCAGCAAGAACACCGCTTCCGGACTCACGCCTTCCAGTGTCAGGAATTCGTTGGCCGACTTGCCGATGCGCTGGGTCAACATCACGAGCTGACCCGAAGCCGAGATTTCGGCAGCGGGCGCGTTTTGCTGAAGCTTCAGCGACGAAATGGTTTCCGCAATCTCCAGCAGGTCGGAAGACTGGCGGTTGATGGTGCGCAATGCGCTACCCACTTGGGTCAGGATGGCTTCTTGCGCCAACACGGCAGAAGCATTGCTTTCGGCTGTATCGATGCGTGGAAGGAGTGCATCCAGCTGGGCCGTGTACTCGGGACCCAAGGCATCGATGGACAGACCGGTGTCGCCCTGCTTGAGGCCGCGAAGACTGCGGGACAACACGTCCGAACTGTCACGCACCTCGGGGAACGCAGCCGGGCTTCCGATCAAGGCCTGTGAAACGCTTTTTGCCAGACGCTGGGACTGCATGAGCGCCTGACCGCTGGCGGCCAGCTGCTGGCTGACCTTTTCCGTCTGGCTCAACACGAAGAAGGTCACGGCACCCAGCACCACCAAGCCAAACGCCAGCAAGACCGCCAGGGTTCGCTGGTGCTGTTCTGCAGGCCGGCGCCCCAGCAGGGGAACCGAGATCAAACCCGCTTGTTCAGCACCTTCCTCGTCTTCGGACAGGAGCAGGTTGCCCGAAAAATCGTCCACCCGCGGGTCGGGCGCGAGGCGCGCGGCAGCCAACTCGGCTGGCGTTCATCATCGGCTTTTTTCTTGAACAGTCCCTGGAATCGATCAAGCGTGGCCATGTAAACACCTTCCAACAGAAAACTAAGGAGAAAAGAAGACCGTGTCGGTCAGACGCTTGAATCGTCAGGCCGCAATCGCGAGGAACTCGGGTTCGCCCACCAGCACTTGCAGATCCAATTCTTGCCAGTGCAAGCCCTGGGCATCCACCAACGATCGATTGAAATAAGCGGGCGCACCATCCGGTTTGGGCCCGAACCCGCTGAACATCGCCGCGCTGCGCAAGCCCAGCAGGCGATCGATCCAGAGAACGGCGTTCACACCCAGTGCGGTGTGCAGGCTGACCAGACGCGATTCCGAGGTGATGCGGTCGCCTTGCACCCCGTCCATAACGCCTGAAGAGATGGGGGCAGCGGAGCCCACCAGCGCAGCCAGGTCGATCACGCCGTGCAGACCACCCCTGAGGCTGGCCACACCCACGAACCAAGGCTTGGTGTACGGGACGCGCTGCACCGAAGACCAGGGGAAAATTTCACCCGACTGCACCAGCGGCAACAAGTACCGGTTGCCATGGGATTCCACCGCCAACCAAGCCGCTGTCACGGCTTCCGTTTTGGCGACACTCAGTCGCTGGGCCAAACGTTCCTGCAGATCCCTCAGTGATTGTCGTTTGGCCATGCTGGGTG
>LNFM01006742.1_pt1 | contig 18654 bp, 14 predicted proteins | sample 596031 | NCBI WGS metagenome assembly LNFM01 (sample SAMN04254537, study PRJNA301005) | activated carbon metagenome | isolation source: dual media filters at the Ann Arbor, Michigan drinking water treatment plant | place: USA: Ann Arbor | reverse complement strand
CGATACCGGCGATATTGGGACAACTATTCCTCCAGCAAAGGCTGCTCCGGATCATCTTCGAGGCTGATGTGTTCCAGTCGCCACTGCTTGAACAGAAGCGAGTCGCCATACGGCATAGCTTGATCTGACATGACATCGCAGTATTCCAGTCGGATGTTGTGCCATGATTTGTCGTCGCTTTGAAATGCGCTCTCAAAAGATTTTTCAATTTGTTCGGCGGCGCTTTGCGCTGCCGCCTCGGCATCTGGTTCATTCTGGCTTGTGTCATACAGGAGATAAATACCAAGGCGATAAAAGTCATCTGGGCCATTGCGCTGCGTATCTTCGCCACCATCAACATCGAAAAACACTGCAATCACATGCTTTCCAGCAGCGTTGAGCGCTTTTTCAATTCGGCGTGGCAACTTGGCCTCTTTTAATCGTCGCTCGAATTCGTCTGGAAACGCTGCGCGCCGGTATCGCGCCGCGAGCCATCGCTGCAGAATGGATAGGCCCTGCGCATCCAGGCGAATGTCCGCCCTTGGATCGAACGGTGCGAGGTCGTCTTTCAGGACGGAGGATTTGTGGGCCGCGGACAACTCGACAGCCATCAACCCTTGTGGACCTTGGAATTCGATCTGCAATCGACGAGCCGACTTGGCGTGGCTGTCTGCTTTGATTGCGTCAACGATGCGTCCAGTCACAAGTTCTACGAGCGGTTCCCTGTCGGGGTCTGCCGCCAAGTCGCAGTCGTGCGAAATTACGACGACGAAGGTGCGTTCCGGCGACTCGGGATGAGATAGTTCAAGAGCCTCGGTGGCATCATCAGGGAGTACGGACCCCTGGCGCCAGTGAGTTTCACGTGACCATTCACCCATGCTGCCTGATCACGAGCGCTCATTGAGCATCGGTACACCATAGTCATCGTGCGGCACATTCGCTTTTTCTCTGCCCGCCAGACGCAATGCCAATTGCTCCCGTTGCTTCGCTTCGCGGACAAGTGTCTGCGCCAGGACCTGTGCAGCACTGGTAGCCGAACCACCCTCGCGTACCACGTCAAGCAAGGACTTGCTTCCAGCAATCTTGCGGCGAAGTATCTGGGACGATCCGACTATCCCTGTTGCCGCGAGCGCATCGGCGGCTTTGGCAAGGTCATCGAGCTTTGCCGCATTCTCTTGCGCAAGTGGCTTCCCAGCCTGCCAGTCGTAAACGGCTTGTCGTGACACGCCAAACAAATTGGCCAATTCAGTAATTGTGGGTTTAAGAATTCCCCGAATACGGGCCAAATTCTCTGCCGAGGTGCGAACGACGTCAGCTTGCGCGGCGATGTCCACCTCACCAGGTACATTCTCGAATTGTATGAATCTGTACCCATGGTCGCTACGCTTGGCCAAATAGTCGGCTGTCGTGTATCCGCCGGTCCCTGCAAGGAGTGCGCACACCAAATACGGCGCGTAAGCCGTCATGCCTCTACTTTCGCTAGTGATCGTACCAGCGAGTGTCGTTTTGCTGACCAGAGAGCTACTTGATTGCACAGTTGCGTACATACGGGCTCCTAATCACTTCCAAGAATTAAGTGCGTGCGTGGTGACGGTAGCCTCAAACACCTTAACTATTTCGTCATGCAGCGCGTGCAATTTTCCCTTCAGTGAATCTAGGTCAAATTTTTCTCTTGCCTCGAACGACCCGTCGGTGTCAATGATGGCGTAAACACCACTAACTTTTTTGAAGCGTTCCGCGAGCTCCAGGCCAATCGGCTGCAAATCTGGCGGGAACCCTAACTGAGGTACCTGACTATTTTGGATAATCGTTCGCGACAATACATTGCCTACCGGCGTGCGAATTTGTGTTTCAGAAAAAGTGTGCAATACGCTGGCGTCATCGCCCAGTCGGCTCCCGAGACCCATTACTTCAGGGACAAGATATTTTGGCAGGTCTTTTTCCCCGCCCGCTGGTACCACAGCGTCTAGATATCGAATTCCAACACGTTCTGAAAAGCCAAACGACACGGCTTTGTGGGCGATTTCCAACCCCATTAAAAATGCGCCGGAAAAGGTCGCGAAAGTGTCGTAATCCGTCGACTGAAATGACAATGAATTTTGATCGAGAATGAACCCGCGCGTGCGCTCCATGTTTGAAAACGTGAATCGCTCAAAACGCAATTGCTGCGGTTGATCCTGCTTGGTGTCGACGGCGGCCGACGCGACGCTGCCAAGGTTTAGCACGACGGCCATGGCCCTCTGAAAATCCGGATAGCCAGCTTTACGCATGCTTTCCTGGATACCAGGAATGTAGCTTTCGAGGCTCAGAACGGGGTTATGCCTTACCTGGGCGAGGGTGAAATACACAGGCGCGTTGGTCATTTTTGTGCCCACACGTCCTCCTTGCTTGACAGCGGACTTGACACTTTACACTTTGCTTGACACACTTGCAAGTGTCAGTATTCCCCAAAAGGGTGCTCGCGGCAAAAGAATTTGGATCTCGCGGACTTAAAGCGGGTTTTGCAACCCAACACCGGAGGTTTGGCCAATAACATGAATTTTTGGAGGTCACATGGCAAATGTAGGTGACCTCTGGGATTCCAAGCGGAATCTACGGACCTGTGGTTATCCACAGACGAGAGAAACGCCCTAGGCGGATGGGCCGCCCGGGCGTGTAAAAAGGCTGGTTACCCAACCTAAATGGAACGTCGAATGTATCAGACGCCAAAGATCTGAGCAACGACGAGGCGATTTGGTCACCGGCTGTTCTCTCGAAACCTTGATGTGAAAGGAATCGATATGACGTCCAAGCAAACGACGACCTACAAGGTCGGCCGCGACGCGCGTGATGGCCGGTTCGAAACTGTTGAGAAGGCCCGCAGGGATCCGTCTCACCACGTTGTCGAAACGATCAAGCGACCTGCTCCGCCGCCGCAGAAGAAGGGCAAGTAGTACGCAGCAAAATCCGGGGCCTCTATCCAAGGGGTCCCGGCTTTACGATTCGGTAACGGTCTTAGGCGATGGTTTCCGAAAGAGAATCGAACTGAGATTTGAGGCGCTCGTCATGATTCCCAGTTCAAGACGCCGCAGGATAAGCAAGAATCTTGACGCTGGAACGCCCATTGGCGAAGGCTATATAGGGCAATATTTACTGCGCAGTAAATTTGCCTGATTCGAAGAATTTCTACACCCAAGAATCTCTGGCCGATCATACAAATCATCGGATGAATTGCTGAATTTGCCGAGGATTTATATCTCATTGGTCCGGGGCGCTTTGTATCGCATATCGACAGTCCTGTTGTTGCAACGACATTTCGTTGGCTTTCGTCTGAACTTAGCACGTCCATCCAGACGTTTCGCGGTGGAGTCCCGGAAGAACTTAGCCACCGATTACCAAGATGCTTACCTCTTGGGCCATCCATGTCGGCAACCGTCCGCGCGCTGCCGCGATCTCTTCAAGTTCGGTCGGTGGTAATTTGCTACGCAACGTCCCAATCGCTTCGCCGGCCTTTCCCGGCCCCAACCACGCCAGCGCCCGCACCACATCGCCAGCAACACGGCCGGGGAGGATCAGTTGCCAGGTCGGTGCGTGCCTGAACTCGACGGTCTGTGCTCCTAGCTTCAGGCGACGGCTCCGGCCGGATGTCAGGTAGACAGCCCGCATGGGTACCTGCGTAGTGAGGCCGAGTGCGTTGGCGGCTGCCGCGCCATGGGACACGATTGTTTCACCGCGCTGGGTTGCCAAGCCTTGGATCATCTTCACGACGGAAGGCGCGCGCGTGCCGTAGCGGCTCTCGACAGGCTGGACGTAGATGCCGCGACCTGCTCGAAGCAGATTGCCGCGTCGAGCGAGGCGCGATAGCGCTTGATCCACGGCCGCTCGACTACCCAAGTGCAACAGTTCCTTGCTGACCAAGGGGGTGCCCTCTGGTAACCCGGCAGCGTGCTCCAGGACTTGCTTGGTCAGGGTCTGCATGGCTGGCCTCCAAAACTGTCAGAAATATACGTAAGCTTCTGACAAGAGGCAAGTTCCCCGAAGCGGGTGGCTTACGGGCAGGGTTGCATTGATATTACGAATAGTCGTAAGATACGATAACTCGTAACATACGGATCTTCGTAATATGGTTCGCGGAGAGGTAAATCAACAGCGTTTGACGCTCCTTGCTTCGATCCTCCTGTGGGAGGGGCGGCTCAATAACGCGCGACTGCGCGAGATCTTCGACTTGAGCAGCGTGCGGGCGAGTGAGTGGATCAGGGAGTTCCGCGAGACGTGCCCGGGCTGGACCGAATGGAATAGCAAGACGCGCAGCTACCACGCCACGATGAAGGCGTATCGCTCCGATGGGAGCGGCGAGCAGCGCAAGCAAAGCGATGCGACATCACTCTCGCAATACCTCGGGCTCGTCGGCATCCCGCATTCCGTCACCGAACCGTCCCAGAGTCGGGCCATTTGGGCTGCTTTTCCGGACCTCTCCGTTCCTTCCCCGAGAACATTCGCGCTCGTTTCAGAGGCAATCCGGGAGCGACAGACGCTGCAAATCATCTATCGCTCGATGCGCGAGCCGACTCCGCATCAGCGGGTCATCGCGCCGCATAGCCTGATACGGGCGGGCCGACGCTGGCACCTACGTGCGTTCTCCTCGACGAATCAAGATTTCCGGGATTACGCGCTGGGTCGCGTCGAAAAGGTGGAGCGACTTGATTCGCCGGCTGAGCGGACCGAGAAGGACGATCGGGCCTGGATGACGAAGGTGCCGGTCCGTCTGGTGGCGCACCCAGACCTGACCCCGGAGCAGGAAGCACTGATCCGATTTGAATACTTCAACAACACCGCGGCAAGGGTGGACACCTGTCGAGGTGCGCTGGTCAGTTACTTCATTCAGGACGTCAGGGCGGCCATTGATCCGGCGAAGCAGCGGCCTCCGGATTTCCAGATGGCTGTGGCCAATATCGAGGAGGTTCGCCCATGGCTGTTTCCGAGTTGAAACTCGCACAGTTAGATGCTGTTCATCGCACCGCGGCCCGGTTGCTGTTCGAGCGGCTTCCGGATCGATTGTTCGCGCCTTTGGCGTCGCCTAACCGACACCAATATTGGGCGCTGCTATGCCGACTGCATGCCAAGCGATTCGGTCCGGATGCGCCGTTGCCGCCAAGTCACGGGTTCGTGCTTCGCGAAGTCATGCAGGACATCGAGGACGAACTGGTCACGCAAGATGCCTGGGAAAACGAGGACGGCAATACGCCAGAGACGCCACTCGCCATTCGGGCGAATGCGGTGTTCAACCGGCTCGTTGACAGCGGCTGGCTCCGGCAGGAGCGTCACGGCGTTGAACGGCGGCTGACGATGCGGCCGACGGTGAGTCAGTTCCTCACGCTCCTTGTCTCCTTCGCCGAGACCGGGCCGGTATTCGTATCAGGAAAGATCAGATCGATCGAATTGAACATCCAGCAGGTCTTGGAAGGGCGAGCAGACGGTGACACGCTAGCCGAAACCGCGGAACAGGCACGCAATCTCCTAGAGCACGTGAGAAACACGGGCACGAACATCCGCGACATCATGGAATCGCTAGGCGAGGACGTGACGACGGCTCAGTATGTCCAGAGATTCTTCGGCGACTACATCGAGAAGGTTTTCATCGGTGACTATCGGGAACTGCGTACAAGGGAACATCCGCTGTCGCGCAGGCCGCAGATTCTGCGCATCGTCGAAGAGTTACACGCGTCAGAAGAGCAGCGCGCCCGGTTGATTGCCTGGTATGAATCGAAGCGAAGCCCGGGTAACCGCGCGCGCGCGGAACAACTGTTCGAGAAAGATATTCAGCGTCTTTTCGATTTGCGGCGCATCGATGAGTTTCTCGATCGCCTCGATGAGGAGATTCGCCGCGCCAACCGCAGGGCACTTGCGTTCCTAGACTATCGATTGCGTTCCCTTCGCCCCGTCGATCATCTGGTCAGCAAAGCCATCGCCGCGGCGACCGGAAACAGGACGCTCATACTCGGCGATCCGTTTCCATCCGGCGATATGGTGAGCGGTGAGCACCTTGCCGAACCGCGCAAAGGCAAGGAACCCTCGGTTCCTTCGAATTTGCGACGACAGATTCCTTCCGAATCCCAACTGGCTCGATCACGTCTCATGCTGCGTGCCAGAGACGCGCGCTCGGTCACGCCGCCATTACTGACGGCCTATGTTCTGGCACAACTGAACGGTGCGCGACGGATCGACAGCGAAGACCTGAGTCCGCAGTCGTTGACGGACGTTCGCTGCCTGCAGTCGCTGTCGACGGTAGGGCTGGCGATGAGCGCGAACAGCCGACGCTTGTACCTCTCGGCAATGACTCTCGCCAGAGGCTTTCGGGTGGATATGCGCGAGGAACCGGAGGCGCAGAGTGCCTGGATTTCAGGACGGCCCTTTGTCGTGGAGTTGCGTCAGCCCGCAGACGCTGCAGCAAAGGAGACACGCAAATGAGCCAGTTCTGGGAAGACATTGCCGAGCGATCCATGGGGCAACACACCCCGCAGGAACTCGAAGCCACCGCGTACCGCCTCGTAACCGAGCAGGTCCTGTACTACGCCGATCGCCACAGCAAGACGGCCTACTGGATGGTCGATCGCTACGAGCGGGAATTCAAGCGTGCACTGGAGCCACTGGGTGTCAGTGTCGAAGTGAATCGGCAAAAGCGTTACGTCTATGCCTTGCCCCGGCACCCCAAGGCCGGCACCGCTTCCGCAGCGCAAACCCTGCTGGCGCTGGTGCTGCGGGCGATCTACGACGAGTCCGCGCGGATCGGGCAGTTCACCGACGACGGAGACGTTGTCTGCGACTTGGTGGAACTCGACGAGAAGTACCGCCTGATGACCGGTCGTGAGTTGCCCACGAAGGGCGAGCTCGAAGCATTGTTGCGGACCATGAAGCGCTGGGGGATCGCGAAGCGATCGGATGAACATGTTTCGGAGGCCATCGGCGAGTTGACTTCGACTCAGCCTTATGCGGTGCTCATTCGTCCTGCAATTGTCGATGTTCTGGGCGAAACCGCCTTGCAACGCCTGGCGGAGTGGCGAGCGGTGTCTTCTACTCATGCCGACACCGGAGAACCGGCGCTCGATGACGCGTCGATCGAAAGCGAAGACGGGAGGACCACATGAAGTATCTCGAGCATATCCGGGTCGTCCAATTCTTCCTCTTCGAAAGCCAGGATATCCGGCTTAGCGATATCACCGGAGTCTTTGGTCCGAACGGGAGTGGGAAAAGCTCGTTATTGGATGCGGTGCAGATCGCCATGCTGGGTGCGAACAGCAGGCATGTGGCACTGAATGCGCAAGCGGATGAACAGGCCACCACCCGATCCCTTCGCGCGTACTGCCTTGGCCAGTATGGTGAAAGCGTTGAGCATCGGGCGCGGGAGCACGCCACCACGTACATCACGCTGGTTTGGCGGGATGCCCGAACGAATGAGCCGTTGTCCATGGGTGTTTGCCTGCAAGCATCCGCCGACCGGGAGGGCCACGATGTCCTCGGGCGCTATATCCTTCCCAAGATCGAACTCTCGCTGGGCGACCATCTCGAAACGGTCGATGGGGTCGAGCGCCCCCGTGACTGGAGCACATTCCGGCACCAGCTGATCGAGCGTGCTCGCGTTTCTGGCGAGGATCCGCTCTTCAACGATTCGCAGCGCTACATTCAGGCAGCACTCCTGGCACTACGCGGGAGCGATAGCACGCCGCATGCCGAGGCCTTTGTTCGGGCGTTCCGATTCGCACTTCGCATGCGGTTCGACAAATCGGTCGATCAGATCGTGCGAAACGACGTGCTTGAATCGCGTCCCACGAACGTCAAAAAGTTCCGCGAAGTGACGGATTCGTTCCGCAGGCTGGCGGAACTGGTTGCGCAGATCGAAGCAAAGATTGCGGATGGCCGCAGTGTGGCGGCGGAGTTCGAAAAGGCAGCCACCGAAGCACGTCGTGCGCAAACGTGGACCACAATTGCGAAGATGGTGACGGTGGAGGCGAATCGCGTCTCCCTGGAGAACGCACAGGCCTCCAAGCTCAGTGCTCAGGAGACTCTGGCCAAGAGAACTGCCGAGCTTCAGATGTTCGAGTCGGACCTCGCGCATGCGAATGCGGAAGCGATCCGATTCAGACGGGCTCGCGAGGCACATGTCGCACACAAGGACTACGGCGCGCTGCAAACCGAAATTCAGTCGGCACGCCAGACCAGCCAGGATAAAGGCCGGGAACTTCGTGCCACGCTGGGCCTGATTCGGCGAACGCTCGCCGACGCAGCGGGCTCGCCGTTACTGGAGACGCAGTCAACCGAGCTTGGGGCCGCTGCCGAGGCTGTCGATGCGCTCGTTTCAAGGCTGGACAACATCAATGCGGGCGACATCCAGTCGAACCTCAAACGCCCTCTTGAAGTCGCCGCAAAGGCGGTATCGGAGGTGTTCAGCCAAGGCAATGCCATTGAACGGCGTCACGCAGAGGTGACTGGCGCATTGAAGGATGCCGAGTCGGCCATGGCGCGGATCCGCGAGGGCCGCGCGCCTTTGGAGCAGACAGTACAGCGACTACTGACCGAACTGCGAGACCGCGGCCTCAATCCCGTTCCAGTTTGCGATCTTGTCCAAATATCCGATGCCACCTGGCAACCTGCCATCGAAGCCTATCTCGGGCGTCATATTGACGCGTTGCTGGTGCCAGAGCACGAGGAGCGCGAAGCATTCCAGATCTACCGGGGGCTGACCGGACCCCGTGCGGTGTACGGCGCCAAGATCGCGATGGAGAGCCGGCAGCTTGTTGGCAAGACACCGGAAGCGGGATCGGTGGCCGAATTGATTACCGGGGATTCTCCTGCGGCGACGGCGTACCTGCGGCGACAGTTCGGGGATTTGCGGCGTGCGACGACCGACAGCGAAGCGCTCGCGCAGGGGAAACGCACGCTAACTCAGGACGGAATGCTCGTTTCTACGGGAGAAGTCGAACGGCTTCGCCTCGTGCGCCCGGAGGCCTTCCGGATTGGCGCCGGCGGCTCCGGTCAACGAGATGCGCTCCATCGCGAAATCGAGGGACACAAAGCCGAACTGGCTCGTCTGGAGCGCGATCGTACTTCGGTGAAGCAACTGCTATCCGCATTGCGTCAGATCGCCAGTGAAGAGATCGTCATCCAGCATTTGCTGGGACTGCTCGCGGACCAGCGCAAGTCCATCGACGATGCGGATGCGAAGGCCAGGCAGTTACAAGGCATGGCAGACCCGGAATATGTCGGCTTGGGCGATCAAGAGCGTCAATGCCTCGATCGTGCCCGGTCTCTGGAGCCGCAAATTGCCACGCTGAACAAGGCTGTGGGCGCGGCCGAAAAGGAACTCGAAGCTAAGGATCGTTCCGAGCTAGATGCTCAAGCCAAGCTCACGCGGTCCGAGACAGAATCCGCCGAAGCTCGTTCGCATCCGGAGTATGACCATGACTTCTGGATGCGGCAGTGGGATCCTCTGCTCGAACGATTTGGTGAACGGCATGTCGAGATGGCCGATCACTGCAGCACTCAGAACGAGAGCGCCTTAAGAAGGATGAATGCAGCAATCAGCAAAGGGATGGGTGAGTTTGGGACGTTCCTCGCGAACTACCGGGAGCAGGCTGCGATTGAGGTGACTGGCGATTGGCGAAGCGCCAGTCAATGGCTGGCCGATCTTCTCAAGCGGCTGGATCGCACAGAACTGGCGAATTACAAGGCCGACATGGATGCGGCCTACCGGACGTCTCAGGAAACCTTCCGGAATGACGTTGCGATCGCTTTGAGCAATAACCTGGATTGGCTCGAAGAGACGATGGAACGCCTCAATGCCGTGCTGAGAACGTGCCCGGCGTTTTCCAATGGCGAACGGTATCGCTTCCGGCGCGTGATTCGTCCGCAGCTCGATTCACTGTTGAAGTTCGTGAAGGACGTTGCGTCGCATGGACCCACGGTCGACTTATTGGGCGGGCCAGGTGAGATTCCTGAAGCCTTTCGCCAACTCATCGAGGACAAGATCGCGCCGGGAGCCGCCGGCGTGCGCAGTCCGCTGGATGATTACCGGGAGTTCTTCGAGTTCGACATCGAGATTCTGCGGGAGGACCCGATTTCCAAGAGTTCCAAGGTTGTCGGGCATCTCAGCAAACGTCTGGGTCCGGGCTCGGGTGGGGAGCATCGAGCCCCGTTATATGTCATTGCGGGGGCGGCGCTGGCTTCTGCCTATCGCCTCGACCGCGGCAAGAAGGACGGCCTACGCCTCATGCTGCTGGACGAGGCCTTCAACAAGATGGACATGACCAACATCATCGCCACCATGCGCTATCTGGAAGAACTGGGGCTGCAGGTCTTCATGGCCAGCCCGGGCGAAAATCTGGGCACCCTAACCGCATTTCTTCATCGTTACTACGACATCCTGCGAGACGCCGATAACAACGCCATCTTTCTGGAGGGCCATGACGTATCGCAGCAGGTTCGTGAGCAGTTCAGGGAGGATCTTCCGGAGTTCAATCCGTCGCTGGTCGATCAGGAAATTGCCGCAGCGCGGTCCGGGCGTAGTAACGCCGTGATGCAGGGAGCAGGTGCTTAAGGCATGGATGCCCTGGCCCGATCCTGTCTTGAGCGGTTGCTCGCGTCCGGCGAGAAACTGGCGGCGGGACGCCGTTCACGCGCCGCCTCCTTGACGAAGGGCGACCTCGTCGAATACAGGCGGCTTAATTCACTCGATCGCAAGGAATCTTTCGAATCGACGATGACGGCCGCGCGCGTCGAGGGCGCGGTCGAGCTCGTTTGGGACGGTGGAGTTACCCAAACCGGATTCATTGAGCGAATCAATCTCGCGGACGTCAGGCAGCTTGGCAATTTCCTCGGGCTTAAGCTTGCGCAGGACAAGGTCGCGGAAGCGCAAGAGCAGCTGGCGACGATTGCAACCAGCTTTCCGGTCGTCCATGAAGTGTTACGGCGCTGGACTGAACTGCGAAAGACACGAGGACTTGGTCCGGAAAGCGTTGAGGACTGGAAATCCGCGGCCCGAACGATCGAGTTTTGCCAGTCATTCTCGGTTGACCAGCCGTTGTCCCTGCCCATTCGCGAGGCCAGTGCAAGGCTCTTCAATGACAGCAAGCGCATCGAAAAGCTGACAGTTCCCCTGGATATTCTGCTGGCCAATTCCATTGAAGGGGAGGCGCGCGAAGGCCCCTCGGTTTGGCAAGAGCTCGGCCTCTTTCGCGAAGAACACCCGGTGCTGCTTGCCGGCAACGTTGTCGCCGAACGCGAGGGCGTCACCGCGCGCTTGGACACACCTTATATGGGATTGCCGGCAGGTACGCTGAGGCGCCTGATGAGTGTCCCGAAAATGGTTCTGACGATAGAAAACCTGACGACGTTCCACAGCGAAGCGAGAAGGCGTTCGAATGAAGAACTGCTGTTGATCTACACGGCGGGTATGCCATCGCCGGCATGGCGGGCGATGTACATCCGCATCCTGGCTGCGTTGCCCTCGGACGTGCCGGTCTATCACTGGGGGGACATTGATGAAGGTGGATTTCGAATAGCAGCGACGCTCTCGCAGGATTCGCGCACGGTTGGACACATTCTCCAGCCCTGGTCCATGCGTCCCGAGGACGTTCCACAGCAGCTGCGCCGAAAGGCATCGCGGCAGACACTTGAACGAATGCAACACTTCGCAACCTACGCGGGCTGGCATGATTTGGCGCGAGAAATTGAATTGGCGGGATTTACCGTTGAGCAGGAAGGGCTCACGTCGTGAGGGTTCTACAGACATCGCTTTCGCTAGAAGCACGACGGCAGAATTTTTACTTGTATATCTGGCTGCTCCCCCTTCGTTTGATGGCGTGTGCCGTCGAGTAACAGATCGGGAACATCGACTCAATCATGCTTCCACAACAGACCATTGAACTAGCAATTGATCTCCGGACAGATCGAAGAATCGAGGCGGGGACACTGCTTGAGATGTCCGAGGAGGAATTCTCCGCCTTGCGTAGGCAGGTAATGAAGAATCGTGTGGACCGCGAAAAAGGGGCGGTTCCACCTATTCTGGTTTGCGGCATATGTCGCAAACCGCTGTATCTCTCGCGCTTCATTCGCGAAGTGGGAAATCGCTGGTTCGAACACGATGGCTCATCGCCAGAGTGTCCATGGTATGCGTACAACAAGTTGTCACCCGACCAGCGGCGGGCGTTGATATATCGTGGCCAGCAGGAAGGGGAACGCCATCGGAGCATCAAGAACTTCGTGGCGGACTTCCTGGAGAGGGAGGTTGGCGCTTCCAACGTCGAACGCGAACTGGTGACCTTTGGACAGGTTCTTAAAGGCGAGTGGAAGCGACCGGATGTGCAGTTCGTGTGGAAGGGCATGCGTATCGTCTTCGAGATACAGCTGTCCTACACGTTTCTTTCTGAAGTCATAAAGCGAGACGAGTTCTATCGCAGGGAAGGAATATTCATCATCTGGCTCTTTGATGCGCTCGATCTTCGCAAATCCACTGTCCGAGACGAGGCATTCTTCAATCGGCGTAACCTCTTCGTAATGGATCAGGTCGCTATGGACGAATCTCGCCGGGTGGGTCGTTTGATGTTGACTGGCGTATTTCAAGAGCCGACGCTGTCCGAAAATGGCATCGAGGAACAATGGCGATCAAGACTTGTTTCCCTCGATGACATTCGATACCCGACGACCAATTTTCGGCCGTATTTCTTCGACTACGAGGAAGCGAAGCGGGCGCTTGAGCTGCAGCGCGAGGCGGCGGAACGTCGGCGTATCGAGGATGAGCGGCAAGCAATTATCCTGGAGGCAGAACGCAGGCGCCATATTGAGCAAGCGGCATGGCAGAACATGGTCTCGCGCTATCTCAATGCGGCAATTGCCTATTACGATTCCGATTACGAGGAAAGCCGACGCACAGCCATTTTGCATATAGCCGAAGAGATGTATGACTGTGGTCTATGGCATCGCGGCTTTGAATGCCTATCCGACGAGAGCTTCTTCGGTTGGCATCGCGTATTGCCTGTTCTTCTGTCGATGAAACTGGATCGTCCTGTCGGCTACAGCAAATACCACAGCGCCTATCAGGTTCTCGAAGCTGCTGTCAGGCAGACTTATGCGGGCAAGACCAACGCGTATGCCGTTCCCTACTTATGGGCATCGTACATCTACAAGATCACCTTGAACCAGAAGCAAAAGCAGTGGCGAGAACGCCTGGCTCAGGACATCAAGCGTGTGGTTGAAGCCGGAGAGAAGCGATATCTGCGTCAAACTTGCTACGACGAGGCAATCGGTTTGCTTTTCCCTGAATTGGAGGAAAAGTTGTGTTCGCCATTTGCCACCCAGATGTACATTGCGCATCAATCGGAAGGGCGCGATCGAACGATGCGTGAGGGTAGTTCCGCCTGATTCATTGCACAGGGAGCCGTGCGGGACAGAGCAGGACGACTAGAAAAGGTTATAGGGATGGAAAGATTGCTTGATTCTTTGTGTGACGTGCGAAATGAGGCAACCCTTGCGCGCTGTCAACGCATGACTGCGGGACTATCCCTATGAGCATTACCCTTCGTGAGTTCGCATGGAGATCATGGCTTGCTGGCGGGAATGCCGTCGCCTTTGATGCGGACACACATGCGACACTCCGGGCGGAAGCCGGAGCGAAGGCGCTAATCGAAGAGGAGGCAGGGCTGCGATTTGCCGATATCGGGATGCTCATATCGGAGGCTTCAGCGTTTGTCGTGGAGCACGAGGGGCAAATACTCTCAAGTTCGGGGGAAAAGTGCTTCCGTCGTCTAAATGAGCTCTGGATTCAGGACAAAGTGGACGGTGCTTCGCTACCCGGCGTGGTGCTGATTCGCTTGCACAATGAGCGGCTACTCGACGCCTACGCGTTCGCGAGGGAAGCCGTCATGTCCGGCATGAAATCATACGAAGTCACGCGGACATTGGAAGATGCGGTCGGTTCATTCACACATGCAAGCGCCAGTTCCATTTTGAGCTACTTTGGAGGCGACTATGGCCCGCAACGCCATTTTTCGGCGGCTTCTCTACTCGATCCCGTTGCCGCCTGGTTGTCGCGGCACATCGAAGTCGCGCAGGAGATAAAGCAATTACACGAAACAGCCCCGAGGGAACAGAGTTGGGGAATTTATGCCTGCGCCCTTCACGTAACGTTAAATTCGGATTTTGCAGGCTCGTGGGCGCAGATCATTCAGAAGGCGGGGTCTCCTGAGCCCTTTATCAGCGGTCCGGCGCTTCACGTCATGGGGACCTTGGATTTCAAGGATCCTGAAAAAGCAGTGGCGTCTGCAGACACACTTCGAATTTGCACCGGAATCGTGAGAACGCCGGGACATGCCTTGCTTGGACAAGCCGTGTCAGTTCTCGGACACATGATCGGAACGCACGAGAGGCAAGTCGTCCTCTTGCTTGAGGAGGCCGGGCGAACGACCGATATGGCTGCATTGTCAGGCATTACGCACATCTTGATGCGCGATGCGCGCGATTCCTGGCGAGAGCCCTGGTTCTGGTCTCTTGCATTCTATTTGACACATGTACCTCCGGACCAGAAGGACACTTTGTCAATGGTCGATGTCATGGTGAGCGGATGGCTGAAGGATCATGAACGAGCGCACCGTGCGGTGGAATTCCTCTATTCGTGGATGTCTCGGCAATCCAGGGAGGCACTTGTTCTGGCCGGCCTGGAGGTGTTGTTTGATTCTGCCGTCGTGGAGCTCTCAAGAAGGCCAGCAATCCTAAGCAGACTGATTACAGCGTGGCTACTGGACGAGGACAGGCGCTACCCGCATGCAGTGCAAAAAATAATCTCGCACCTTACTGTGGCGGGCATGCATGATTTTCCGCTCGCCGCGGAGCTTCTTGACCCACTCAACGAGGAAGAGCTTCGTTTTCTCGTTCGTCGCATCATCGGGTATCTGCTGACGGAAGATGTATTGCTAACGGTCGCGTTCTCTATGGTGCGCACCAAGGATGCAAAGACTCGTACGTTTGGGTTCGTTGCCACCGTGTTGCGCGACTACGTGGGGCGGGATTATCCGGATGCGACCCTTCGGTTTCTCAAGAAGGTGCAGGCATCTAAGGAAGAGGGCGACGAGGTTTGTGCGCTCTGCGCCTCGGTGGCGAGCGACCTCGAAGCGATCTTGGGAGAGATCGAAGCCTTGCCAAACCTGCGAGAGTTCCATCCTCCCATAGACAAGGTCAACCGCTTTCGGAAGGAGCGGCATCGCCAGATGAATGACGCGATGGAAGAGGCCAGCAAGAACTCAATCTGGCGTCAGATCGCAACCCAGATTCCACTGAAAGCCGGTATTCGAACCTTTCATAGTCGGGAAGGACAGTACAGCGCTCCGATGGAGTTGAAGCCAATGTCGCATTCGATAGCACTCCCGCTTAGCGCGGTTTCTGACCCGATGGGGGTGGAACGGGAACGGCTTCAGTTTCGCAGTGGACGAAAGCCTGGCACATGAGGATCATTCTCCGCGAATATCTCGGCATGCTGCGCGAGTCTGGCGAGTTCGATGCTCTCCTGCCGGATCTCTTGCGGGAGATGCAGTTCGTGCCATTGAGTACCCCCCAGCAGGGCGTACGGCAGGCCGGGGTAGATCTCGCGGCCGTCGGAAATGACGCAGACGGGCGGCGCAGTCTCTGGTTGTTTGTTCTCAAACGCGGTGATCTGGGCCGAAAAGACTGGGACACGCTCCCGCAGTCTATTCATCCGTCACTGAACGAGATTCAGGATGTTTATCTGCGCAATAACGTTGCACCCGAGCACAAAGATCTGCCAGTGCGGATTGTGGTGGCTACTACGGGTGACTTCAAACAGGAAATTCAGCAAAACCTTGTCGGATACGCCGATCGGATCAAGCGCGACGGTCTTGATTTGGAGACTTGGAATGGCGATCGGGTCGCCGAGCTCATGGAGCAGTACCTTCTCACCGAGAATGTACTGCCAGGCAGCGCGCGTTCCCAGCTCCGGCGCGCCCTCGCGCTGGTTGGGGAGCCTGAGTACGACCTGCAGCATTATCACGAACTACTGAAAGAACTGTTGGATTGGGCGCCAGCAAATCCCGCTGGTGTCGCAAAGCAGGGGCGAGCGCGGGTCCGTTCGCTTGCTACCGTTCACCTAGCACTCGGCATCCTGTGCAGATGGGCTTCCGCGGACGGCAATTTGCGCAATGCGTTACTTGCGTCAGAGCGGACCGTGCTTTGGGCATGGGATGCGGTGCGCAAGGCAGAGGCTGCCGAGGACAAGGATCTATTTGATGCCTATGTCCGCCTCGTGCACACCTACCTCGAAGTCAGCATTGAGTATTTCAATAAGGTACAGGGGCACCTATTCGTCAAGAACGCCATCGCGCGGTATTACCGCGAGTCGCCGCTCCTCACCGAACGAGTTTTCGAGGAAGTCGGTAATGTTGGCAGCATAGGTCTGTCGCACTTTCTTTTCGGCGTGGTTACGAAGGACAAGCAATTGCTGGACGGAGCGAACGCATTGGCGGAGTCGCTGAACGCCCTTGTAGAGACTCATCCAATATCGGGATCGCCCTGCTACGACAACCAGTGTATCGACATCTCGCTCGCATTACTCCTGCTTTGCTTTACGGAACGTCGGGAGGTCGCGAAGAGCTGGCTTAACCAGCTCGCCAGTCGACTGATTTATGCATACAGGATCGGGAAGTGGTTCCCGATCGCGACTGACTCCTTCGACGATCTGGTCGCATTCGAGATAGAGCGGAATGAAGTCGATCTGCAGAAGCTGAAGGAGATGTCGTGGATGATTCCGACCGTGGCTCAGTGGTGCGCAGTGCTGGGTGTTGATGAGGCCTATGCTGGAATTGCGGGGCTGAAGAGTGAAGTAATGAAGGGTACATGCTTTCAGCTCTGGTATCCGGACATGCACACTGACAACATAAGATACGATCGTCCGGCGTTCCTGGAGAGCGGTATGTCAGACGCGCCGCTTGATCTTCCGGCAACCGCTGAAGAGATGCGGGAACAGATCAGGCGTACACGTGCGGATTCGCCCGTGAAGGATCAGGTGGTCACCAGCGCAGCAAAGGCGGGGCTCCCATTCGTCGAATTTATTTCGTGCCGGCATTTCCGAATTCCTGTTGACCCTGCGTATTGGCAGCGCATTCTGACTGAAGCCACTCCAGATATTCCTTCGCCACCGGTGTCAGCATCGTGACGATTTCGACGACCAGCGCTTATCATGCTGCCCAAGAGCGCGATTTCGCGACGCTCCTTAGCCTTTTCATTCAGCTTGTGGACTCTCAGACAGGCAGAAAAATTCCTGCGGGAGACGAGTGGCTCAACGATGCGCAGGTATTGGCGACAAAACTTTTCCAGCATCTTGTTTCCATGCAATCGCTCGCGAACGGCGCCACGGTAGCTCACAAGGGAGCGCCATCGATATTCTTTATCGACCATGCCTCGGTGAAAGTCGTTGCGCGGGCCGCGCTGGAGACCTATCTTGTTTTCTTTTATTTATACGGCTCGTCAGATCTCTCCTTGTGCGAGTTTCGGCACAAGGCATGGAAGCTTGGTGGCTTGGCAGACCGCCAGAAGTTCGACATTTTCATGCAAGAGCATCGCGACATCCTGTTGCGCGAGCGGGCGTCAATCGAAAGGCTCGCGCGCGAAATTGAAGGCTCTCCACACATCTCCGACTACAGTGTCAAACAACGCATTAAGCTGCTCGAAGGCGAATGGCGCACCGGTAGCGGATGGGCAGACCTTGGCAAGGACGCCGGATTTCATGAGGCGTATTTCAGGAACATCTACAGCTACCTGTGCGGTTATTCACATGCAAGTTATCTCAGCGCATTGCAGGTGGGGCAGGCGAGATCCCTGGATGATCAGAAGATGCTTACGCATTTCGTTCTCGGCGTAGGTGTTGTTCTGATGGGCCACTTCGCCTTCAGTTACTCGTCAAGATTTGAATCGGCTTCGGCAGTGCTGATCGCAGACCCCGAAGCAAAGGCCATAGCTGAGCGATGGCGATTCGGCCCGAGCGACATGGCGGCCGTCTACGTAAAAATGAAAGACTCCTCGCGAGTCGGTGAGGCAGATTGATAACCCATCCGAGATATCTGTCGGTGAATGAAGGTGTCCGCATTGAGAAGGCGTCCGAATTCTCCGCGACCGAGTGGGACGGTACTCAAGTTGTTGGCGGTGTTGGAGAAGTGCGAACTCAAGGTTTTGACTTGATATCGAGGCGGTTGCGTTGGAGTGGAACGACTCCGCGTTCTACGCGGTGAGTGGACTGACGGTAAAAGTTTTGGCAAAAAGATGTGCGGGAGCAATGGATTAGGTAATTCGATGCTGCTACACTTTTGGCGTGGCACTGATCGTGATGCGAGGTGCATTGATTGAGAAGTCGTAGGGTGTTGGGACCGATAGATCGCGATACATCTCGCAAGCGAGTTATTGTGGAAGCGCCGATTGTTCTCGATACATGTAGATAGATAGTGAAAGCCGCGAGAGGGGATGCCTGTCGAAATGACGGTAAATCAGACGGTAAAAGCGCAGCCATATGACGAGCACACACAAGCGAAACAACGGCTTACTGAAGCCGGTCATAATTGAGTGGGAGTGAGTAAAAAATATAAATAAAACAATGTGTTATAAAATAATTCTCGCGTATCACTTAAGAAGTATCACCCTGTTGGG